>ERZ779895.311-NODE-311-length-73476-cov-9.200597_pt1 | contig 73476 bp, 59 predicted proteins | sample MGYA00511093_ERZ779895 | MGnify/ENA primary metagenome ERZ779895 (study PRJEB29588, sample SAMEA2142970) | human gut metagenome | biome: human gut; feature: human-associated habitat; material: faeces | place: Denmark | collected 2008/2010 ... | reverse complement strand
GAGCTTCCATAGGATGGTTGCTCGGGCTTGGGTGTTGAGTTATTTTACAGCGCCTATTTTTTATTCAGTTGTGACAGCCTTTGCAAGGTTTCTGGGCTTGTCGGGGTCAATGCCGCGAAGCACCGAAGTATAATATGCAATGAGCTGCAATGCGCACACCGTCGGCAGCGGTACAAGCATATCGTCCAGGTCTGCGTCTATTTCAAGGGTAAGGTCAACGCTGTTCTCCGCAAATACCGTGCCCTTCCGGCAGACTGCTATTATCATTCCGCCGCGCGCCTTGACTTCCTCCATGTTGCTGATGGTCTTTGCAAGGACGTTCGCCTGGGTCGCTACCGTGATAACGGGAATTCCAGGCTCAATGAGGGATATCGTTCCGTGTTTCAGTTCACCGGCAGCATATGCCTCGGAATGAATATAGCTTATCTCCTTGAGCTTCAGCGAGCCCTCCAGAGACAGCGCATAGTCGAAGCTTCTGCCGATGAAGAACAGATTATCAGCATTCACAAGCTTGCTTGCGATAAACTGGCACTCGTTCTTGCGGTCGATAACGCGCTGAATCGCCGCAGGAGCGGACAGAGCCTGCGCGGTCAGCTCCTTCATGCGCTGGAGACCGATCATGCCCCTTGCAAACGCAAACCGGAACGCAAGCAGGTACATTACGGATATCTGCGCGGTATACGCCTTCGTGGAAGCGACTGCAATCTCCGGACCTGCAAGCGTATGGATATACATATCCGCCTGGCGCGCTATCGCGGAGTACTTTACATTTACTACCGCAAGGGTCTTTGCACCGCGCTCCTTCGCGAGTTCAAGCCCCGCCTTCGTGTCAGCGGTTTCGCCGCTCTGGGACACGACTATTACAAGATCTCCCTCTCCGACTATAGGATCCATGTAGCGGAACTCCGACGCGACCTCCACGGTAACGGGAACCCGCGCGAGCTGCTCAATTGCGTACCGCGCAATGATTCCGGCGTGCATTGCCGTTCCGCACGCAACTATGAAAACGCGCTTGACATCGCGCAGCATATCATCGGTCAGTCCGATATTCTCAAAATATGGTACTCCGTCGCGGCAGCAGGACTCCATCGTTTTCGCAACGATCCCCGGCTGCTCGTGTATCTCTTTTAGCATGAAATGCGGGTATCCGCACTTCTGAGCCTGCTCAACGTCCCACTCAGCAATGCTGATCTCCTTCTGCTCGGGAATTCCGTGTACGTCGTAGTACTCGATCCCGTCGGTTTTCATGCATACGATGTCGTTATCGTCCAGCAGAACGTATTTTTTCGTGTATTTCAGGAACGCCGGAATGTCGCTTCCGATAAAATACTCGTTCTCGCCGATACCTACTATCAGCGGGGACTCCTTACGGGTCGCATAAACCCTGTCAGGGAAATCACGGAAAATGATCCCCAGCGCATAGCTTCCCTTGAGTTCCTTCAGCGTTTCAGTGATGGCGCGGAGCGGGTTCCTCTCGGAATAGTAATAGTCCAGCAGGCATGCGACTACCTCGGTATCCGTCTGGGAAGTGAAGGTGTATCCCTTCTCGGTCAGAAACTCCTTGAGTTCTATGTAGTTCTCGATTATTCCGTTGTGTACGATCGTGACCCTTCCGTTTGTGTGCGGGTGTGAGTTGATGTCGCTCGGCTCGCCGTGGGTCGCCCACCTGGTGTGGCCTATTCCGCAATGTCCCACCGGACTGCCCTCTATATCAAGCTTGTGCCGCATGTCCGCAAGCTTTCCCTTTGTCTTGACCGTCTTTATTCCGGTCTTTTCAAAGACTGCTATACCTGCGCTGTCGTATCCGCGGTATTCCAGCTTTTCCAGACCCTGCATCAGCACGTCAGTACAGTCGCGCTGACCTACATAACCTACTATTCCGCACATAAAATAGTTCCTCCGTATGATGTTCTTTATGTAGTCATATTCGGATTTTCCCCTGTTTATGACTTCCCCATAGATGATTATAACACAAGCAGCGGAAAAATTCAATACTGATTTTCCGCTGCTGAAATATTTATCGCGTTACTCTACCCTTATTCCACCCGGGTCGGGCTGAGAGGTCTCAGGCTCCGACGTTTCGGATGTGCTCGATTCGGTTGTCGCCGCGTCTGGCTGCTCCGGCTCTGATGTATCCGGAGCGGACGTGTCAGGCTCGGAAGTATCAGAGCTGCCAGAATCGTCGGTTCCGCTGGTGTTGTCGTCCGGAACGGGAGTTACCGGCGTTTCCGGCTCGGTGGTATCTCCGGTACCGGGATTTTCAGGCTCCGGCGGAGTTTCTCCGGTGTTCGCACCGCTGTTGTCGGGAGCCTCGCTGCTTCCGCTGCCGGAGTAGCTCAGTCCGCTGCGCGCAAAGTACGCCTTTACGCCGTCGGCTATAGACTGCGCAATGCCTGACTGATACGTGGGATCAGCCATCACCATGCATTCGCGCTCGTTTGAAATAAAGCCCATCTCGACCAGCACCGACGGGAAATCCTGCTGGAGAGTTACCCAGTAGTAGCTGTACTTTTCGCCGCGGCTGCTCCGTGTTCCGTCGCCGTAAACGGAGTTGTCATAATAGTTCGACAGCTTGTCGTTTATGCTCTTGGCGAGCGGCTGCGAAAACGGTGTGAAATAGTACACCTCAACGCCGTGCGCCGATTCGCTCAGCGCCGAGTTACAATGCAGAGACAGGAACATGTCCGCACCGTATGCCCGCGCAACCGTCGGTCGTGTGGCGGTCAGGATAAACTCGCTCTCGGTCTTGAGCCTTACAACTGTCGCGCCCATAGCGGTCAGTTTGGATTCGAGCTGCTTTGCCACTGCAAGGTTCACGGACTGCTCTGTTGCGTTGCCGATGGCTCCGGGGTCAAGCTTGCTTGCAGTCTTGCCGTAGCCGTGGCCGGGGTCTATCACGATGACCTTTCCGGAAAGCGGCGATGTCGGAACATTAAAAGTCAGCATGAGGTCGCCGTTATCGTCGTAGTACGCTCCGCAGCCGCTGTAAATTCCCGCCTGCCGCAGCGTAAGGGTCAGACGGAATTTCGGCACGCCGTTCTTCTCAACGGTATCCCATATTCCGGAGCTGAACAGCGAACAGCTGTCAAATGCCGGCAGCTTGGTAACGCTGGTGACATTATCGAAAACTATCTCGACTTTACCCGGACTGTAGTCGCTGACGCCGTAGGGTCCGTCGTCCTCGTCGATAAAGCTCATCGGAGTTGTTACGTTGAACGTGGACTTGTAATCAAGCTGTATCTTTATGTAGCTTCTGCCGCCGGAATTACCCACCGCCTTAACGTACAGCTTGTTTTCTCCAAGCCCGGTGTCGTAGAATGTCGTGACGTCCGTAGCCTTGTAACGCCTGCCGGACGTGCTGATAACGTAATCGCCGGACGCGCTCTTATAGTAATCGAGGCTTCCCGCCGGGAGCTGAGAGAGCGTCGGGCAGGGCGCGGAGCCGGTGGTCTGGCTGTCGAACACCGTGGTGTAATTATTGAGCGTCTTAATGTAAGTCGTGTAATCCGATGTGGTCAGCACCGGCGCCATCGTGCCGACTATCTCGCCGGTTCCCGCGCTTGACTGGTCGACGAAATCTTCAACTATGACCTCTTTTGGAGGCTCCGGCTCAGCGTCGATGGTGACGCTTCCTCCGGTCATGTACTCCTCAATTCCACGGTACACCGCGTAGTAGCTCGTATTTCCGAGGTACTGCTTCTCACCGATGATTCCCGACGGCACGCGGTAGTATCCCACGAATCTGGCGTAATCCGAGTTCGCGTCGAGATCTTCGCTCGCGCCGGATTTCTCCTTCAGCGTGACTGTCTTTCCGCCGATAACCGCAGTCACCTTTGCGCCGCTGTAGGCTACGGCTTCCAGAGTGACCCGGGAGCCGCCCTCTACAACGATATCCTTCGTCTGCTCAATGGATTTGAGCACGTCCACCTGGCGCTCTATCGAATAGTATATTTTCTTGCCCTTGTGTTCGATAACAAAAGTGTTTTTGCCGACTTTAAGCTCCTTCTGGAAGTAGAAGTTGCCGGCTTCATTGAGCTTGACCTTTTCGCCGTCGAACAGCACATCGAAATTCTCGTCGAAGGTTCCCATGAACTTTACGGTTGAATCGTATGTGACAAAATTCGTGGACGTGGGCGAAGTCATCTGCAAGGTGTCAAACAGCGTATCGGTATTTATCTGCTCGTCGAAATATTTTAGAAGCGTGGTTGTGGAGCCGAGGAGGTCGCTGCGCAGCCCTGACAGAGAGTTGAAGCAGCTTCCGCCGATGTCCGGCATATCCTCCATTATGGAGAGCTGCCGCAGGAGCTGGTCCTCGTACCAGCCAGTGTACTGACCTATACGCTCGTTTAGATGCAGCACATAGAGTTTAGTGTCAGTTTTTTCAGCGAGGTCGTACCACCAGGAAACCACTTTTCCGAAGTTCAGCGAGGTATCCGAATCGGTGCCGTACGCCTTCACCATGATGAAATCCGCGTAGCCGCTCATAAGGTACGCGCGGGTATCGCAAAAGCCATCATAAAGCGCCTGAACCGTATCCAATGTAGCCGAACCCTCCTCGTTTGAGGAACTGTTCGCCCACATATCGGTTATCTGGAGTCCCACCGCCGTGGTGTTGCTGGTACGGCGGATAACCTCGGAAAGAGTGCGTATAACAAACTCGTTGGTTTCGTACAGCCAGTTTTCGTAGCCTATTCCGGCGCCGCTTGCCATGTACTCCGCGTACATTTCGGGGGTATCCTTGGTGTAGTAATTCACCAGCAGGATTCCCTCGCAGGCGTATTTCATCGCGAACTTGTGAGCCGCCGCAGCGAATCCGGATTTCAGCCCGCCGCCCTTTGCGGTCACATCGTCGATGAGGGAGTCGACGTCAAGCTGAACATACGCGTTGAACCCGTTCTCATGCGCTGAATCTATAGCCGCGCCGAGCGCTCCCCTGCCGGAATCCATCTCGAGGTCGTAGCACTTCACGCCGTCGTGGTCGGTGTTGAAAATCACCGTGTTCATGTCAAACCCGGAAAGCTCCTCGAACAGCGCCGGAAGCTCCTCCGCAAGGGACGCGTCGGTCTGTTCCCCGGTGTAGAAATCCACCGTAGGAGTCAGCATTACCGCGCGCATTCCGCTTGGAAGGTACACCATGCTCTCGCCGGAAACCAGATCAGCCGCGCTCTCTGCAAAGGCGCTGTCGTCGGTCTGTTCCTCAGATACTGCGGCTTCCTCCGTCTGCGGAACTGCGGACGCCGCTCCGGACAGCACTCCCAGCGCAAGCACCGCGCTCATCATGCATTTAAAGAAACGTTTCATTTTAATTCCTCGTTATAAAATATCTCTTAGTGCCGTAATTTCCTTTTTCACCTGTTTGCTGACCGAGCTTTCCGGCTGGAATACGCTCCGATAGCTGTACAGCGCGATTCCGCCGTAGCTCGAGCACTTCTTTGCCGCCGCCGCCTGCCTGGAAATTATGTCGCTGTTATTTACCCACTCGTACTTTCCGCTGCCTGCCCAGGTATCCTCGCAGCCTACCTTTGATACTGAAAGCCCGGCTATCAGCGGTATCCCGCCCTGCTTCGCAAGCGCGTCCCACTCGTCAAGCGTGGACTGATACGGCGCTGCGGAATTTTCAAACCCGTAGTAGATCTGCGGTATCATGATATCCGCATAGCCCGGCGTGGTGCACCATTTGCGCACGTCCGCATAGAGCTGATTGTAGTTGTTCTCGATACGCCCCTGCGTGCTTACGCTGAATTTCGCCGTGGAATTCGCCGAATGGACCGCGCTGTAAAGCTCCTTCACCATGCGGTCGCAGTTCGCAAAGCGGAAATCCGAAAGGCTGGAATACCCGCTTGCCGAATACGCCGCAGAGTCAAACGAAGCGTCGGTCGTGGGATAGAAATAATCGTCGATGTGCAGCCCGTCAACGTCGTAATTCGAGACTATTTCGGCGGCTCCTGCCGCGATAAGCTCCGTTACCTCGTCGTACGCCGGGTTCAGGTAGTAGGTATCGTTGACGTTCACTGCGTACTTCCCCGCCATTCCGTCGCCCTTTGCAAAGGTGTAGACCGGAAAGCTTCCGTAGCTGGAAATATCAGAGCAGCCGCACGCACGCAGCGGATTTATCCAGGCGTGGAACGATATCCCGCGCTTGTGAGCCTCGGAGATCATGACCTCCAGCGGATCGTAGCCGGGATCCTTGCCAAGCGTTCCGGTGACGTACTTCGACCACGGAAACAGCTCAGACCTGTAATAAGCGTCGCTGTGCGAGCGAACATGAACGTACACCGTGTTTATCCCAAGATCGGCGCAGTTCTCATAGACCGCCGCGATATTACTGCGAAAGCCCTCTTTGGGCTGCCCCTGAAGCAGCGCGGCAAGTTCAATGTAGCTTATCCAGATTCCCTTGACCTCGCTGTAATTCACAGCGGAATAGCTTCTGCTTCCGAATTCGGACGGAGTATGCTCAACGGCAGCCTGTGTGGTCGTTACTGTCGTTTTCGGCGTGGTCGTTACAGTGCTGTGCGGTGTGGTGTGTTCCTTTGCTGCTGACGTACTGGATTTCGTAGCTGCCTGCACAGCGGAAGCGGTCGTCTGCGGCTTTGCCGGTGTGCTGGAGGTCTGCTGTGTGGTTTCCTCCGGCATTTCCGCTGTATCCGGCTGATTTTCGGCTGCGCTGGAATCAGGTTCTGCAGGCTCCGCTGTTATCTCCGCCGACGATACGTCCGACTGCGGCGCAGACTCCTGCTGAACCGGCTCAGATGTCACCTCCGGAACCGCCGCAGTGCTCACCGAGTGCTCGGCGAAGTCCGCAATACTGACCCCCTGTGTCCCCTGCGAGGCGCAGCCGGAAAGAGTGACCACCGACATCAGAATGCACAGCGCTCTTGTTATTTTGTTCATATTTTCCCTCAATACCGCCCGGTTCCCCATTCCGAACCCGGACAGCTTTATATATACTTATAGATATTATCATTATAACACCACTCTGCATAATTGTCAATAGCCGGAAATAACAGCGGCGGCTGTTTCCGGGAATTTTGCCCGAAAAGTGTTATAATATGTAAAGCTCCGGAGAAAAAGCGCACTTTTCAAAGAAATCCGCTTGCAATTCTGCGCAGGAAATGCTAGAATAAAAGCAATAAGCAAAAGCTACATGGGAAAGGATACAACAAAATGAACAGAATACTAGCATCGATACTTGCTGCGGCTCTGACGCTCAGCACGGGCTGCACGAAAGCTCCCGTGACCTCCAGCGAAATTATCTCCACGGCGGAGCAGATAGTCAGCACAGATGGCCGTGGAACTCACGAAACCGATGAAATTCCCGACGAGCAGACTCAGCAGACCGGATTCAAGGTCAGCGGGACAAAGCTCCTTGACGCAAACGGAAACGAATTCATCATGCGCGGGATAAATCACCCGCACTCCTGGTTCACAGCTCAGGACGACACCGCCCTTGAAGCCATCGCAGCGACAGGAGCAAACACGGTGCGCATCGTCTGCGGAAGCGGTCAGCAGTACAATAAGGACAGCGTTGAAAGCCTCAACAAGCTTACCGACAAGTGCAAGGAGCTTGAAATGATCGCAATACTCGAGGTCCACGACGTCACCGGAAAGGACGATACCTCGCTTCTGGAAACCGCCGCGGATTACTGGATAGAAGTTAAGGAAGCGCTCATCGGAAAAGAAAACTACGTTATACTCAACATCGCCAACGAGTGGGTCGGAAACTGGGACGGTCAGAAATGGTGCGACGGGTACACCTCGGTAATTCCAAGGCTCCGGGAAGCCGGAATAAAGAACACCATCATTGTGGACGCCGCAGGCTGGGGTCAGTACGGGCAGAGCGTTACCGACTACGGCGAGCAGGTATTCGCCGCTGACCCGGACGCCAACACGATGTTCTCCGTTCATATGTACGGCACAGCCGGAAAGAACAAGGCAACTATCGCGCGGAATCTCAAGCTGTCCACCGACAAGGGGCTGTGCATGATAGTCGGCGAGTTCGGCTGGAATCACTCCGACGGCGACGTTGACGAGGAGTACATTCTCGAGTACTGCAACGAAAACAGCGTCGGCTGGCTCGCCTGGAGCTGGAAGGGCAACGGCGGTGGCGTTGAGTACCTCGACCTCGCAGACGAATGGGACGGCTCGTCGCTTTCCGACTGGGGCGAGACTGTAGTCAACAGCGACCTCGGGCTGAAAAAGACCTCCGTTAAGTGCAGCATTTTTGATTGAATAAACGAACCATAATAATAAATACCGGGACTGTTTCGTACAGCCCCGGTGTTTTTTATTCGCCTATCATGCCGCGGAATTCCTGCTCGGAGATTATCGTAACTCCAAGCTCCTGCGCCTTTGTCAGCTTGCTTCCTGCTTCCTCGCCCGCCAGAACGTAGGCAGTTTTTTTGCTGACCGACCCGGAGCATTTCCCGCCGCGCTCCTCAATAAGCTTCTTCGCCTGGTCGCGGGTCAGCGTGGGGAGGGTTCCTGTCAGCACAAACGTCTTGCCTGCCAGCTCGTCGGAAACCTTGCCGCTGTCGTATGTCATGTTTACGCCGTGGTTTTTCAGCCGCTCAATGAGCTTTATCCGGTGCGGCTCCTGCATTGCGTTGTAGACCGAATCCGCCATGATGTCGCCGAAGCCGTCTATGCTGCAAATCTCAAGCGGAAGCGCTTCCATTATCGCCTCCATGCTGCCGAACTTCTCGCACAGCAGCTTCGCCGCGCGCTGACCTATCCCACGAATTCCCAGTGCGAACACCAGTCTGTCAAGGCTCGCTTTTTTGGAGTTCTCGATTGAATTTATCAGGTTCTCCGCCGACTTCATTCCGCCCGTGACCTGCATTACGGTCTGCACATCGAGTTCATAGAGATCGGCGACGTTTGAAACAAACTTGTTGTCAAGAAGCTGCTGAACTATCGCCTCGCCTAGACCTTCAATGTTCATCGCATTGCGGCTCGCGAAATGCTCGATCGACCTTGCAAGCTGCGCCGGACAATCGATATTCTGGCAGCGGATAACAGCTTCGTCCTCGTCGCGGAGGGCTTCCGCACCGCATATCGGGCAGACGTTCGGAATGAAGTACGGCTCCGAACCTTCGCGGTGCGAAACACTGCGGACTACCTCCGGAATGATGTCCCCCGCCTTGCGGACTACGATGCGGTCGCCGACCCGGATATCCTTGTCAGAGATGATGTCCTGATTGTGCAGGATCGCGCGGGAAACCGTAGTCCCGGCAAGCTGAACCGGGTCGAACACCGCAACCGGAGTCAGTGCGCCGGTTCTGCCGACATTTATCTCGATTTCGTTGAGGGTGGTCTCTTTCTCCTCGGGGGGATACTTGAACGCCACCGCCCACTTCGGCACCTTCGTCGTAAATCCGATCTCGTTTCTCATGGCGAAATCGTTGACCTTTACGACCGCGCCGTCGATGTCAAACGGGAGGCTCCGGCGCATTTCGCCTATCTCCCGGATACGCTCGATAACCTCGTCTGCCGTGTGGACTACCCTGTAATCGGGAATGACCGTGAAACCAAGGCTCTGCATGTATTCGAGCGATTCAGAGTGGCTGGAAAGCTCCTTCCCGCGAAGCTGCTGAAGATTGAACACGAAAATATCAAGCTTCCGCTTTGCAGTGACCGAGCTGTCCTTCTGACGCAGCGAACCTGCCGCAGCGTTTCTCGGATTCTTCGGCATTGGCTCGCCGAGGCGCTCCTGCTCCTCGCAGAGCTTGGCGAAGCTCCTGCGCGGCATGTAGACCTCGCCGCGCACCTCGATGAATTCGGGAGCTTCATTGAGCTTCAGCGGAATGGAGCGGATAGTTTTAAGGTTGGCGGTTATGTCCTCGCCTTCGAAGCCGTCGCCACGGGTGGAGCCTCTTGTGAACACGCCGTTCTCGTACTCCAGCGACACGGACAGACCGTCTATTTTCGGCTCCACCGTGAACTCACGCGCGCCCTGCTCCATCACGCCGGAAAGGAACCCGCGCACCTCGTCCTCGCTGAAAACGTCCTGGAGGGAGCCCATCTGCACCGTGTGAGCTACCTTCTCAAAACTGCTGCTGACCGTTCCGCCGACCCGGTGCGTCGGGGAATCCGGCACGGCAAGCTCCGGGAACTGCTGCTCAATGCCGCGCAGCTCCCGCATGAGCGCGTCGTACTCGTCGTCCTCGATGGTCGGGGAGTCCAGGTCGTAGTAATTGTGATTGTGCTTCTCGATGACTGCGCGAAGCTCCGCAGCGCGCTTTTCCGCTTCCCTTATCTCCATTTGAACCTCCGTTTGCGGCTGCACCGCGCTGGTTTTGCGCGTTCCGCCTTAATCTAAAACAGCCCCGTAATCCTGAAGCAGACCCACAAGATCAGTATCTCCCGCGACAACGTGGGTGTAGGCGTCGGGTATCTTGCCTACGATTATGGTCTCAGCCGCGACTATCGACGCGGACACCGGTACCCTTGACGTGAAGCCGGGTATCACCGCGTCCGCCGTGACCTCGATATGTATTACTATCCGGTGGCGGGTCTGGTTCAGCCCCGCTTCGGTGAACTCGCTGACTATCGCGGTCTGCGCATAGCCCACAGGGCTTACCGTCATGCCGACGTCAAAGCCGCGGCCGTGCAGAAGCTGCAATCCAGTGAGTGTTCCCACCGGTATCATGATATCTATGCCGCTCATGCGGTCAAGTTCGCGCTCAAGCCGGGCAGCTATGTTGTTTTTCAGTCGGTTGATGTTCATTGCGTTGCTCTCGATGGAGCACACCGAACCGCTTTCGTCCCGCTCAATCGTCACCAGCGAGGAATAGTCCGCGTCCTCGCGCTCAAGCTCCGCCGCTATCGAGCGGGTTATCATCGCCGACACTGCCGCGTGGCACTCGTTGTAATTCACAGTCTCCACGATCGGGCGGAAGCTCAAATCAACTATAAACGCCAGACCTATCAGTATCAGCGCTGCCGCTATCAGCTTCACGCCGAGCTTCCGCAGCCCGGAGCGCGTTTTTTCTCCCATCATCAGTATCACCCCTGCATATTCTATGTCTATGCAGAGGTGACGGTGAATTTGTACAAGTTTTCCAGTTTAAACGGGTCAGTGACGGGTGTGACGGCTTACTATAACTTCTTTTATATATTTTTTGTTTTCAATTTTTATAAAAAGGGTTAGATAAACCCGTCACACCCGTCACCCCATCATTTTCCAATTAGAATCAGTTATTCACAAATGCCTCGAAAGCCTTATAAGCCGCCCAGATATCGGTTTTTGCGGTTATCTCGAACGGAGCGTGCATGGACAGCACCGGTACGCCCACGTCGATAGTGTTGACATCGAGATTTGCGATATACGCCGCCACCGTTCCGCCGCCGCCGATATCTACCTTGCCAAGCTCGCCGGTCTGCCAGATAACGCCGTTGGCGTCGAGCAGTCTGCGAATCTCGCCTGCGAACTCTGCGGAAGCGTCAGAAGTGCCGCTCTTGCCGCGGGAGCCTGTGTACTTTGTAACGCACACGCCGCCGTTCAGCAGTGCGCTGTTGCGCTTCTCGAACACGTCGGGGAACGTGGGGTCGAACGCCGCGTTAACGTCCGCGGACAGGCAGCGGGAATTCTGGAGCACGGTCCTGCCCTTTACGCCGAAGGTTGAAGCCAGGTCGGCGATGAAATAACGCAGGTAAGAGGAACGCAGTCCGGTGTTGCCGTCGGAGCCGGTCTCCTCCTTATCGGTGAGGATAGCTACTGCGGTCTTCTCGGGGTTGTTCAGCTCCAGGACCGCCATCAGCTCGGTGTACGCGCACACTCTGTCGTCCTGACCGTAGGCGCCTACCAGGCTTCTGTCGAAGCCTACGTCCTTAGCCTTGAACGCAGGAACTGCTTCCAGCTCGGCGGATATGAAGTCAGACTCGACAATGCCGTACTTCTCGTTGAGTATCAGCATGATGTTGAGCTTTACAAGCTCGCTGCCCTCGTCGTCCTTGAAGGGACGGCTGCCGATGATGATGTTAAGCTCCTCGCCCTTGATGAGCTTGGGAGCCGGGCGCTTGTACTGCTCGTCTGCAAGGTGCGGGAGCAGGTCGGAAACGCAGAATACCGGGTCGTTTTCGTCCTCGCCTATGTTTACTGTTACTTTAGTGCCGTCAGCCTTGATGATAACGCCATGCAGCGAGAGCGGAACGGTCGGCCACTGGTACTTCTTGATGCCGCCGTAGTAGTGGGTCTTGAAGTAAGCTACCTCGTCCTTTTCGTAGAGCGGGTTCTGCTTCATGTCGAGGCGCGGGGAGTCGATATGAGCCGCAACCAGGTTCACGCCGTTCTCAATGGACTCCTTGCCGATAACAGCCAGGATAACGGACTTCTCGCGGTTGAGGTAGAAAACCTTGTCGCCGGGCTTGTACTTGTTCTTCGCACTGAACTCAACGAATCCGCGCGCCTTCGCCATCTTCACGATCTCGGCGGAAGCCTCGCGCTCAGTCTTTGCGATGTCCAGGAACGCCTTGTAGCCCTCGCAGAACTTATCGCACTTCTTCAGTTCCTCCTCGGACATGCGGAGAACTGCGTTCTTTTTGTCCGCAAGCAGCTTTTCCTTTAATTCCTTAACGGTTAATTTTTCTGACTTTGCCATAGTGATTATCCTTTCTCATCATAGAGTTTTTTGTATGTGTCCATCGCCCGGTCTATCTTATTGACGTAATGCGCCGTGTCAGATATCGGGATAACGTCCAGATGTACGCCGTCGGAGGAATACTCCTTATCGGCGAGCCATTCGTTCACCTGACCCCGCCCTGCGTGGTACGCCGCCATAGCGGTGTCCACATTGCCGAACTCGCTGCAGAGATACCCTACCAGCCAGCAGCCGTATCGGATATTCGTCTCGGGATCGTACATGTCGAGGTAGCGCGCGTCCTCGTCGCCCAGCCGGAACTTCACCCAGTCGAAGGTGTCCTCCATTATCTGCATGAGTCCCCTCGCTCCGACGTTCGAGACCGCTCCGGGATCGAAGCCGCTCTCGGTCTTTATCACCGCGTAAACAAGATACTTGTCAAGCCCGTTCTCCCGGGAGTACTTCTCAACGTAGCTTTCGTAGCGCAGCGGGTGGGTGTAACGCTGATAATATCCCCAGCCGAACCACCCAGCAGTTCCCAGCAGCGCCGCGATGATCACGGTGATCACCGCTGCCGGGAGTACGCGCCGTTTTCTGCGATATTTTGTCATTTGCCGCCTTTCAGTTGCGAGATAACGCCCTGCGCAGCTTCCGCTAGCTGGCGCTGAGTTCCGTTGTTTTCTATGCAGAAGCCGCTCCGCTGCCGGTAGAACTCCTCGCCGTGCTGGCTTTTCAGCCTTGCCCGGGCAAGCTCCTCGGTGATGCCGTCGCGCTTCATTATGCGCTGCACGCAGTTCTCGGGGTCTGCGGTCACACTGACTATGCTCCCGCACAGGAATTCAAGCCTCGCCTCGAACAGCGTCGGCGCGTCCAGAAGAACGTAATCTCCGGCGCTTTTCAGCTTTTCCGCGATATTATATGTAATATAAGGGTAAATTATTTTGTTGAACAGCGCGCGTTTCTCCTCGCTGTGGAAGATAAGCTCCGCCGTTTTCCTGCGGTCGAGCGTCCCGTCCTGGAGAATAAGCTCCGGCGACAGCCTGTCGTGAAGCTCGGTCAGCGCGGGACGTCCCGGCTGAACAACCTCCCTCGCGGACAGGTCGCAGTCTATGACATCAAAGCCGCTCTCCGCGAACGCCCGGCAAACGGTTGATTTTCCCGCCCCGGACATTCCGGTAAGTCCCACGATAAGTCTGCTCATACCTCTATCACCCTGAATGCCGCGGCACGGAGAAGCCGGTTGTACACCGCAAGCCCTATGCCCTCCTTTGACGGCATTTCTACGTAGATAGTTTTCGCGCCCTCGTCGTCCGCCTCGCGGAGAAGCGCGAACAAACGATGCGCCTGCTCTGCGGTGTCCCTGCCGAAGCAGCGGAACATTCCGTGCTCCACCGGGTCGGCGGAAAGCGCCAGGGTACCCTCTGCGGCATGTGACATGCACCAGTCCCCGAACTGCTTTCCGTGGGCGTTCACGATGAACACCTCCGCCTTTGGGGAGTAATGCTTGTACTTCATGCCCGGCGACATCACCTTAGCGCCCTTCGGCGGCTCGGAGGTGACAGCCGGGTCGATATCGGCCTGGCACAGCTCCGACAGCATTTCCGCAGTAACTCCGCCGGGTCTCAGGATTCTCACACGGTCAGCCGCCGGGAAGCACAGCACGGTGCTTTCCACGCCGCAGCGGCACTCGCCGCCGTCGATTATCAGCGGTATCCTGCCGTTCATGTCGTTCATGACATGCTGGGCAGTGGTGGGGCTGGGGCTTCCCGACAGGTTCGCGGACGGCGCCGCGAGCGGGAATCCGCAGGCGTCGATTATCGCCCTTGCCGCAGGGCTTTCCGGCATTCTGACTGCAACGGTGTCCAGTCCGCCGCTGGTAGCCGCAGGTATCATGTCCGACTTCGGGAAAATCATCGTCAGCGGCCCCGGCCAGTACTTCTCAGCTATTTTCAGCGCCAGCTCCGGTATCTCGCGAACCAGCGGCGGGAGCTGCTCCAGCGCGCTGATATGCACTATCAGCGGGTTGTCCTGGGGGCGTCCCTTGGCCTCGAATATGCTGCGGACTGCGGCTTCGTTGCGCGCGTCTGCGGCTAATCCGTAGACCGTCTCGGTGGGTATGCCGACTACGCCGCCCGCCGCCATTATTTCAGCCGCTTTCTTCGCCGACTGCTCGGAAAACGGCAGAAGCTCTGTGTTCAATCTGGTCATTTCCTTTCTTACTGCTGCTTGAGGAGCTTCGCGGTCTGGTCTGCAAGGCGCAGCGCCTCGAACACCTCGTCGCAGCCGCCGTTCATCATCTCGTCCAGCTTATAGAGCGTCAGCCCTATGCGGTGGTCGGTCACGCGGGACTGCGGGAAGTTGTAGGTGCGTATCCGCTCGGAGCGGTCTCCGGTGCCGACCTGTATGCGGCGTTCCTCGGCTATGGCGCTGTCGCGGGCTTCCAGCTTCGCTTCGTAGAGCTTGCTGTACAGCTTCTTCATCGCCTTTTCCTTGTTCTTGAACTGGGAACGCTCCTCCTGGCACTCTACAACTGTCCCGGTCGGCTTGTGGATTATTCTTATCGCGGATTCCGTCTTGTTGATATGCTGACCTCCCGCGCCGCTTGAGCGGAACGTTTCGATGAGCAGGTCGGCGGGGTTTATCTCCACGTCGACTTCCTCGGCCTCCGGAAGCACCGCCACCGTCACGGTGGAAGTCTGTATGCGCCCCTGGGACTCCGTTTCGGGAACGCGCTGGACGCGGTGAACTCCGCTTTCGTACTTCATTTTGGCGAACACGCCTTCTCCCTCCACAAGGAAGCTCACCTCGCGGTAGCCGCCAAGCTCGGTCGGGTTGGAATCAAGCTCCTCGACCTTCCAGCCCTGCCGCGCCGCATACATGCTGTACATTCTGAGCAGCGAATTTGCGAACAGTGCGGCTTCCTCGCCGCCTGCGCCTGCGCGTATCTCGATTATGCAGCTCCGGTCGTCGTCCGGGTCCTTCGGGAGCAGGAGTATTTTCAGCTCCTCGGAGAGCTTTTCCATAGCCGCTTTGTTCTCGTCGTACTCGCTCTGGGCAAGCTCGCGAAGCTCTGCGTCGCCGCCGGCTTCGTTCAGCGCTTCAACCGCGTCGTCAAAGCCGCGCTGAGCCTTCTTGTATTTCTGCCAGACCTCCATAAGCGGGGTCAGGTTCTTGTGTTCTCTCATCAGGTCGCGGTACAGCTTGTTATCGGCTATCACCGCCGGGTCGGACAGCTTTGCGCTTATCTCGTCATAGCGCGCCTCCGCCATTACTAATTTCTCGTTCATTGTTTACCTCTATGCGTTGACTATGTGTACGTCCACACTGCTAACGCTCGGAGGATTCCGTCTCGCGGAGGACTGATCTGATCTTCTTCTCGCATTTGGAGCGGGGTATCATGAATACATGCCCGCAGCCCTGGCAGCAAAGCCTGAAGTCAGCTCCGCAGCGCTGGACAAGCATTTTGTCGCTGCCGCAGCCGGGGTGCACCTTCTTCATGACAAGTATATCACCGACTCTGACGTCCATCTGCGTTCACGCCCCTTTCTTTCTGCATATATATGATATTATATCACATTTTCGTTATAATTGCAATAAATATTGAGATTTTTTGTGCATAATTCCGGAAGGAGCTACGCAAACCTCCGCAGCACTTGACAATCCGGCGAAAACATAATACAATATAACTATAACACGTGAAAGGAACAGCCATGGAAAACGAAGAAGTAAAGCACAAGCGCAGAGTGCGCTATTCGGGAACTCACCCGAGAAGATTCGAAGAAAAATACAAGGAGCTGAACCCCGAGAAATACTCCAGGGATATCGAGCACATAATCTCCCGCGGAGCCACTCCGGCGGGAATGCACATTTCAATAATGGTCAGCGAGATACTGGAATTTCTCGACATAAAGCCGGGACAGACCGGTCTTGACGCCACCCTGGGCTACGGCGGTCACACCCGCGCAATGCTTGAAAAGCTCCGGGGAAGCGGACACATCTACGCGCTGGACGTCGACCCCATCGAATCTGAAAAGACGAAAAAGCGCCTTGCAGACCTCGGATTCGGCGAGGATATCCTCACTGTAAAGCTGCAAAATTTCAGGGACATCGACAAGGTCGCCGCCGACGCCGGAAAGAAGTTTGACTTCGTGCTCGCCGACCTCGGCGTAAGCTCCATGCAGATAGACAATCCGGAGCGCGGATTCTCCTATAAAATCGACGGTCCGCTCGACCTCCGAATGAACCCGCAGAAGGGCAAAAGCGGCGCGGAGCGTCTCCAGGAGCTGACCTACGCGGAGATAGTCGGAATGCTGACGGAAAACTCCGACGAGCCATACGCGGAGCAGATAGCGCGTACCATCATGAGATACCGCAACAAGGGCGTGTACATCTCGACCACCACACAGCTCCGCGAGTGCATAACCGAAGCGCTGTCCTTCCTGCCGAAAAACGAGCAGAAGGAAACGATTAAAAAGTCCTGTCAGCGCGTATTCCAGGCTATCCGCATCGACGTCAACAGCGAATTTGAGGTGCTGTATGAGTTCCTTGAGAAACTGCCGAACGTGCTCGCTCCCGGCGGACGGGCGGCTATACTGACGTTCCACTCCGGCGAGGACAGGCTCGTTAAGCGCTCATTCAAGGAGCTGCACCGCGCGGGCGTTTACAGCGACGTCGCAAGGGACGTAATACGCCCCACCCCGGAGGAATGCGTGAAGAACCGCCGCGCGCGGTCAACAAAGATGAGATGGGCTGTGCGGGCGGAGTAACCGCTCACATCAGCTTCATCAGCTTGCAGTTGACTATACCGGCGCTCCAGAAATCCGCGATCGGAATATTCCGCACCTGGCAGACTATGCTCGAATCCATCGCGCCATGACCTACGATAAGCACGTCCTTGCCGGCATTCACGAGCGGGTAAGCCACTTCCCGCAGGAACTCACCGGTCCTGGCAAAGAGCTGCTCAAAGCTCTCGCCGCCGTCCACCGGCTCGGTGTATTTCTCGGGGTGCAGAAAAAGGTCCGCGATGGGACTTCCCGGCTTGTCGAAGCTGTATTCCATGCCCTCGCAGGCTCCGAAGCTCATTTCTACCAGCCGCTCGTCCGGAATTATCGGAATGTTCCGTCCGCGCAGGACTATCTCAGCCGTTTCCCGGGCGCGTATCAGCGGCGAGCAGTAGCACACGTCAAAATGTACGTCTGCGTACTCCTCTCGCGCTTTTTCCGCCATCTGCCTTCCGTTGGCGTTCAGCGGAATATCCGTTCTTCCCTGCAGCTTGTTCCTTTCGTTCCAGTCTGTTCTTCCGTGCCGCATTATGTATAACATTGCTGTTCTCCTGTCTGTTTATCTTCTGGCAGGTCTCGGCCTGCAAACTGATTATAGCATACTGCCCGGAAATTGTCAATCTGCCGGGAAACTCGGGTTCAGATTTAGCGTACTGCCTTAATTTCACTACATTATTGATTGCTGGTGATATTCATGAAAATTGTGTTATTAGTGGTTCTGATCCTTCTGGGATTAATACTGCTGCCGTTTTTGTTCCTGTTTATCTGCGGGCTTTTCGTGGATACCAGGAAGCAGTACGAACGCGACAGCAAGTTCTACCGCGCCCTGCTGGACGGCTCCACAACTGTTATCCTGTGGTGCCTCGGAGTGCGGTACGAAATCAGCGGCGAGGAGAAATTCCCTGAAACCGGGAACTTCCTCTTTATAAGCAACCACCGCTCAAACTACGACCCCATCATACAATGGACGGTGTTCAAGCGTTACAAGCTCTCGTTCATCTCAAAGAAGGAAAACTTCAAAATTCCGATGTACGGCAGGATAATACACCGCTGCTGCTTCATGCCGATAGACCGCAAGAGTCCACGGAAAGCCATGGAAACGGTAAACCGCGCCGCAAAGCTGCTCACCGAGACCGGGAATTCCGTCGGAGTTTACCCCGAGGGAAAGCGCAGCAAGGAAGGCAGGCTGCTGCCGTTCCACGCGGGAGTTCTGAAAGTGGCTCAGAAAGCCGGAAAACCCATTGTAGTATCCACTATCGAGGGCACGGAGAACATCTTCCGGAACATCAAACGGTTCAGAAAAACCGCAGTGACGATAAAAATACTGGAAACCATAGACGCGGAAAAAGTCCGGGAATTAAAGACCTCGGAACTCAGCGAATACTGCGAAGCGCTTATGAAAAAAGAACTGGAGGAGCATATATAATGATATACGTTTTATACAATCCGTTCGCGGGCAACAAGACCTGCGAGGAGCAGTCCAGAAAGCTGACCGGCCTTTACAAGGACGAGCAGCTCACTTTCCGCAGCATGGCGGATATCAGCTATCCGGAATTCTTTGCAGGTCTCAAGGGTGAGGATCGAGTGATAATCTGCGGCGGCGACGGTACCCTGAACCGCTTCGTGAACGACGCCAGAGGAATCGACATTCACAACGATATCCTATATTACGCTGCGGGCAGCGGAAACGACTTCCTGCGCGATATCGGCAAGGAAAAGGGCTGTGATCCGTTCGTGATAAATCAATACATAAAGGAGCTTCCCTCCGTCACCGTAAACGGGAAGGAAACACTATTCTTAAACGCGATCGGTTTCGGGATCGACGGCTACTGCTGCGAGGTCGGCGATGAACTGCGAAAAAAGTCGAACGGAAAGCCGGTAAACTACACCAGCATCGCTATAAAGGGACTGCTCTACGCATTTAAGCCCACCGACGCCACCGTGATCGTCGACGGAGTGGAAAAGCGCTACAAAAAGGTGTGGATCGCCCCCACGATGAACGGTAGGTTCTACGGCGGCGGAATGATCGCGGCTCCGGATCAGCGCCGGGACGCTCCCGACGGCAAGTTTTCCGTAGTCGTCTGGCACGGTTCAAACAAGCTGAAAACGCTGGTCGTGTTCCCATCTATTTTCAAAGGCGAGCATGTGAAGCACAGCGAGTGTATCGACATCATCAAAGCCGACGAGGTAACTGTCAGATTTGACAAGCCCTGCGCGCTCCAGATAGACGGAGAAACCATACTGAACGTTACTGAATACAGCGCAAAGAGCAGCGCCAGAGTCAAGGCAGAAAAGCAGCAGGTTTCATCAACATAAAACGAGCCGGGAGTTTTCAGTAACTCCCGGTTTTTGCGCTTCATAATCAATTTGGGTGAACAGCGTATTGCATTTACCGTTATTTTCCAGCATAATCATATTATCATTTTTTTGGCAGGAAGCCATGCCAACAGCACAAATCGTTACAGATGAACTTATACGCTCAGCCGCGCCAAAAATCCGGCGGCGGTATCGAATGCGAAAAAAATATGCTCCCTGGGCGAATTCTCCAACCTGCGCAAAACAGCGGACGAAACGCTGATTTTCGGGGAATGCCGCGGCAGCGGGAAAAATCCATACAACACATCGGCGGATTTTTCGGGAGAAACTCAGGTATTCAGATGCTCCTGCCCGAGCCGCCAGTTTCCGTGCAAACACAGCCTTGCGCTTATGATGGAGTGGCTCTCGGGGAAAAACTTTGAAACCTCGGATATTCCCGAAGACATCGCACAGAAAAGAAAAAAAGCCGCAAAGCGAACTGAACGCTCCACGGCTCAGCCCGCCTCCCCGAAGCAGAATAAATCGGCTGCCGAAAAGAAGCTCAGAAAGCAGCTTGAGGGGATTGACCTCGCGGAGAGCTTCGTAAAGGATATGCTCGACCGCGGAGTCTACTCGATCAGCAGCGCTGCCGCCGACCAGAACGCCTGCAAGCTTATCATCGAAAGGGCGGGAATGAGTATCTCCGAAGCCGTAAAAGCCGCCAAGAACGAGCTTAAAAACACCCTGTCCGAACCGTATGCCGGTGTCCTTCTGCGATTCGATGAAATAGAACTGGCAGACGACCGCCGCGCCGTATTAAAGCTCGGTAACGAATCCATAACGCTGCGCGCATACTACCGGAGATTCCCGAACACATGCGATGTCCTTGCCGTGACGGACAGCCGCCATCTGCGCGGCGGAGCGATTTTCGGGCTGCTCCACTATATCCCGCAGGAGCACCATATTCTGCTCTGCCCGATGTCGCTTGTCCACCCGTACGGAATCACCAAACTATGCTGAAGGAGGCGCGGAACTATGAATACAACGCCATTTTACGAACTCCACGACAGGCTATACGACCGCGCCTCGGCAGGCTGCGCGTCGATTGCGGAGGATTTCCAGCTGAAACGCGCCGTGGAAAACATGGCTCCCCTCGCGGAAGCCAACAAGACGTTCGCGCGGCTCGGGAACATGTGCGCGAAGCTCTTCACGGAGCCTGAGCCAGCGCTGCTCCTCACCGAATGCGATGAAAGCCGACGAAGTAAGGCTGTATGCCTTACGAGGAGGTGCAACACGATGTTGCAGAGCGAAATAACCGGGCGACGGCATGGACGCCGTCGCATCAGAAATTTCGCTCGTTGAAAGAAGCAGTCGGTGTGCTATACACATTTTCAATCAAACAAGGTTTTTAGAGGTGACCTTAATTAACTGCAATTATGACTTTTTATCGTGCGGTTATAATCACGACTGAGCAAATGTCCTGATAATTCCTATTACGAAAAGAACTATCACCATTATGGGAAGAACGCAGGTCACATAACCTCTCATAAAGTTCTTCATTTTCAGACCCTTGCCTGTGTTGGCTTCCTTGATGTAATTATCCCAGCCCCAGCCCTTTTTCAGCACGCAGAACAGTATAATTACCAGAGAACCAAGGGGAAGTATCAGGTTGCTGACGATAAAATCCTCAAGATCCATGATATTTGTTCCTTCGCCAAGCGGCTGAATGAAGCTCAGCAGATTGAATCCAAGGCTGCATGGCAGGGAGAGCACAAACAGGAGAATTCCGTTTACAATGCAGGACTTCTTTCGTCCCCAGCCGAACAGATCCTGCGTGCATGCTGTGATCTCCTCAAAAACAGCCAACACGGTAGACAACGCCGCAAATGACATAAACACGAAGAAAAGGCTTCCCCACAGTCTGCCAAGCGGGAGGTTGTTGAATATATTCGGCAGCGTAATGAAAATAAGGCTCGGACCGCTGTCCACGTCTACGCCGTACGCAAAGCACGCCGGGAATATGATAAGTCCGGAGGAAAGCGCTACCAGAGTATCCAGAATCGCAACATTGACCGATTCACCGAGGAGTGATCTTTCCTTGCCGATGTAGCTTCCGAATATCGCCATCGCGCCTATTCCAAGGCTCAGGGTAAAGAACGCCTGGTTCATGGCGTTCACGATTATGGTTCCAATGCCTATTTTCTGAACATCTTCAAAATTCGGCATGAGGTAGAATGCAATTCCTTGTTCTCCGCCGGGCATGAAGAAACTGTTTATCGCGAGGATAACCATTATTCCGAGGAGTGCCAGCATCATTACCTTGGTAACACGCTCAAGCCCGTTTTTTAATCCAATGGAGCACACCAACACCGCCGCCGCAATTACTATACCCATATAAAGTATCATCATAGGAGCGTCGGAAAGCATCTGATTGAACTTTTGGGATATCCCCGAAGCGTCCAGGCCTGACAAATCGCCGGCTGCAGTTGAAACAAAGTACCTTACCATCCAGCCGGCAACTGTTGTATAGAACATCATCAGGAGGTACCCGCCTATCATTGCTGCCTTGCCGTGTATATGCCAGACAGTTCCTTTCGGCTCCAGCTCCTGGTACATCTTGACCGGACTTTTCTGCGCCGCCCTGCCAATCGCGAACTCCATGGATAACACCGGGATTCCCAGTATAGCAAGGAATATCAGATAGATCAACACAAAAACTCCGCCGCCGTTTTGCCCGACGACATACGGAAACTTCCACACATTTCCGATTCCAATTGCACAGCCGGCGCTTAACAAAATAAATCCCAGTCTGCTTCCTAATTTTTCTCTGCCCATTTTATACCTCCGCCTTTTTTCGTGTATCATTTTCATGGCGTTCCTGAACATGCAACTATACTATGATACTATTTATTTTGTCTGTTGTCAAGTAATTCAGCTAAAATAGTCTGAACAGCAGTCGCTTAATATAAATACACCCCTGAGATCATGTTCCCAGGGGTGATTGATTATGTAACGTGAATCAGTCTATATCCGATGAAATATCAATATTTTCACCTGTAAGACCTATATATGCGCCGTCGCCTGCTTCACTGGCGTCTTTATGAGCAAGAAGCCACTTGTTGCATGCTCTGAGCCATCTGTCCTCTTCGTTCTTTGGAGTTATATTGGGCATGGAGCCGTTTGTTCCCTTAGGAAGAGCAATAACCACCTTAAAGCCGTCCGACTTTTTCGCACTGCACGGAGCATAGTGCAGAGTTGTTTCGTAAACCTCAACGACCTGACCAGCCGCCGCCCTGAACGCCTTGACCTTTGAGGTATCTAATTTTCCATCAACAATATCATCAGCCTTTGCAACGAGAAGAATAAAATCATAAAGACCGATATTAAGCTCGCTATCTCGATGGTACTCAAGGCAGTTAAGCTTGGTATTATGTCCATTGCACCAACCAAGCTGGATAGGCATTCCGCCGTAAGCGTTATTTTGCAGTTCACCAAAAATCGCAACAGTTTCTAATGCGGTATCGCTCATGACGTATTCAACGCCTTCAGGCAAAGGAGTCTTTTCGTCAAGCGCTTTCATAAGTCCAGCGGTATCGTAACCCTGGAGTACCTTTCCATAGGGCGCGAATTCTTTGTCCAGCACAGAATAAATCTTCATTTCTATTATCGTCCTTTCATAGCTGATATTTAGATAATAGCACATATTATGCTTTTTGTCAATCGCTTTCATTAAATTATTTAAGGTCACCTCTAAAAAACCTATAGCAGCGCTGCACAAAGTCCACAAAGTGGAAATCGTGCAAGATAAGCATACAAACCAGTTGCATAGTAAAATAAAAAATGGTATAAAAAGAATGAACAAGCAAAAAAGTTTATCAAGCCCGGAGGATGAACTGTCACAGGTACGGACGAAGAAAAAAGAATTTCTGGAGTAGATAGAACGAATGGGCAGCAATGATAAAGCCGTGCTATTACAAAGGAGAGCGCGGGAATATGCCATACGACCTGAAATTAATCGCACTGCATATTTTCGCTCGCATGAGGTTTTTAGAGGCGACCTTTAGGCAAGCAAATTTCCTCTGGAAAAATTCTCTGAGATGTGGTATAATTCATTTATAACCACAGCAAGGGGGATAAAATCCATGATAGATAAAATGCTGATACGCGGGGCGAAAGTCCACAACCTGAAAAACATCGATGTGGACATACCACTAAACAAAATAGTCGGAATTGCCGGAGTATCCGGCTCGGGAAAGTCGTCGCTGGCGCTCGGAGTTCTGTATGCGGAAGGTTCCCGGCGGTACCTTGACGCGCTCTCGACCTACACCCGCCGCCGAATGATCCAGGCTTCAAAGGCAGCCGTGGACGAAATACAGTACGTTCCCGCCGCGCTCGCGCTTCACCAGCGCCCGGGCGTTCCGGGAATACGCAGCACTTTCGGCACAGGCACCGAACTGCTCAACAATCTGCGGCTCATGTACTCCAGGCTTGCTGACCATCGCTGTCCCAACGGGCACTACCTCAAGCCGACCCTGGCTGTCGCAGCCGGGAAGGAACTGGTCTGCCCTGAATGCGGCGCGCATTTCTATGCGCCGTCCGCCGAGGAATTAGCGTTCAACTCCCAGGGAGCCTGCCAGAAATGCGGCGGCACCGGCAGCGTCCGCACGGTCGACCCGGCGACCCTGGTTCCGGACGATTCACTAAGTATCGACGAGGGCGCGGTTGCTCCGTGGAACAGCCTGATGTGGTCGCTGATGACCGACGTCTGCCGTGAGATGGGAGTACGTACCGACGTGCCGTTCCGGGAACTTACCGAGCGCGAAAAGGAAATAGTGTACCACGGTCCGGCGGAAAAGAAGCATATCTTCTACAAACCGAAGAACTCCAACCAGGCGGGCGAGCTGGATTTCACCTACTACAACGCGGTCTATACCGTGGAAAACGCGCTTTCAAAGGTCAAGGACGAGAAGGGCATGAAGCGCGTCGAAAAGTTCCTGAAAGAGGACGTTTGCCCGGACTGCCGCGGAACGCGTCTTTCCCAGACTGCACGTTACCCGAAGCTGCGCAGAATTTCCCTCGACCAGGCCTGCACGATGTCTCTTTCTGAACTGGTAGACTGGGTGCGCGGCGTTCCTGACAGCCTTCCCGAGGAAATGCGCCCAATGGCGGTCAGCATATGCGACTCCTTTGAGGAAACCGCCAAACGCCTGATCGACCTGGGGCTTGGATATCTTTCGCTCGACCGCTCAGCTGTTACGCTTTCCACCGGCGAACGCCAGAGAATGCAGCTTGCCCGCGCTGTCCGCAACAGGACTACCGGCGTTCTGTACGTCCTGGACGAGCCGTCTATCGGACTGCACCCGTCAAACATCGTGGGACTTACCGGGGTAATGCACGACCTGGTAGCCGACGGAAATTCCGTGATACTGGTCGACCACGACACTCAGATTTTGAAGGAATCCGACTGGATAGTAGAAATGGGACCACAGGCAGGCGCAAAGGGCGGACATGTGATCGCCGAGGGAACCGTCCGGGATATATGCGAAAATACGGCGTCACAGATAGGCGCTTTCCTTTCCGGAAAAGCGGAAACTAAGCTGCGCGAGGTCTGCGAACCCGGAGGGCTGTTCTCAGCCGGGACAATTCACCTTTCCACATCGCAGATTCACACGGTAAAGCCGCTGGAAGCCGATATTCCGAAGGGGCGGCTGACGGTTGTGACAGGCGTTTCCGGCTCCGGAAAAACCACGATGGTTCTTGAAAGCCTTGTTCCGGCCCTTGAAGCCAGGATTGCCGGAAGCACTCTGCCGGAGCATATCCTTGAGATAAATGCCGATGGCATCGAACATGTCAAGCTGATCGACGCGACTCCGATCGGGATAAACGTGCGCTCCACCGTTGCGACCTACGCCGGAGTACACGACGAGCTGCGAAAGCTCTACGCCAGGTCAGACGGCGCGAAGGAAAAGGGCTATAAGGCAAGCGACTTTTCCTACAACACAGGTTCGCTGCGCTGCCCGGGCTGCGACGGAACCGGAGTTGTCAGCCTTGACGTGCAGTTCCTTCCGGACGTGGATATCCCCTGCCCGGACTGCCGCGGCTCCCGGTACGCAAGGTCGGCATACGCTGTTAAACTTACGGACAAATCCGGCGAACAGGCTTCCCTGCCGGAGCTTATGGATATGGACGTAAACTCCGCGATTGAATTCTGCAGCGAGATGAAATCAGTCAGCCAGAGGCTCCGGGTGCTTCAGCAGCTCGGGCTTGGGTACCTCACTCTCGGCGAGGAAACTCCCAGCCTTTCCGGCGGCGAAGCCCAGCGCCTGAAACTTGCAAGCGAGATCGGCAGAACTCAGACCGACTCGGTATTCGTGTTCGACGAACCGAGTATCGGTCTGCACCCGCTTGACGTGCAGGTACTGCTCGGGGTATTTCAGGCTCTGCTTGATAACGGCGCGACCGTTGTTGTAATCGAGCACGACCTCGACGTGATACGAAACGCGGATTACATTATAGACATGGGACCTGGCGGCGGAGAATCCGGCGGGCGCATAGTCGCGGCAGGTACTCCTCAGCAGATAAAGCAGAACCAAAACAGCATTACGGGAAAATATATGTAAAATTCAAGCTCCGCGCCAGCCGGCGCGGAGCTTTTTATGGGAACCTCTAAAAACCGGTTTGAAAAGGGAAAATGGGTAGAGTGCGCCGAATGCGATGAAAGCCGACGAAGTAAGGCTGTATGCCTTACGAGGAGGTTTGAAGAAGCAGGCGGTGTGCTATACACATTTTCACTCAAACAAGGTTTTTAGAGGTGACCTTATATCAGAGTTCTTTCAGGTAAAAGTGATCCATCGTTCCGTGAACCACCGAGCGTGGTTTTTCAATACGCCGGAATCCCATTTTCTCGTACAGTTTCAGCGCCGTTTCGAGATTCGTGTGAGTTTCAAGATACAAATTACAGTAGCCCGCCGCTCTCGCCCAGTTTTCCACCAGCCGGACAAGCTCCTTTCCGTAGCCTTTGCCGAATCAGTAAGATAAAGCTTCTGAAGTTCCGCGCAGTCCGGAATCCCGGTGAACTCAGCAGCGCCGACTCCGCCTATCATTTCTCCGTTTTCGCCGAGGGCTATGTAGTACACTCTTTTTTGCGGATCGCTTCCGTAATACTTGCTCAGGTGGTTTAATTCCGGGTCGAAATACACCGTGCCCGGAATGTTTAGATGGTATTTTTCCAGGTTTGCCCGAATTATTTCAGCAAGCTGTGCGTCGTCCCCTGCTTCTATTTTTCTGTAGTTCAGCATTTTAATCCCCCATGGATACAAGAATATTAATTTTCATCACAATTATAGCACATGGTGCATTACAAGTCAAGAGCCTAAATACAGCAAAACGCCCCCGAAAATATCGAAGGCGTTTAAATTCTCAGCTCAGTCCATTTGCGTCGGTTAACGCTATTCCGTTGGCGCCAAGCGGGATTTTGTGGTCAAGTCCCACGAACTTGCCGTTCTCCTGCCAGAGCACTTCTTTAACGAATGCGTATTTCTCCTCGTCCCAGGTCGTGAAATCGTCGAGTACAAGCCCGCCGGTATCACCGGAGTTCGCATTAAAGCACCAGAACGTGTGATTCAGGTGATTTTCGCTTATCAGGCGGCGCATGCATGTCATCCACTTCAGGTTTGGTTCCTTCATGAATCCACCCCACTCGCCTATTAAAAGCGGCGCGGTATTCTCATTATGTATGTACAGCCAGTTGTCCTGCCAGCAGTCGCTCAGAAGACTGTCAAAATCATAATCTCCCTGGAACCACGGCTGAAGGTAAACCGTAGGTCCATAATCGTGCGGAGAATACACCAGTTTATCCTGGTACGCTCCGAGATCGACCGGGAAATCCCTTACGCCGCGCAGATTTCCGCCCCACCAGTTGAAATAATAATCGCTGTCGTTCGTGGAGTGATAATCCCTGTTGCCGGTTATGTCTACTGGATATATCTCGGTTCCCTCTACCATTATCAGAACGTTAGGATTCTTTGCCAGTATCCGCGCCGCGGCAGTTTCTGCGGCGTGCTTCCAGTTGTTCGCGGAGTCGGAGTCGTTCCATATCGCCGCTCCGCTGCCTTCGTAGGGCTTTCCGTGCGGCTCGTTTTTCAGGTCGTACGCAATTATCGCGTCGTTGTCCTTGTATCTTTCGGCTAACCATTCCAGCGCGCTGTAATACTCCTCGGCGCTCACTTTATCCGTGTACCACAGGTTGACTGTATGACCGGAGGCGTTCGTTTCCGCCGAATGGATATCCGGCATTACTTTTATTCCGTTTTCTTCCGCCAGCTTCAGGAAATAATCAAATATTTGCAGGCTGTTCATGCTGTTTAGCTCAGTGTTGCAGGCGTTGTTGTAATTTGCCTGCGGGTACTCCCCGGCTGACCACTTATTGATAAGCTCCGCTGAAATAGGCACGCGTATGAGATTGAATCCATGATCCGCGATAGCTTTCACAGACGTTTTTAATTCGCTGTTCCACAGTCCGTCAAAGGTATTGGTGCCAGTGTTGTATCCGAACCAGTTTACGCCTGTCAGCCAAACCTGCTTGCCGTCCTTATCGAGTATCTTATTTCCATCAGTGTGGAGCCAGTCGTCGCCCTGTTCGGCTTTTTCGCTCCGTCTCAGGAGCGTTTCGACATCTGCAGCGGCGCTCTGATTTCCGCCGTCTGCCGAGACATTATTCTGAACAACCGCGCCCTGTTTTACCGTGCATTCCATTTCATTCAGAATCGCCCTGCTTATTTTAAATTCATTTTCCGTATTGATATTACAGCCTATTGCAACAGTGCTTCCAACGGGAATGTCGCCGTTGTACTCCATGCTGGTTATGGTGAGGGTATCCCCCGATCGAGAATACGTGCCGTTCCAGCCATCGCACCCGAGCAGGCCGTCTACATCTATCACAAGCTCCCAGCCTGAGATATTATCGCCTGTGTTGTTGGTGATCCCGAGCTGCAGCCCGTAAAACATACTTCCGGCTTCTCCCCAGGAGTTATCCACGGAATATTGCAGCACTACGCCGTTTTCCGTAACCTGCGGCTGCGAAGTCCCGGTCTGACTCGCCGGAACCTCCGTCACGGACGAACCGCCGTTTCCAGTGGAATCGGAATTACTCTGTGCCCCTTGTGAACTCTGCAAACTTTGCGGCCCATGCGAAGTTTCACCCGAGGATTTTCCGGCTATTACAGCTACCAGCGTAACCGTCAGCCCGACTATCACGGCCGCCATTGCGATAACAGTGACCATAAGCCATTTTGGAATGCCTGTTTTTTCGCCTTTGACAGTTGTTAAATCGGTGGAATCACCAGGAACCGAATTCTTGCTGTGATTATCTTCCATGCCGTTTCCCTTTCATTATTTCCAAACCGTGGGACTATTGATTTCCAAATCAATTATAGCACATTACTTTTATTAAGTCAAGATAATGTCAGATTGACAATGAACTCCTGATATGCTATACTAAATTAAACGTTCAGTCATTCGAACCGCTGAACTGCACAAACTAAAATGCTGAGATTCACGAGGCACAAAAAGTATGGACAATGTATCAAAGCCTACGGCTTACTATCACCTTCCGGGTCTGTTTGAGTTCTACGAACTATACCGCATTTTTCTGCCGCTGTTCCGTGAACACAGGGAGTGCTTTTACGACTGGTGTGAAATAGGCTCAATTTACGGCGCCCCGGCGGACTGCCTCTGGGGCGGAGGGCGCGTCGGATTCGGCGATAACGACCCGGGAGAAGTTCTGGCGCTCATGCGGGAATACAAGATATCAGCGCGGCTGACATTCAGCAACTCCCTGCTCAGGAATGAACATCTTTCAGACAAAAAATGCAACCATTTGTGTGAGCTGTTCAGCGAAAACAGCGGAGTCCAGAACGGCGTTATCATCTGTTCTGATTTACTGTTAAACTACCTGAAAACGAATTATCCGGGATTCTATTTTGTGTCCTCGACCACTAAGGTGCTGACGGAATTTGAGCAGCTCAGGAGCGAACTCCAGCGCGGGGATTTCCTTTACGTTGTGCCGGATTTTCGGCTTAACAAGCAGTTCGGACGGTTGAGTGAGCTCTCTCAGTCGGAAAAAGACAAGGCTGAATTTCTATGCAACGAATGCTGCTGGTTCTATTGCAGAGACAGGAAGCTCTGCTACGAAAATGTCAGCCGCAGGAATCTCGGGGAAAACTGCCCGGATCATCACTGCAAATCTCCCGGCGCAGCGGAAGGATATCTGTTTTCTAAGGCAATGAGAAATCCCGGTTTTATCGGCACAAACGATATTCAAGACATCTACCTGCCTATGGGTTTCTCTAATTTCAAAATAGAAGGGCGAAGTCTCGGCAGCGCAATTGTTCTGGAATTTTTGCTCTATTACATGACTAAGCCGGAGTATCATATCAATGTCAGGGAAAAAATATATCTTGACAGCATGCTGGATCTGTTCTGAATGTCGTCATGTCGTCCGAGAATGAATTCGCCGTCATAGCAGAAACGGTATCGTCTTTACCAAGAGAATTTGCTCCGCTGCGAACAGCCCTTGCGGCTTCAGGTACGTTTTTTCGGCATCTGGACTTCCATCAGGATAACGTCATAGCCGCCCGATGCCGGCAAAATCTCTGATATGAGTGCTGATGGGCAGCATCTTCTGCGTTCACGTCAGCCGTAAGAATAAATGTCTGATCTTCGCTCAACAGTTGTCAAAGCATGTACTATCTGGTTAAAACATTCCTTTTACGCACACGCAAACACTCTACACTAAATTTAATGTATCTATATCAATATTACAAAGTGAACAGTTGACGTTTTCATGAAAAACATTGCATTAGCATTGTTGATTTTGCACATTTTCGGCAACTCGTTTGTCGAATAATTGAACTTATGCTACAAATATTCAAGTTGCGCTCATGAAACATCTTGACTTGAATGAATTTTTATAGTAAAATCTACGTTAGCCTAAGCGCCTAATCACTCTTGTAAAAAGAGTGTAATACAGCACATGGCTGTAAATGTATTTCAGGAGGAAGAATTATGAAGAAGATTTTTGCATCTATGATGGCGGCCGCCATGGTAGTAAGCCTTGCAGGCTGCTCCAACGGCAACAGCAGCGAGAGCGGTTCCAGCGCAAACAGCGAGAGCAGTTCCAGCGCAAACAGCGAGAGCGTTTCCAGCACAACCAGCGAGAGCAGTTCCAGCGCAAACAGCGAGGGCAGCTCTGACAACGCAGCAGCTTACAAGCTCGGTATGGGCGTTGTAACCTCTACCGCTTCTTCGGCAGCAGGCAACGCACAGGTTGACGCAACCGTAGCAGCAGTCATTCTCGACGCTGACGGCAAGATCGTTTCCTGCGCTATCGATGTTGCACAGAACAAGATGGACGTAACAGACGGCGAGGTTCCCGAGGACGCTGCTTCCATGACTTTCAAGTCCAAGAAGGAGAAGCTCGAGGAATACGGCATGAAACCCGCTTCCGCTATCGGCAAGGAGTGGTACGAGCAGGCTGAGGCTTTCGAGGCTTATGTAGTTGGCAAGACCGCTGACGAAGTAGCTGCTATCCCTGTTGAGACCACTGATAATGGTCATGTCGTTACAACCGACGAAACTCTTAAGGCTGGCTGCACAATGAGCATCAGCGCTCTGATCGACGCTACCGTAAAGGCTTGCAGCGACGACAGTGCTGCTGATTTCACCGGCGACGCTAAGCTCGCACTTACAACTTCCACCTCCGTTGATTCTGCAACAGCTTCCGCAGCTGACGGCGAGGACGGCACCGCTGCAATGTACACTTCTTTCGCAGCAGTAGCAGTTGACGGCGAGGGCAAGCTCGCAGCAGTATGCTACGACGAGGTTCAGCCTAAGGTAACATTTGACGAAGCAGGCGAGATCACTTCCGATCCTACTGCTGAGATCAAGACCAAGAGAGAGAAGAAGGACGAGTACGGCATGAGAAGCGCTTCCGCTATCTCCGCTGAGTGGTTCGAGCAGAATCAGGCATTCGAGACCTTCGTAACTGGCAAGACCAGCGATGAGATCTCCGCTATCCCCACCGAGACCACCGATAACGGTCACGTTGTAACCACCGATGAGACCCTCAAGGCTGGCTGCACCATGAGCGTAGGCGGCATGATCCAGACTGTTGTTAAGGCAATGGGTCTGGTAGGCTGATAATTCGGTTAAACTGACAGTTCTGATACGACGCAAGAAGATGAGAGGCTGTACGCCTCTCATCTTTTTGGCTTGAATAGGAGTTCTTCAATGTACAGAAGTATGGTCAAGAAGGCTGTAGGAGCCTTTCTTGTGATCGCTGCTGCCATTAATCTCTCCGCTTGCAGCATGCAAAAGGAAAAGGTGCGGTATTCAAAAGCCTACCTTGAGTTCTTCGACACTGTTACCCAGATAGTCGGATACGAGGAGGACGAGGAAACTTTTTCGCAGAACTGCGAGAAAGTATATTCTCTGTTCGAGGAATATCACCAGCTCACCGACATATATCATAGTTACGAAGGCGTAAACAACGTCCGCACGATAAACCGCAGCGCCGGCATCGAGCCGGTAAAAGTCGACGAAAAGCTGATCGATCTGCTTGAGTTCTCAAAGGAAATGTACACCGTGACAAATGGAAAGTGCAACATTGCAATGGGAAGCGTTCTGTCAATCTGGCACAAGTACCGCGAACAGGGCATAGACGACCCGGAATCCGCTGAACTTCCGCCTGTGGAGGATCTGGTCAGCGCTTCGGAGCACTGCAGCATCGACGATCTGATAATCGACAGGGCTGCCGGAACTGTTTACCTCAGCGACCCGGAGATGTCCCTCGACCTCGGAGCAGCGGCAAAGGGCTACGCCGTGGAAAGAGCTGCAGAGCTTCTTGCCAGCGAAGGCGTCACCAGCGGTTACAGCCTTAATGTCGGCGGAAACGTACGCACCATTGGAACCAAGAACGACGGCTCCGACTGGGCTGCTGGAATACAGAACCCCGACACGGAATCCGAGCAGCCGTATATCGTGCGGCTGAAGCTCAACGGAATGGCTCTTGTAACCAGCGGAAACTACCAGCGCTATTACGAGGTCGACGGCGTGCGCTATCACCATATCATCGACCCGGACACGCTTATGCCGCTCAATTATTTTGATTCGGTGACGATTCTCTGCAATGACAGCGGTAAAGCCGACGCGCTTTCCACCGCGCTGTTCAACATGACGATCCCAGACGGCAAAGCTCTTCTGGAAAATCTTGAAGGCGTCGACGCGATATGGGTTCTTCCGGACGGAAGCTACGACTGCACGGAGGGATTCGCGAAGCTGATAATCGACTGACTTTTAAGCAGTGGAAATGTCAGAATTGCTTTGAAAATTTTCATGTAAAATAGTATAATATGGAGAGAGGTGTTGACAAAGCACCCATCTTGATATATACTGAATATGGTATGCCCTTCTCATGTGCAAAGGGGCACAACTATTCAATAATAATGCGAATGTGAGGTTAGGTCAAATGCCACTAATCAAGCTCAAAGGCGCGCATGTTCCGCACAGGAAGAACACCGCGCAGATGGCGGCAGTAAGAATGCCTGCACCGAAATCCGTCACAATACCCGTTGTGATGCATATTGGTGCGCCTGCCGTTCCCGCTGTAAAGGTGGGAGATCATGTTGATATCGGCGATGTTATCGCGACTGCAGGCGGTTTTGTAAGCGCGCCTGTTCACGCCAGCGTTTCCGGTACAGTAAAGAAAATCGACACCATTCTCGTAAGCTCCGGCAACAACGTGAATGCGATCACGATCGAATCCGACGGCGAGATGAAGGTGTCCGAAGCGGTCAAGCCGCCCAAGCTGGAAACCTACGAGGACTTCATCAACGCTGTAAAGGACAGCGGTCTGGTAGGTCTTGGCGGCGCGGGATTCCCCACTGCGGTCAAGCTGAAAATCGACGATCTTTCGCGCATAAAGGCTGTTGTTATCAACGGCGCGGAGTGCGAACCGTATATCACCAGCGACACCAGAACCATGCTCGACCAGGCGGATCTCATGAAGGAGGGCTTTGCGCTCCTGGAAAAGTTCCTCAAGGTCAAGAACATCATCATCGGCATCGAAAAGAACAAGCCCGAGTGCATCGCAAAGATGAACGAACTTGCAGCGACGGATCCCTGCCTTACTGTAAAGCCGCTTCCGAGCGTATATCCCCAGGGCGGTGAAAAGGTGCTGATTTACCACACCACCGGCGCGGTAGTTCCCGAGGGTAAGCTCCCGCTGGACGCCGGAGCAGTCGTTCTGAACTGCACTACACTGGCGTGCCTTGCAAGGTACTGCAAGACAGGTATGCCGCTTGTTGAAAAGTGCGTTACCGTAGACGGCAGCGCCATCAAGGAACCCAAGAACGTTATAGTTCCTATCGGCACCTCTATTCAGGATCTGATCGACTTTGCAGGCGGCTTCAAGGAAGAGCCCGGAAAGATCCTCTACGGCGGTCCCATGATGGGAATTGCCGTTCCTGACGCCAACTGCCCTATCCTCAAGAACACAAACGCGATAATCGCGCTCAACGAAAAGGACGCCCAGCCCAAGAAGCAGACCGCCTGCATACGCTGCGGAAACTGCGTTTCCCACTGCCCGCTGCACCTCAACCCCGTGGCAATTTCAAAGGCTTACAGGGACGGCGACTGCGAGGAGCTGAAGAAGCTCAAGGTAAACCTCTGCATGGAGTGCGGCTGCTGCTCCTTCGTCTGTCCTACAGGACAGCCCCTCGTTCAGAGAAACAAGCTGTCTAAGGCTATGCTAAGAAACTATAAACCTCAGGAGGGAAAGAAATGAGCAAGTTAACTGTTACTTCTTCTCCGCATATATTTACGCCCCGCACAACACGCTCCATCATGCTTGACGTGCTCATCGCGCTGCTTCCCGCCGCTGTTGCGTCGGTTATCCTGTTCGGATTCAGCAGCCTGATGGTTATACTCACCTGCATGGCTGCGGCGGTGCTTTCCGAATTAGTATTCAACCTCATCTGCAAGAAGGAGCAGACCATCGGCGACCTTTCTTCCGCCGTTACCGGTCTCCTTCTCGCGCTGAATCTCCCCGCGACTATTCCGCTCTGGCAGGCCGCTCTCGGCGCAATATTCGCTATTGTCGTTGTAAAGTGCCTGTTCGGCGGAATCGGTCAGAACTTTGCAAACCCGGCGATCACCGCACGAATTTTCCTGCTGCTGTCCTTCAGCGGCACCATGACCGCAGCAGTATTTCCACAGAATGCTGATGTGGTTTCCGGCGCAACTCCTCTTGGAGTCCTCAGCGGTCAGGAAGGAACCCTGCCTACATACCTTGATCTGTTCCTCGGCAAGTGCGGCGGCGCCCTCGGTGAGACCTGCGCTCTGGCGCTCCTCGTCGGCGGTATCTACCTCGTTATCCGCGGAGTTATCACATGGCACACCCCGGTAGTCTTCATCGCTACGGTTTTCCTGTTCTCCCTCGTTCTGGGTCAGGATCCTGTCGCTGAGATCCTTTCCGGCGGTCTGTTCATCGGCGCGATCTTCATGGCGACCGACTACGCGACCACTCCTAACACCGCATGGGGAAAGGTCATCTTCGGCGTTGGCTGCGGACTTATCACCGTACTTATCCGTGTATTCGGAAGCTACCCCGAGGGCGTTTCCTTCTCCATACTCCTTATGAATATCCTCACTCCCTATATTGAGAGATGGACCAGAACCAAGCCGTTTGGAGGTGCTAAGGCATGAACGATTCAGTAAAGAGCGTTGTTTCGCTTGTTGTCATCTGCCTCGTTGTTACGCTGGCTCTTTCTGCGGTCAACTACTTCACCGCTCCCGTAATCGCGGAAAACAACGCTAAGGCTGTTCAGGGCTCCTTTGCCGAGGCTCTGCCCGGCGCCGACGGATTTGAAGAACTCGAGCCCGCCGCCGACGCTCCCGAGACTGTAAAGAGCATTTACAAGGAAAACAACGGCCTCGGCTATGTTGTTATCCTCGAAACAACTTCCCAGTACAGCGAATCCCCGATGGGAATTACAGTAGGTATCGGCACCGACGGTATCATCAAGAATATCGTGCTGACAAACTACGCTGAAACAAAGAATTTCGGCGACGACTACCCCGCAAGCTACATCGGTCAGGATTCCGCGCTTGCCGGCGTTGAGCTGGTTTCCGGAGTTACCTACTCCTCCACGGCGTTCAGAAACGCTGTAACGGACGCTTACACCGCGCTGTTCGCAGTCGCTGACGTAGCCGCCGGTGAAATGTCCGACGACCAGATGGCTGCCGAGGCTATCGGCGAGCTGCTTCCTTCTTCTCTTGACAACACAGGCGCATGCAAGGTCGAGGAGAAAGACGGTCTGTTTGTAAGCTCCAACCGTACAGGCTATGCGATGGTCGCAGACAAGGTAGCATATGTTACCGACGCATTCGGCAATTATGTCGGAAGCAAGTCATTCGACGACGCGGCTTCCGAGGACGCTTCCGTTGTTGAGGCAGTCAAGACTGCCGCTGCCGGGGCATACGCTGCGGCAAGCGAGAAGAACATCAGCCGTATCGTAAAGATGTACGAGGACGCAGAGGTTGTTACACTTACTCCCACCGGAGTTCAGTCGACCGTAAACGGCGCGTACACATTCACAAGCGAAGGCACCACCTACTACGCAATGACCGCTTCCGCATTCGGTTACGGCGGTCCTGTAAATCTGCTCTATATCGTTGACGAAAACGGCACTATCGCGAAGTTCAAGGTAATGTCGCACAACGAAACCGAGTACTATGGCGACGTTGTATCCCAGAGCTCCTACACTAATGGATATCCGGGTCAGCAGCTCGACAGCATAGGCGACGACGTACTCGTAGTATCCGGCTGCACCTTCACAACAAACGCTGTTAAAACGGCAGCCGCTGACGTGGCAGCAGCTTTCAACGCAGTAAAGGAGGCTCAGTAATATGGAGAAACAAAGCAAGCTTTCCATTATGTTAAAGGGCTTCATTAAGGAAAACCCTGTATTCGTGCTGGTTCTTGGAACCTGCCCCACCCTTGCCGTGACCGATTCAGTATCACGCGCGCTCAGTATGGGTATTGCAGCAGCGATAGTTCTTATCTGCTCCAACATGGCAATATCCGCGCTCCGCAAGGTTATCCCCGATAAGGTGCGTATCCCTGCATACATCGTTATTATCGCAGGCTTCGTTACCATTATCCAGATGCTGATGAACGCGTACCTCCCCGATCTGTATACCGCACTCGGAACGTACCTCGCGCTTATCGTTGTAAACTGTATCATTCTCGGCAGAGCTGAGATGTTCGCAAGCAAGCACACCGTTGTCGAGTCCGCGCTCGACGGCATCGGAATGGGCGGCGGTTTCACCCTCGCTCTGTTCTGCATGGGCACCGTCCGCGAGATCCTCGGCTCCGGAAGCTTCCTCGGCTTTAAGATCCCGTTCCTTCAGGATTACTCCATACCGTTCTTTACCCAGGCGGCTGGCGGTTTCTTCGTGTTCGGCGTGCTTATCGCTGTTGTAAACAAGATCACCAAAGGCAAGGCGATCAGCAAGAAGGAATTCGGCTGCGCAAACTGCCCGTCCCGCGGCGCATGCCTGGAGAACCCCGAAAACACCGGATCAGCAAAGGAGGCCAAGTAATATATGGATACTATCAAGGCGCTTCTTGTAATACTTATGTCGAGCGTACTTGTTAACAACTATGTACTTAACAAGTTCCTCGGTATCTGCCCCTTCCTCGGAGTTTCCAAAAAACTCGACCAGGCGGCGGGCATGGGTACTGCCGTTACCTTCGTTATGCTGGTAGCTACCGCAGTAACATGGCCTATACAGACATTCGTTCTGGATAAGCTCGGTCTCGGATACCTCCAGACTATCGTTTTCATTCTGGTTATCGCTACCCTCGTACAGTTCGTTGAGATAATCCTCAAGAAGTATATCCCCGCGCTTCACAAGTCGCTGGGCGTGTACCTCCCGCTTATCACCACGAACTGCGCGGTTCTCGGCGTTACCATCAACAACATCAAGGACGGCTACGGCTTCCTTGAGTCCATGGTAAGCTCCCTCGGCTGCGGACTTGGCTTCCTGCTGGCTATGGTGCTGTTTGCCGGCGTTCGCTCCAGACTTGACAGCGCAAATATCCCGGAGAGCTTCAAAGGACTTCCTGTCACGCTCGCCGCTGCGTCCATCGTTTCCATGAGCTTCATGGGCTTTGCCGGCGTAGTTGACAAGCTGTTTGCGTAAGGAGGCTGCAAGATGAACGATTCATTATTATCAGCAGTTCTTATCGCGGTCGGAGTTCTGGTCGCTATCGGACTTATCTGCGCGCTTATTCTCGTAATCGCGGCGAAGTTCTTTGCTGTGAAGGTCGACGAAAAGGAGCAGAAAATACGCGCCTGCTTACCTGGCGCAAACTGCGGAGCCTGCGGCTTTACCGGCTGCGACGGCTATGCGAAGGCTCTTGCGGAAGGCTCTGCGCCCGCTAACCTGTGCGTACCCGGCGGAGCTTCCGCTGCGGCTCAGCTCGGCGAAGTGCTCGGCGTTTCAGTCGAGGCGGCTGCGAGAATGGTAGCATTCGTACACTGCAGCGGCACCTGCGACAATACCAAGCCGAAGTACGATTACAAGGGTATCCCCACATGCGCCGGTGCAAAGCTGTTCTACGGCGGCGACGGAGCATGTTCCTCAGGCTGCCTTGGCTACGGCGACTGCGCGAAGGTCTGCCCCAGCGGCGCTATTTACAACAACAACGGCGTTGCCTGCGTTGACCCTGCGAAGTGCACCGGCTGCGGAATGTGCACAAGGGCATGTCCGAGCTTTGTAATCAGGCTTGTTCCTGCTGACGCAAAGACAGTAGTCGCATGCAGCAGCAAGGACAAGGGCGCGGTAGCCGTAAAGGCGTGCAAGACTTCCTGCATAGGCTGCAAGAAGTGCGAGAATACCTGCCCAGCTGGCGCAATTAAGGTCGAGGACAATTTCGCCAAAATCGACTACACCAAGTGCGTGGGCTGCAATGCATGCACCGAGGTCTGCCCGAGACACGCTATCAAGAGCGTAGATTTCAGCAAGGCTCAGTGATAACATCAGACATCATGGGGAGTGCGAAGGCATTCCCCATGATGATATAATTCAGGAGAAACAGCAGGAATGAAGCCATTAGAAAAGAAACACAGGAATGATCTGATACTCATAGCCGTACTTCTTGCCGCGGCGGGAATAGCATTCGGAACAATTCAGCTCGGGAAAAAGAGCGGCGGGTACGCTGTGGTTGTCCAGAACGGCAAAGAGGTGGCGACATACCCGCTGAACGTGGATACAAGTGTAACGATCAATTCCCCGACAGGGTTCAACACCCTGGTGATAAAGGACGGAAAAGCCGACGTGACCGACGCGGACTGTCCCGACAAGCTCTGCGTTAACCAGCACAGCATAAGCTACGACGGCGAAACGATAGTGTGCCTTCCGAACAAGCTGGTAGTTAAAATCGTATCCGAAGCTGAATCGGACGTTGACATCATCGCGTAGGAGGTCATATGAAAATAAAACCCAAGTCCATAGCATTGCTGGGGATCTGCGCTGCGATCGCCATGGTGCTTTCCTATATTGAAAGCCTTATACCGCTGTCGTTCGCAGTTCCCGGAATCAAGCTGGGGCTTGCAAATATCGCGGTAATATTCGCGCTGTACAAGCTGGGAGCAAAGGAAGCGGTCGCTGTTTCGCTGGTGAGAATTGCCTGGATGGCGATTCTTTTCGGAAATGTGATGACCCTCGCGTACAGCGTCGCAGGAGCCGCACTCAGCCTCACTGCGATGATCCTTCTGAAGCGCTGGGACAGGTTCTCAACCGTTGGAGTCAGCGTTATCGGAGGAATACTGCACAACACAGGTCAGATACTCGTTGCAATGCTCATCATGGAAACCGCTCAGATCGTGTATTACCTCCCGATTCTCTGCATCAGCGGCATAGCTGCGGGCGTGGCTGTAGGGATAGTTTCCGCGATACTCGTAAAGCGTGTTCCGGTCAGCAAAGAATGACTCTCGCTCAGACTTCGGCGCAGTTCGAAAAATCGGATGATATCCAGCTGCTTCTCCACAATACCTGATAAAAACAAGCACCTCCAATTCGCTTTGGAGGTGCATATTTTATATAAGGGAACCTCTAAAAACCGGTGTGAAAAGCAAAAATGGGCAGGGTGTGCCAGATTCTAGGAAAGCCGACGAAGTAAGGCTGTATGCCTTACGAGGAGGTTTGACGACGAAGATGGCGCGCACTGCACATTTTCGCTCACATGAGGTTTTTAGAGGTAACCATAAGCTCTGACTGCTCAGCCGAATTGATATATGATACAAGCTCATATATTGTAAAATGCCCGGGATTCAGATATTTTATTCCATCATCAATAAGCCTGAACGTGTTAAAATCAAAGTCTTGCTTCACATCATATAAAAAGTCGTCGTTTATCCAGACGATCCTCTTAAAAAAACCGGGCGTTTGCTCGGTTGTCTGAATGCAGAATTCCTCTTTCATGAAGTCCTTAACGGGTAAATATGACAACGAATATTCCGCGGTATCAGAAATAAACTTGTTTAACATCTTTTCCAATACAAAAGCGAACTTATAATCTGAGGTTACATATGCTATTATGTTATCAGGCACAAGCTCCACGCATTCGTCATGCGCCGTTTTTTCGCTATAATAAACGGTAAAGATACTTCTATCCGGGATTCCCTCTCCGGAAACGAAATACTTACCGATAACCGCTTCCAGTTTGCCAGTGAGCGAAAGTGAATAATGTGGTTCCGGATAAGGTCTGACCGCTGAATCAATTATATTTTTCACATGTTTTCTCCGTCATAAATTGCGCCTACCGCGCAATAATTATCGAATCTCAAATCCGTAGCCGCCCTCAAGCGGGATATTCTCCGATTCTATGCGCTCGATATTTCCCCAGGAATGTTCGTCAAGCTCACGTATAACGGCGGCTATGTCGGCGGGATAGCCCTCCGCTTCCATCTCGACCGTGCCGTCGCTGCAATTCCTCACCCAACCGGTCACGCCGCGTTTTTTTGCGCTGTAACAGGCTTTATACCGGAATCCGACGCCCTGCACGGTTCCGTGAAAAATATAGTGTATGCGTACTTTCTCCATACTCATAGCGGTTCTCCTATTAAACATCAAAAAATCCCGTCCAGATATATTATAGCAGGTTTCTCAATTTGTTTCAAGCATTTTCAGTAAATATATCAGTCAGCGCCACAAATAAAAATAGGATTTTCGTATATTTCACGCAAAGAATTGTTGACTGAACCCCAAAAATATGGATAGAAGAAGCCCGCGAGCGATACAATATTCGATAAAGATATTGCAGGAATACGAGTGCTGGGGGCTGTGCGGCGAAGTTAAAAAGTTCATGGGCGCGTGGAAATACGACCAGACTGACATTGAGCGGCTGAGCCTTATAATACCCCTTCACGAACAAAGAAGTGGAGCAGTACATGGATATCCGATAACAACATCAGATAAACGCCAAACTCCGGCAGTTACGAACTGCCGAAGCATTTTTGTATATCGAAAACCCCCGGCAATTGTGGGAGCGTCTGAGGGATGATATTGCCAATATGGCTTTACATATTTTCACTCAAAAAATCTTGAGCAGCAGTGCAATGGAATAAATGCCCACTCCACTACGCCGCGTGGATATTTATTCCATTGCGGCGGCCGATATGCCTGTCTTATCCGAGTAATATCTGCGGAGTTTCTCAGCCGGGGGCATTCTACCTATCGACGGGCATCCGCCTGTTATTCCAATAGCTCATGTACTTTCACAGGAAGCACGGGAGTACCAACCTTTTCTTCTACTCCGGCTACGATGAAACAGTTTTCTGCTAAAGCAATTGACAACAGCTTGTTTTTGTGATAAAATGGAAGCAAAACGATTTCAGAGCCACCGGAAAAGGAATACACGTGAATATAAGGACATACAAGGGCGATTTCAGCTATGCGATTTTTCAGCGCGGACAGATATATTACCGCCAGAAAAAACTGAAAGAAGTGACATGCGACGGCAGCGGAAACTACCGCTTCATCGTCGCAGGAACGAAGGACTACAACGTTACAGCGTCGATAACCCCGGAGGGCGAGCTTTCGGGGCTTTCCTGCGACTGCCCGTACGACCGCGGATACTGCAAGCACCTTGCCGCCGCGCTCATATATCTTGAGAGCATATATGACAAAACAATATCGAACCGCAGTTCAAATTACGCCAGGGGACTTATCCGGCACTATACCGAAAGAGCCGTTATTAACGCGCAGGAACACGGAATACGGCTTGTTCCGGAGCTTGAAGCAACGTTCGAGGGGCTTAAGTACTCACTGAAAATAGGGCGCGAAAAACTCTATGTCGTGAATGATATTTATGACATGTATCAGGCTTTCCAGGGGAGGCTGAACAAGAAATACGGTAAGGAACTGGAGTTCGTACACAGCCCGGAAGTACTGGACGAGCAAAGCTCGGCTCTGCTTGAATTAACATTCAGTATTTTCATGACCTTTAAAGAAGGTGCCGACAGAAAACGCAGGTTCCTGATACAGGGGCAGGACGCAGTGCGCTTCTTCCAGATAGTCAGGGAAAGCGGAGTTAATTACGGCCGCAGTCATTTTGACGTGAAATTTTCCGACCCGGAAATCAGCTTTGACATCGCGAAAACTGACACGGGACGCTATTTTCTGCGCTCGGTGGGGAAAATAGAAATATTCAATGCAGAGCAGAATTTCTGCATTATCATCGACAGCGACAAAAAGCAGATTTACGTCTGCGGCAGGGAGTTCACAAACGCAGTCGGAGCGCTGCTTTACGCCGCATTAAAGGAAGAACTGCTGATTTCCGAAAAGGAGATCGCGGCATTCTACACTGCGGTGATCCGTCCGGTGAGCAAATATGTGAAATTCTCCGGGCTGGAAGTGCTCTCGGATTTCACGCCTCCGGAATTGAGTGCGCGGCTTTATATCGACATGGACGCAAGCGGAGAAGTCGCTGCAAGGCTTGAGTATCTTTACGGCGACGAGAAATTTACACCGGAGCACAGCAAAAGAAAAAATCCGTTCTGCGACCATTTTGCAGAGGCTTCCTGCGAGCTGTCGGTCAAGAATTATTTTGACATTCGGGACGATAAAAAGAATCCGTATTACATTGACGGCGACGATGAAATTTACCGCCTGCTGACCGAGGGAATACCCGCGCTTTCAGAGAAAATGGAGATATACACGACCGACCGTTTCAGCAGAAAAGCAGTAATACGTCCTGCGGTCCGTCCGGCTCTGGGAGTGCGTCCGAGCGGCAGCGTGCTTGAACTGGAGCTTACTGCGGACGGCTACACTCCGGAGGAATTGCGGGAGCTTCTCGCGGCTTATCGCCTGGGGAAAAAGTACCACAAGCTGAAAGACGGAAGCTTCTCGATACTTGACGACGGGCTTTCCGAACTGTTTGAAATCACTGAAAGTCTTGACATTTCAGATAAGTCCCTTATGAAAGAAAAAATCAGGGTCCCGGCGTTCAGAATGCTGTATCTCGACAGCCTTGGGAGTACCTCTGAGAATGTCAGAATTGAACGCAGCTCTGAGTTCCGCAGACAGGTAAGTTCCTACCGTGAAATGTTGGATTACTCCGATAAAATCAGCGTTCCGGAACAGCTAGACGGTATTCTGCGCGAGTATCAGATTTACGGGTTCCGGTGGCTGAAAACGCTGTCTGCGTACGGTCTGGGCGGTATTCTCGCGGACGATATGGGACTTGGAAAGACATTGCAGGCGATAGCGCTGATGCTTGATGAAAAGCGCTCCAAAGGCGGCAGAAGCCTTGTCGTATGTCCGGCTTCCCTTGTACTGAACTGGCAGGGCGAGATTGAAAAATTCGCGCCGGAACTGCGGGCGCTTGCCGTCATGGGAACGGCTTCCGAGCGCGCCGCGCAGTTCGCGGAAATGGAAAAATACGATGTTGTGATAACCTCCTATTCCCTTATCGCAAGGGACTTCACGGAGTATCAGGAGCATGAATTCCGCTATGAATTTCTGGACGAAGCGCAGTATATCAAGAACAGCTCCACGCAGACGGCAAAGGCGGTGAAATCCGTGAACAGCCGCTGTCGGTTTGCACTGACCGGAACTCCGGTAGAGAACAGCTTTGCGGAACTCTGGAGCGTATTTGACTACATCATGCCGGATTATCTTTTCAGCTACAGGTATTTCCGGCAGCATTACGAATCCCCGGTCGTAAAGGACGGAAACGAGCAGGCGAAACAGTCGCTGCAGCGCATTGTGAAGCCGTTTATCCTGCGCAGAATGAAGTCCGGGGTGCTGACCGAGCTTCCCGAAAAAACGGAAACGGTGCTGCTTTCGGAAATGGAAAAGGAGCAGAGCGGAATTTATTCCGCGAACGTTGCGGAGGTGCGCTCTGCGGTGACGGCTTCAAATGGTGATAACACCGAAAAAATAAAGATCCTCGCAATGCTGACGCGATTAAGGCAGATATGCTGCGACCCGGCGCTGGTCTACGATAATTACACCGGGAAAAGCGCCAAGCTGGAGCAGTGCGTGGAGCTTGTGGAAAGCTGCGTTAATTCCGGGCACAAGCTGCTTTTGTTCTCGCAGTTCACGTCAATGCTGGATATTGTCGCGGCGCGTCTTGACGGCATGGGAATACGGTATTTCATGCTGACTGGCTCCACAAAACCCGCGCAGCGGCTGAAAATGGTGAACAGCTTCAACGGCGACGACACCAGCGTATTCCTGATATCGCTGAAAGCAGGCGGCACGGGGCTTAACCTCACCGGAGCGGACGTTGTTATACACTACGACCCGTGGTGGAACAGCTCGGCTGAAAATCAGGCTTCCGACCGCGCTTACCGAATCGGGCAGAAGAAAAACGTGCAGATATATAAGCTCATCACCAGGAATACCATCGAGGAGAAGATACGCGAGTTACAGCAGGCAAAATCCGGGCTTGCGGATATCGTACTCAGCGGCGGGGAGAACTCCGGAAATATCATGAGCATGACCTCCGAAGAGATACTGGAATTGCTGAAATAAGCCTTGTAAAATGAAAAGCCCCCACAGAGCCATGGCTTTGCGAGGGACTTCCCCCAAAAAGCGCATTAAATGTAATGGAATAAATGAATGTGTGTTCATATTGTAAGGCTTTTTTCTTGATAATTGTTATATCAGCATCGTTATCATATACGATATTGAGGAACTCCCCTGCGATGTTCCGGATAATTTAAAGCTGAAATTCATGGTAATCGATAACGGAATAGCAAACAGCACCGGAAGTGATTTTCGTTCACTTCCGGTGCTGTTATTATTGAAACTTGAATTATGCTGCCTCTTCGCTTTCAGCGGCTGCGCTTTTCTTCTCCCTGAAAATAAGGGAGAAAACAAATCTTACAGCGGGACCTGCAAAGAAAAGCTGCCAGCAGAGCGCCATCGGGAAATTCAGCGCCGTTGTCTGGAGCCATACAGCGACAAATTCGCCGCCTGCGTCCTTGAAAAGCAGGGTCGCAGCAAGGCTCATCAGCGGGCACATGAAGATAACAGATACGGCAGATATCGCGATAACGAGGTGAAACGGATTGTCCTTTCTGACATCGACCATCTTAAACGCCTTTGCCTTTGCGATTTTTCCGACAAGGAAGAAATCAAGCACAAATGCGATGGGACCCATGACAGCAAGCTCCTTAAAAGCGGCGAGGAACACGAAATTCGACATTCCTCCGGTGCTCAGTGCAATGTTGTAGCATATCATCGCATAGACCATCACGATAACCATAATTATCGTGAAAATGATTTCCTGAAATAAGTTCTTGGGCATAAAAAAATCCTCCTGTATTAACGTTGCAGCATAAGTGTTGTTCGTTAATCATTCGGAGAATGTACGTTTCCAATAAAACCCTTGCTATTCAGTTTGCTAAATTATTTTAGCATAATCCGCATGATAAGTCAATGTTATTTATCAACAAAAGTTTGTTTTCATAAAGCCGCGCAAATACAACTTTTAGCCAATTGTGATGCTGGTCAGCTTTACTCAGAAAAATACACTGTCAGATTCTAAGACTATGCGTACGATAAAGCTGGCACAGGATAATGGCTATTATATACGCATGTACTATATTGGGTTAGGTTCAGTTGAGGAGAGCATTGAATGCATCGTCAATCGCCATCGAAAGGGCGGACATACAATTCCGGAAGAGATGTGCGCAGGAGATATACGGAACGTTTTGACAGACTGCTTGACGTTATGCCGCTTTGCAATGAGATTTTTTTCTATGATAATGAGAATGGTTTTGTGGAAGTCGGTCAATACCGCAGCGGTGAAATGATGCTCCGGGCAAATGCCCCGGCGTGGCTTGATGAGCTTCGTGTGAGATACAATGAGCGGCTGAATGATATATCAAGGGATAAATAATATGAAGGTGCTGTTTCGTTAGACAGCACCTTTTACAATTCAATAACTTGAATATGATCTGACCAGCCTATCCCGGAATCGCAGGCGCACAGCAGGGAATACTTAGGCGTCATAGTCACAATCATTCTCACAAGGACATACCGATATGCAGAAAGTAGCTGTTGGGAAACATATGGTGATGCTTCCGCGTGAGATGCGACATATAGATAAATGTCATAATATGTGAATTTGTTCAATCTCCCCCCCGTGTGCCGAAACAGAATATTGCCGATGGAATTTATGCACAATATATTATAAGCTGCAGTAATATTAAGCTGATATTAAGAATTCTCGGTTTTTCAGTAAAATGCAGTTCATGGTGTTGTATTATAGCTTGTGAAAAATTACATGAAACGTTGCGGAGCCATATGGATCACTTATGTATTTTCATCGCTGACAATACTTGTGAAGCAAGTGTGAATAAAAACGCTGAAATCGACATGCTTAATTGCAAAATCGTAATTTTTTATTACGATTTTTAGTAAAAGCGTTGACATTTTTGATATTTGTGATATAATATAAGTAAGGAGTGGTGACGATGAGAATGGATCGTTTTTTTGTTCGCATTCAGAAAATTACCCTGAAAAACTTTAAGAATGTTAAATATGGAACTGTTTCGCTTACAAATCCCTTAAAGAAATACAAAGCGAGTGTGCTTGGATTATATGGTCAGAACGGTTCCGGAAAAACCGCTCTTATTGAAGCAATACAGATTCTTAAGACTCTTCTCTGCGGTGCGTCTTTGCCTGAGGGCAGTGAGAATTATATCAATGTTGACTCTGATAACGCGCAGCTGATATTTGAATTCTGCATGAATGACAATGACAGCGGATACGCCTATATCGTTGAATACAGTTTTGGTCTTAAGCGTGTAGAGGTTGATTCTTCCAACACTATGGATAGCTCAAATGAGCAGAAGGTTTATCACGCTGCCGTTTACAATGAGTGTATTAAGTATTCGGTTCGGAAGGTGGGCGAGGAAACATCCAGAATGCAGACTCTTGTTGATACAAGCTCTGAGGATATTTCTAACCCTAAAACCAAATTTACTGTACTCGTTGGCAACGATAAGGAGCTTTACAAACGCCTTGCAATTGCAAAAGCTCTGTCTTATGAGAAATCCTTGTCGTTTGTTTTTTCAAACAGATTTATGGAGCCTGTTCGCCAGAACTGTACAGAAGAGTGCTATAAGTTCGTGCTGAATGCGCTTATCCAGTACGGTCATTATGGGCTGTTCACGGTAGATACCATGAGTTCGGGACTTATCAGTCTTAATGAAATGCCATTACAGCTCAGATACCAGAATAAGGACGAGGGACTGGCAGGTACTATTCCGCTGTCATTGAATCACCCAAGTGTTATTCCTGTTAGTGTGTACGGGCTGATAAATAAGGCTATTGAGAGTATGAACATTGTTTTGTGCGAGATAGTTCCCGGTCTGAAAATAAAGATGTCTGAACTTGGAACGGAGATCGGCAAGGATGGCGAGCAGGTACAGAGAGTTCAGCTTGTTTCACTGAAAAATGATAAGGAACTTCCTCTTCAATACGAATCTGAGGGTATAAAGAAAATTATCTCAATACTTCAAATGCTTATAGTCGTTTATAATGAGCCGAACATAACCGTGGCGATAGATGAGATAGACGCTGGTATTTTCGAGTATCTGCTTGGCGAGCTTATGAAGATAATTTCTGAAGAGGGACGCGGTCAGCTGATATTTACATCGCACAACCTGCGGCCTTTGGAAACAATCAACCGCGGATTCGTTGCATTCACCACAACCAATCCTGATAATCGTTATATCAGGCTGACAAATATCAAGCCTACCCATAATCTTCGTGATTTCTATTTCCGCGATATTCAGGTAAATGAACAGGCTGAAGAAACTTATGAAATAACTCATAACAGCGAGATCTCTTTTGCATTCAGGGAGGCAGGAATAATAGCTAATGGCTAAAAAATATGTTCTGGTAATTGTGGAGGGAGCCTCTGATAAAGCAGCACTGGAAGTACTGTTTACACGATTCTGCTGTCCGAAGGGAACTGAAACTATCGTGACGCATGGTGATATAACATCGGATAAGAATGTGTCCGAGTCGAATATTATCAATAAAGTATGTCGGCACATAAAGGACTTTGCATCTGAGCGAAAACTCAAACAGGCCGATATACAGCAGGTTGTACACATTATTGATACTGATGGTGCGTTTATCCCTGACGGCAGAATTACACAGGACGATTCGGCAGATGGGTTCGTGTATTCTGATACCATGATAATGGCAAGAGATATTTCAAAAGTAATAAGCCGCAACGCAAGAAAGCGTGCCAATGTCGAGAAACTGCTATGTACCCACACAATGTGGGGCATTCAGTATAGCATGTATTATATGTCCTGCGATCTAGACCATGCACTGCAAGCGTGGTTCTGATGATCTGACGAAAGAGCGCGATGCACATGCTTTTGCCAAAAAGTACATGGATGACATTCCTGGTTTTATAAAGTTCATTGCTGAATCGGATTTCTCAGTATGTGAAGGTTACAAGGAATCTTGGAACTACATAAAACAAGGCGAAAATTCACTCCAGCGACACACAAATCTTGGATTATTCTTTAAAGAGAATCCAGGTGATGAATAATTCGCTAAATGTTTCTATTTGCCTGAAATTTTGTGGGTTTTTAGAGGTGACCATAAATTGACGTATAGTAGAGGAGTCGTATAATAATGGCTAATGATGACATGATTTTGTCTTTCATTGAGGGAGATAAAAAGCTGGAACTGTCAATTAAAGGATATGAGTTTGATGAGTATTTCAAGCAGATTAAAGGGGAGTTTGATACATCAGATCAGGATAGCGAATGGCTTATGATAAAGGCTGTTTTTTCGGAATGTGGTAAACAAATTGAGTGCTACGATCCATCGCTTAAAGTTTGTGATTTAAAGTACCTGTCCGAACAACTTACTTTGGTGATCAAAAACAGTGAAAAATATTTGGTTGTAGAGTTCACTGAACCTAATATTGTATTCAAGTTTACTCAGACTGGGGGTGGATATTCGGTCTGGGTCAGATTCTGGGATGAGAAGCGAAAAAGAAAATATGCAGTAACACAATTTTTTTCTTTACAGGAGCTTGGAGCTTTTCGCGAGAAAGTACTATCGGCTTATGCAAAATACGCAAATCGTTTTGCTAAAGAATAAATTTTAACGAACGGAATAAAGCCTAGTCAGCCTTTGATAAACCGCAGGCTTAACTATCGACTTTCCGCTCTCATAGTTCATCAGCGTATGCCTACAAATCCCGACCGCCTCCGCAGCCTGCCGGATAGTCAACCCGGCGCGAAGCCTGAGCGCTTTCAGCCGCTCACCGTCAGTAAGCGTAGTGCCATCACAAGCGCACAGCAGGGAATCTTCCGGCTTCTTAGCCCCGACCACTTTCACAGAGCCGCACCAGAATGCGTAATACAGCTCTGTGGGAATATATGGCAACGTTTCCGTAAGTGGCATATAGATAACCAAATAAAAATGCACTTTCGGAAGATAAAGCGCCAGCAAAGCGAGGTCTACATAAACGAGCCTCTTGAAACAGACAGCGAGGGAAACACTCTGACGATAGCGGATATACTGGCAAGCAATGTGAATATTGAGGAGGAAACGGAGCTCAGGATAAATTCGCAGAAGCTGTACAGATACATTGATGAGGAGCTTGACGAGCGGGAAAAGGAGATAATCTGCAAACGGTATGGGATACGGGACGGCAGGGGATTCGTCTGCGAAGCGATGACCCAGCGTGAGATAGCGAAGCAGCTCAAAATCTCGCGGAGCTACATTTCGCGGATAGAGAAAAAGGCTTTAGAGAAGCTGCGCAGGCGGTTTGAGCAGGGATGATAAAGACTTTTTTCAACATTTGAACTCAGCTTGTTGAAATGCATTATTTCATCGCAGAGGAGCTTGGGGATCAGACCAGACGGTGTGTATGTGCGACAGGGTTCATCAAGCGTGCCTGTCTCTGCTGAACGGCACAACGCCAAACCGCATGCACTCCTTGAACATGATGAGTCGCCCGACGCGGCCGTTTCCGTAACCCGAAAGCAGCTTGCGCATTCCCGCGTGTACTTCCACCGGGAGCTCCGTTATTTCGCCGCCGTCCTTGTTCAGCTGTTTCTTGTAGTTTCCGACTGCGAACCATGCTTTCCGACTGTCGTAGATCCCGGATTTCAGAACCCGGTGAAGCTCCTTGGTGAACGCTTCGGACAGCTTTTTACTGCGGTTCTCGATGATGAGGTCGATGCAGCGTAAGTGGTTGGACGTTTCAATTATGTCGTCCACGTTGACGGTTTCGTCTTTCAGCACGCCAATTGTGTTGGTTTCAAAGATGTACGTGTCTGGCCGACGGTCAGACGGATGCCCTCAATGTTGTATGGAGTTGTAGGTCAGCTCCACCTGTAACTTGTGATAGATATCTCCTTTGCAACCGCTATGCATTTTGTCCGCGAGTATTTCAGCGAGGGTGGATGGTGCTTTCTTTGTTGTCGCGGCGCACATGGGCCTGGTCGCGTTCTAAGGGATATCCCATGTCTTTCCGGTCAGAAACGCGCCATCTATGCGCCCTTGTGCGCAGTAATTCCGGACGCTGCGTTCGGACAGGTTCCACAGCTCTGCGGCTTGCTATATTTCATGACATCAACTCATTTGGGGGCGCTGAATAAGGCGCAGCGTAACAAAATCAGACCCGTGAGTACGCCAGTTTGAACGGGCATAATTCGTTTTGTTCGGCTTTTCCTTTAGTATATTATATACCGATATCGGCAAAAATCAAAAGGATTTCCGGGGAATTATTTATCAGATTGCCGATAGCGGCAGTCCGGAAAATGCTTGAAATGCTCCAGAACAGAATTTGTAAAATCCGGGTGCAAATTCTTATGAAGTGATTGACAAATCTGAAAAATTCCAGTATAATATAAGGAAATGGTTTGGATAAAAGGGCTCTGCCCGGCAGACCGGACGTTTGGAGGTACATATGACAAAAACAAGAAATCGGCTGATTTCAGTCGGAACAGGACTGCTGCTGTTTATCGCAGCGGTATTGTTTATCATTCCGCAGAAAACGGCAGGCGCGGAAACATGGATCGAATCGGCGGCGGAATTTGCAGCCGGCGACGGCACCCAGGGCGCGCCCTATCAGATATCGAGCGCCGGGGAGCTTGCAAATCTCGCGAAGATGGTGAGCGGTGGAGAAACCTATGAGAGTACATACTTTGAGCTTACCGCAGACATCGACCTCGGCGGCAAAGAGTGGACGCCGATAGGGACGAAAGACAGCCAGTTCGCCGGAAAGTTTTCCGGCAACGGGAAAACTATAAGGAATCTTACGGTCGGCGGCGGTGACAACAGCGGTCTGTTTGCATACAGCAGCGGCGAGATCAAGGACGTTTATCTTGAGAAGATAGATATCACAACAACTATGAACGCAGGCGGAGTATGCGCGTTCAACAGCGGAACCATTGAGGGCTGCGGCGTGTTGAGCGGAACTATCATATGCTCCAACCCCAACGGCGGTCAGCTCGGCGGTATCTGCAAGGAAAACAGCGGTACTATCAGCCGGTGCTTTAGTAACGCGTCAGTAAAAGGCGCAACCAGCGCAGGTATTGTTTTCGTCAACAACAAGAATGGCGTCGTACAGGATTGCTATAATACCGGCACGCTCGAGGGTTCCTCCTCTGCAAGCGGAATAAACACCAACAATTATGGCAAAATTAAAACCTGCCTGAATCTCGGAGCGGTGATCGCTGAAGACAAGATCTCTGAAGAGGGCAGCGTAATAAGGGGTTACGGCATTTGCGTCATGAATGTACCTGGCGCTTCGCTGGAAAACTGCTATAGCGACAGCGATGTGTGCCCCAAAGAGCTTTTCGGCGGTTTTAGAAATAATACTACAGTTTACTACAAAACCACTGCCGAGCTTTGCGGCGGTTCGCTCCCTGATGGCTTCGATGGCAGCGTCTGGAACGTGGGCAGCATTGGAGGTATAGCCGATAAAGACGCAGCCGACAGATTCGCGGCAAAATCCTATACATATCCGAGCCTTAACGGCGTTGGTTCTGCTGCTGCAAGAGAAGTCGAAGTCTATAATTTCAGCACTGACTCCACCCCGGACTGGCAGGAGTTTAAGTATATTGAAACGGTTGAAGATTTCCGTAAAATTGATGATGATCTTTCCGGAAACTACGTTCTCGCCCAAAATATCGATTTTGGCGGCAACAATTATCGTCCCATAGCATATAAGAGCGGCACTTCCTTTACGGGAAAGTTCAGCGGCAACGGGCATACCATCAGTAATATCAGAGTGAATTATGATGATGATTTAGTCGGCCTGTTCGGTACAAACAAGGGTCTGATAATGAACCTCGCTGTAAGCGGCGAAGTTACCGGCGAGGAGTATATCGGCGGTATCTGCGCAAAGAATGAAGGCACGATCTATAGCTGCTCCTTTGACGGTGAAGTAAAGCAATCGGCGACCACGCAGCGTAAAGGCAAGGTTGGCGGTATATGCGGCACAAACTATGCCACAATATCCAACTGCTTTAACTCGGCTGATGTAAGCGGTAAGGATTGTATAGGCGGCATTTGCGGAGAAATGTTTGGTAACGACCCTGTAGTCGTGTACTGCGTAAGCGTTGGCAAGGTCAGCGGTTTCACAGGCTCTGCAATTGTCGGCGGTATCTGCGGATATGGCAACGGCATTTCCTATGGCGGCAGCTCAGAATTGAGCCATTGCCGGTTTGACATGGATGTAAGCGGGTCGATAAACCTTATCAATGGCGGGAATACCATAACCAACAGAGGCGATAATTATTCCTACAAAACCGAGTTCCTTTGCGGCGATAATATCGGCAGCTTCGACCCCGATATCTGGAATGCCGGAAAGGGAGTTGTTGTTACACCCGATGCAAAAGACGGCAAATTCGGCACAAAAACCTGCTATTATATGAGACTTAAGTGCTTCGGCGAATCCGGAGGCGTCAGCAGCGATGTCTTTAACTTCGCCTGCGCAGGCGGCAGCGACGACTGGCAGCCCTACATCCTTATCAGCTCTGAAGATGCTTTTCGTACCTGTTGGCAGTCGGATGTGAAGTGGTCTGAAAATTTCGTTCTCGGCGACGATATAACCCTTGCTTATTCCCTGGCGCCTAATGATGTCATTCCGACGAGCCTGAGTACGGGTACGTTCAGCGGCAGGTTCAGCGGCAACGGTCACACGGTAACCCTGACAGACGACAGCACCTGTGGACTGTTTGGCACAAACAAGGGTACTATCATTAACCTTGCGGTCAAGGGCAATATTGACAGTTCTGCCGGAAGCAGCATGAGTAATTATTCCGGCGGTATCTGCGCAGTAAACGACGGTACGATTTACGGCTGCTCCTTTGATGGAAAAATTAATGGCGGTGCAAACAATACCGGCGCTGTCTGCGGTCGTAATAACGGAACAATCAGCAACTGCTTTGCCCTGGCAAATGTTGAAGCCATGAATGGCAATGTCGGCGGTATCGCTGCGCTTGGCAAAGAGGGTTCTGAGCTGAAATCCTGCTACTTTGTAGGTACAGCACTCAGTAATATCACAGTGGGGCTGATCAGTCTTTCTCCCTCTGAAAATTGCTATTACAACAATGAGGTTTGCCAATTTGACGAAGAAGAAAGCGGCACGGCTCTTACAACCCTTGAAATGACGTCTTACGGCGCGCTTGCAAAGATGAACTTTACCGACGACATCTGGGAGAAGCTGCCCAACGATACTGCGAACGGAGTTGCATACTACCCCTCGTTCAAGGAAAGCACCTATGTGCCGTCCGTTAAGTACACCGCAAAGCTTGAGCTGAACCGTTCCGGCGATGAAGCTCCTGTTTATGGTGACGACATCGAGTTCACAACAAATGCGCTGATAACCTTTGAAAACGACTTTTACGGCGACGATATTACCATTGAAGACCCTAACGGCTCATTTAAGGTATTGGTCGGCGATGAAACTGAACCGCTTATCCTTCTTGGCAAAACGTTTAAGCATAGGGCGGATACCGCGGGCGATGAAACATTCAAGCTCATTTATAACGGGTCGGGTTATTTCCCCGAGAATTACTTTGAGAACTTTGTTGTAAAAATCGGCAAGAAGGCGCTTACAGCGGCTGACTTTGATGTTACGCTCCCTGCCGACAGGACATTCGACAACACGGCAAAGGCTGCAAGCGTAACGGCTAAGTCTAGCGGCGTTGGCGAGATCACCGTAAAGTATTACGACGAGAGCGGCAATCTGCTCACATCTGCGCCTGTCAGCGCAGGCACGTACACATTTAAGATAAGCGCAGCCGAGGGCGACAACTATAAGGCGGCTGCCGACCTTTCAGACGAGAGCTGGAAGTTCACGATAGGAAAGGCCGCGGCTAAAACGCTTCCCGATACCGAGGTTTCGTACAGGTGGTCAACCGACAAGGATATAACGGTAGCCATTGCGGGACTTCCCGAGAATATGGGACAGGTAACTGTAAATGGCGCTAATAAGGCAGGCACAATAGTTGCGGGAATTTTCCCGAATACCTGCTATTCCGATGGAAAGTTCACATTCCATCTCGGCCCGAATACTGCTGACGATATAGGCAAGACAGGCTCGTTCACAGTTAAGCTTGTTACGGATAACTACGAGAGCGTTACGTTTACCGTTAAGATTAACCTTACCAACAAGGACAATCAGGACGCGCCCGATCCCGCTGCATTTGACGTAGTATTCACCAACGACGGCAGCGAACTTACAGCGACGATAAAAACCGGGCTTAATGGCGTTGAATACAGTTTTGACGGCACGACATGGAGCAACGTAAACACCATGGCAGTTGCTCATCTTAAGGACGTTACCGCATATCTCCGCTTCAAGGAAACTGACGAACTGAACGCCAGCGAGGCTGTTTTCAAGACGGTAAATTCGGGACACGGCAAGCTCGTTCATCATGCAGCCGTGCAGGCTACCTGCCAGAATACCGGCAATATCGAGTACTGGGAGTGTGAAACCTGCGCAAAGTATTACAGCGACGAGGCTGCAGCGGCGGAGGTCTCTCTTGCGGACGTGATCATTGCAAAGACCGACCACAAGTGGTCGGTAAAGTACACATACGACAAGAACGGTCACTGGCACAAGTGCGAATATTGCGACGCCGCGACCGGAGCTGAGAGCCATGTTTCAAGCGGCGAAGCTACCGCCACAGAGGCGGAGTACTGCACGGTGTGCGGGTACATTATAACTCCCAGAAAGGGCGGAAGCTCAGGCAGTCATGTAAGCGGCGGTGGCAGAGATACCACTCCGACCGACACAAGACCCATAATAAACGGTGAACGAAAAACTTGGTCGGACATTGCCGCAGACCTTGGCAGACAGAACGGCGGCAGTGCGACTATTTCCATGAGCGGCGAAACCACAGTTCCCGCGGAGGTCATTAAGGCAATCGCGGACAGGAAGATAAAGGTCGAGTTCGCTTACGACAGCACAAAGAGCTGGCTTATTGACGGTGCGAAGATAACAACTGTATCCGCAGCCGATTTCTCGCTGTTTCCCGGTTCTGTTGACACTAGCTCGCTGCGCGGGGTATCGGGCGGCAAATACAGGATAAGCGCTGATATTCCTGCCGAGATCAGGTTTACGTTCCTGAAGCGGTATGCAGGCGAGTTCGCGAATGTCTACAAGCTGGTAGACGGCAAGCTCGTATTCCAGACCTGCATAAAGCTTGCAGAGGACGGAACAGCCGTTGTTCCGGGTATGAGCGCTCCGGGTGAATACGCGGTAATGGTATGCAGATACAGCGACAGGCAGGGCGACTTTGACAACAACGGCGTTCTTGACATTTACGACGCGGTTGCGCTGCTGCGTTATTCAGTAGGGCTTGAGTCGGGCGAAAACCTCCAGCTAATTGACCTCAACGGCGATGGTATGGTCAACTGTGCCGACGCCAGTATGGTACTCAGATGGGTGGTCGGGCTGAGCGCATGATCCGCTGACGAAAACTGAACAAAATGATGGGCGCACGGTGACGTGCGCCCATCTGGCTGTAAGGCATATCGCACGAGCAACCCAAATAGGATGGCTGCAAGTCGCTGTCAGAAGAGCTTTGCAGGACGTCATAAGGACGATCGTATCAACGTTTTGTTTGGGTGGATTTGCGGCGTGTTCGTCGCGTTGACTGCTCCGGCAAGCTGCTTATTGTCACAACCAACCTAAACCCGGGCGAGGCGCGGAAGTCCGGTATCGGCATGCGCAGATTTTTCGACAGGCTCCGGGATCACTGCCGCTATATGGTGGCGGACGGTGAATCCCGCAGGAAAGCGTGCTGATGATTACGACAGTTCATCTCATTGTTGACCAGAAACATTATCCGGAATTAATCATGAAGGTCGAGAATGATATTGTCAATATAGCTTTACATATTTTACTCAAGGCAACCTCTAAAAACCTCCTTCACGGCAGATTTCTATGACTTATATCATCTGTTGCGTTACCAAACCTTGAAATACATACAGTATTACTGCGGTTTGGTGCCTTACATCTGATATAAGTCATATACGAAATCTGCTCGTGTCCCGGTTTTTAGAGGTTCCCTCAAAATTTTTTTGAATTTTAGCTTCCTTAAAACCATACCCTCACCCGTAAACCTCAGAATCTTTTTTTTTATTATAATGCTTCGCTGAAGAAAAGTCAAATAACCTGCCGCGGAAATAAGTTCTGCTGATTTTTTGTTTATCGCTCTTGACAAACAATGAGTTAGTGTGGTATAATACAAATGACCCATGTATAAAAACAGTCATTTAAAGCAGGAGGGAACGATAATGCCCGTAATTTTCAGCGAGAAAAAACGCCATGAGATAAGCCGGCAGATAAAGGAAGCGGCTCTCCGGCTGTTCAAGACGAAAGGGATACGCAAGACAACGGTCGCCGAACTTGCGGAGAGCGTCGGCATAGCCAAAGGCACCTTTTACAATTTTTACGCGACCAAGGGTCAGCTTGTGGCTGAAATAATGGACGACTTCGACGCCGCGTCAGAGCGGGAACTGAGAAACAAAATCGGCGGCAGGGACAAAATACCGATAGCGGAGTTCTACAAGTACTATGTGGAATTGTTTCGTCCGGACACAGCGTTCTCGTTCCATTTCACGCCGGACGACATAACGGTCATGCAGGAAATGGAGGAGACCCGGAAGTTTTTCTCCCAGGAACACGCTGTAAAGACCACAAAGCTTGTGCTGGAATATGTGGACGGCGTGCGCGAGGACGTGGACTACGCTTACATCGCAAACTTCGCGAAGCTTGTAAACCTTGCGATAGAGAACCGCGGCGCATTCTGTCAGGAAGCGTTCGAGAAGAATCTCAGGACGATATTCGATATGATGCTCGACTACCTCAGCGGAAACACGGATAACGGGAAAGGAACGTGCTGAAATGTATATTCAGATGAAAGATGTTGTAAAGAAATACGGCGAGGGGGAAAACACGATCTTCGCACTGGATCACGCTTCTCTGGAGCTTGAAAAGGGTGAAATGTGCGTTATTCTCGGTCCCTCCGGCTCGGGAAAGAGCACACTGCTGAACATGCTCGGCGGGCTTGACAGCGCGGACGATGGCACGATAATCGTTGACGGCTGCGATCTCAGCTCCATATCTAAAAAGGAACTCCGGGAATACCGACGCGATAAGGTCGGCATCGTGTTTCAGACATACAACCTGATAGGAGAACTCACCGTGCGGGAAAATATCAAGGTAGTCCGGGATATATCCGCAGCCCCGCTTTCCATTGAAGAACTGCTGAAAGACCTGGGACTTGAAAGGCACGCTGCACACTTCCCCGAGCAGCTTTCCGGAGGTCAGCAGCAGCGCTGCGCCATCGCCCGCGCGCTGATAAAGAATCCCGCGATACTGCTCTGCGACGAGCCTACGGGCGCGCTGGATTCAAAGACCTCGCGGGACGTTCTTCAGCTTCTCCAGAAAATAAACGTCAAGTATCGCACGACCATTCTGCTGATTACCCACAATGAAAACATAGCGCCCATGGCTGACCGTATCCTGCGCATTCACGATGGCAGGATAGTAGAAAACATCATCAACACAAGGAAACCGGTAAAGGAGCTGGACATCTGATGACTCTGCAAAAGAAGATACTTCGGGGTCTGAGAAAGAACCTGTCCTTTTACCTCACCGGTTCGCTCCTGACCGCGCTTTGCATAATGCTGTGGGTAGGCGCGTTTTCCGTCAGCAGGACTGCCAGCGGGGCTTACACCAGACTGTTTGAGGAAAGCGACCTTGAGGACGGTCAGTTCACCGTTTCATCGCCCATTTCCGACCAGGACATAACCGCGCTAGAAAGCGAATTTAACGTTATTCTTGAACGTCAGCGCTTTCGGAATATATCTTACGGCGAAACGACTGTCCGGCTGTTCGCAGACGCGCAGAAAACGAACAAGGCGGTCATTCTGGAGGGCAAGCCGCTCAGCGGGGACAACTGTGTTCTCCTGACGTACAACTACGCAAAGGCTCAGGGACTGTCGGTCGGCGACTACATAACGCTTGCCGGAATTGACTTCGAGATAAACGGACTGTGCTTAAAACCGGATTACGCGGCGATGTACGCCAATTTCGAGGACAGCTTCCCCAACAGCACCGATTTCGGCATTGCGCTAATAAGCGAAAACACAATGCGCTCCATAGGCGGGTATTCCAGCTACTACTCGGTGAAATATCCGGATACGGCGCAGGAAGTGGATTTCCGCGCCGCGGTCTACAGCAGGTACGGAACACTGGAATACATCGGGAAATCCGCTAACCCAAGAACAGGAGGACTGCTGAGCCAGGCAGCTGACATTGAGGCAGAATTCTCAGTCTACAGCCCTATAATCATGCTGGTCGTTGTCGTGGTTATAGCAATGGTGCTCGGACGGACAGTCAGGCGGGAAAGCCGGACCATCGGCACACTGATGGCTCTGGGATACCGTCGGGGCGAACTTATTCGGCACTATATGTGGTACGCGCTTATCCCCGCCGTTTTCGGAGACGTCCTTGGGCTTGCGCTGTGCTATCCCTTTGCGAAGCTGTTCAATCTGTATATGTTCAGCTTTGCGGAGCACATCGTGTATCAGGTGAAGGTGCCTGTCGGAATACTTATCTCCGCGCTGCTAATTCCTCCCACCGCCTATGGGGCAAGCGCGCTGCTAGTGCTCGCAAGGGCGCTGGGACAGGATATCGTCCCGCTGCTGAAAGGCTCCGCAAAGGGAAAGACCGCGCATATGCTGAGCCGTAGCAGGCTGCCTTTTCCGCTGCTGTACGGCATTCGCAGTCTTTGCGGCAACATTTCACGCAGCCTTACCATGATAGTCGGTATCGCGGTCGCTTCGATGGCGGTAATTTTAGCCGGAGTGTATCAGGACGCTTACGATGATATGCTTGACAACAAAGTCCCGCTGGCTATGATGGGCGGTCAGTACGAGTACGGCTTTAGGGATTTCCAGTCCGAAAACAACTACGGGGGATATGGTATCATGGACGTATCTTTCGGGGTGGACGGCACTGACAGCATGTTCAATCTGATAGGATACGACGAGGGCTGCCCACTGCTTACAGCTGAAACAATCTCCGGCGCTTCCATGGAATACGGCGGGTTCTATATGACATCTTCCGCCGCAAGGATATTCGGCGTGGAATCCGGCGATGAATTTACATTCTACGATCTGATATCAATGGAGCACACCACCATCACGATAAGCGACATCGTAGAAAACGACGTGCTCTCGCTGATGATAACCAGCAAAGCGAACGTCGCGCAGATCATAGGCAGGAACGCGGAAGGATTCAACGTGATAATCAGCGAAGGACCTCTCAATATCCCGCCGGAGCTTCTCAGAAAAAGCGCCTCGCTGGAGGATTACCGCCGCAGCACCGAAAGCGCTCTTAACACCGCGCGGGTAGTCCTTTCCATCGTGAAAGTCATCGGCTCGCTCATATGCATACTGGTAGTGATACTGCTTTCAGGAATGATAATCGAGGAGAACCGCCGCAGCATTTCCACGCTGGAAGTGCTCGGCTACCGCGACCAGGAGTTACGCCGGCTGGTACTGTCTCCAAATCACCTGCTGGTGCCGGTGGGATTTGCGCTGGGGATCCCACTCGGACTTGCGCTTGCAGACATGATAGCCCGCGCAAACGCAGATTCTGGCGGTGTAATGATGTCAATTTTGCTGACCGGAAAAACGCTTCTGATCAGCGCCGTTTTCATAGCGGCAGCCTACATCCTGTCCCTTGCGCTTTCCGCGCGGAAGCTGAAAAAGATAGACATGGTGGAATGTCTCAAGGAAGAGCGGGAATAGCTTTTTAATTACCCTGGTTCAATATGCAAAACCGCCAGACTCTGAGCCTGGCGGTCAATTCTTTGATTTAAGCGGAGCGACTGGTCATCAGGTCTGAGCGGCTCCGTCCACTGAGATCACGGTTCCAGTGACATAGCTGGAAAGGTCGCTTGCGAGGAACAGAAACACATTTGCGACTTCCTCCGGCTCGCCGATACGCCCCAGTGGTATCGGCGCGGAGATACGCTCCACAATCTCAGCAGGAAGCGCCGCGACCATATCCGTTCTTGTAACGCCAGGTGCGACCGCATTTACGCGTATGCCGCTGCGTCCGAGTTCGCGCGCAAGGCTCTTGGTCATGCCGTTTACCGCAAACTTACTGGTCTGATAGCCAACGCCGCTGAAAACGCTATCGCTTCCGTCAACAACTCATCATTGTACAATCTGACGAAAAATCGAGATTAGCCAATCAGCAAAGCGTGTTATTGGCTAATCTAGCTGCGCAATACACGCACAATCTTTGTGCGGTATTGCCACAGAAATATCCGCTTGACTTCTTTTATATTTTGTGGTATTATTTTATATGGGGGCACGCTGTGTTCCTGTTATTTGATGTTGCAGTTAGCTGCATCTAACTTAGTTTACAGGAGCTGCTTATGAAAAAAATATTTTTCAGCATAGAAAAGGACGGATTCTACGGAACATATTATGAAAACCCGCATGGTTCGGACTGCACGGTGCTTGGATTGTTCGGAGATGACCCCAACGACTATATGGCGAAGTGCGGAGTAAAGTGGCTGCATAAGAACGGCGTGAACGCGCTCTGCATGTCCCCAGGGAAAAAGAACTACAGCCACGTTAACATGCCGCTGGAGCATTACGCGGCTGCCATTGCGTGGCTTAAAGCCCACGGAACAAGAAAGATAGGCGTTATGGGAATGAGCACGGCGGGAATGGATTCCCTCGCTGCGGCGTCGTATTTTCCTGATATAACACTGACTTTCGGGCTTACGGCAAGCGACTTCATATGGCAGGGATTCGAGCAGGGAAAAAAGGACGGCTGCGGCGAATGGCCTGTCCCGGGCGCTTCAACGCTTTCCTGGAAAGGTGAGCCTCTGCCGTACATGCCGTTTGTATATCAGCACCCGGAATATTGGAATAAGGTACAGGAAGAAACGAAAGGCTCTGGCGATTTCATGCGCACGACATGCTTGTTTATTGATTCCGAAAAGGCAAGGGAGCATTCCGAAGATGAAATGATAAAAGTAGAGAATATCCACGGTAAGCTGTTCCTCATCGGCGCCGATGATGATTCCTTCTGGGAGGCGGGGAAGTACGTCCGCAGGATGGACGAGCGCCTGAAAACGCGTCCGCACAATTGCGAGTACGAAGCGCTTGCCTATGAGCACGGAACGCACTTCGTGCTGCCGGAATCGCTGCTGCGCGCGGCGCTTCCGGTGGGACTGAAATTCGTGCTGCGGTTCATTTTCAGGGCGGCGAAGGACTACCCCGACGAATGCGAGCAGACCCGAAAGGACATAGACCGACGGCTTTCCGCTGCGCTCAGGGAGTGGACGGCGGATATTGAATAAAGGCAGGAAGGAACAACATGGAGATAAAAAATGGGGGAAACCGAAAGAGATAAAAGCAAATGACAGAACCTATTGATAAAAAGACTTTCAACAGGCAGCTTGCAAGGCTGGCTGTGCCTATCGCGATACAAAGCCTTATGCTGGCTTTAGTCGCCGCATGCGACGTCCTCATAATTCTCGACTATGATTTTTGGATTGACTTTTCCTGCAAAACATCTCCAGCCGATAATCGCGACAAACTACGGCGCCGGGGAATGGGCAAGGAATCGCGGGATAAGGAGAATGTCCTACCTCACGATAATCGTTATGGGACTGATTCTTTTGATGAGCGGCATACTGTGCCCGCTGGGAATATACGGAGTTTTCATGGAGGTCGGCGTGGACGTTGATCAGCTTGCGCAATGCGCGATACGCACCTGTTTTACGGCGTTCCTGCCGATGGTCAAGACGGTGGTGCTGGTAGTAAGCATTCTGTTTTTGACGGTGATAGACCCGAAAAGGTTGCGGACTAGCAATTAATGCTATTGTCTGATTTGCATAAAACGAGGGGAGAAAATCTGTTGGTATCGACAAATTTTCTCCCCTCCGGTTGACAAATGGGTTAGTTAGTGCTAATATAGTCCTGTGACCGAAAATTGAAAAACAGTCACAGAAAGAGGAAACGATGTGCCGACCGCATTTACCGATGAAGAATTGGAGCATATCCGCAGCGCGCTGATACAAGCCGGGATACGTCTCAGCAAAGAACTTGGATTGCAGAAAATGTCAGTTGAAAAGCTGACCGCCGCCGTTGGGATAGCCAAGGGAAGCTTCTACATGTTTTTCGGCTCGAAGGAGGATTTCATTCTTGAGGTAGCCGAGTACACGGGAGCACAGACGCAGAAAATGCTGCTTTCAAGGCTGAACGGGCGCAGGAAGATGTCCGCACACGAGTTCATGGAGTTCTTCAGCGAGTATCTTCATTCCGATTTTGACCTGATGAACGGACTGACCGTGGAGGACTTCTTCTGGCTGAAAAAGCACATAAAAAAGCAGGTGCTTTTCGACCCGGACGAGCAGATAAAAACTGCTGAACTGTGGCTGTCGCTGATAAACGACGTCAGACCCGGCGCTGACGCGGGCACGTTCGTGAATCTGATAAAATCCATCTACGCGATAAGGGAGCACGGCGACACAATGGTGAAAGCTTCGATGGAAAGCAGCGTTCAGGTGCTGCTGCGGACGATAGAGGTCTACGTCAGCGGAAAGGGCAGTATAGTATGAGAACATTTACCGAAGAGTACAACGAGTTTTTAACGACCCATAAATTCACTTCAGTGAACGCCGGCGGGCTTGAATTTGAGGTGATAGACTCCGGCAGCGGCAGCCGCGCTGTCATATTTCTTAACGGCGTGGACATGTATCAGTTCTGGATAAAGTACGTCTGCACACTGGAAAAGAATTACCGTGTGGTGATGATGAAATATCCGCTGAAAGTCTGGAAGAACACCGAAATGGCAGCCGCACTCAAAGCGCTTTTCACAAAGCTTGGGATAGATTCCCCGATACTTGTCGGCATCAGCGACGGAGGAGTCCTCGCGCAGCTTTACGCAAAGCTGTACATTGTCGGCGGACTGATAATGGTGTCCACGCTGACCGTTGATTCCACCTATGTTGAATCAATGAAAAAGGAAAAACTCTACATGCCTCTAATGAAGGTTTACATAAAAAATACGAAATTCGATAAGCTGAGGGTAAGGCTTGTCGAATCGGTCAAGAAGCACTTCCGGAACGAAACTGATGAGGAGAAGAAATATGCGGTCTCGTTCCTGGAATGCGTCGGCTCGGACGAAAGCTACCGATACATGTTCCTGCGCGCCATTCAGGCGACCAACGACATAACCAGGCTGGAGAGATTCAAGAAGAGCGATTTCGGCTACCTTGCGGGAAAGGTGCTTGTTCTTATCCCGGAAAACGACATGTTCGACAAGGCGGACTCGCAGAAGCTTGTGGATATTTTCACCGACCCGGTCGTAAAGCAGACCTACGGCGGACATATGGGGCTTGTCATGCGCCCCGACCTGTACCTGCCGGAGATAGAGCATTTTTTGAGTGAAAGGTTCTGAGAATGGAAAAGTACGACATCACAAAGCCGATGAAGATTCCTGTCGGAATGCATAAACTCAACAGCGACCCGGAAATAAGCTTCCAGCTGAACCGCCTTGTTAATATGGACGGCTGCGACCTTGCAGTCGCAAAGGAGATAGGTCCGGCGATAAAGAGCGCGTCTGACTTTTACGGAGTGCTGAAAAGCAGAGCCGATTCCGAACTGGAACAGGGGCACATAAAGAACGCGGCGGCGCTGTACCGCATGTCCGAGTTCTACACTGACTGGGAGGACGAGAACGGGCTGAACGCATGGAAAAAGGCGCGGGAACTTTTCTTTCAGTACTACGCGGATTTTTTCAGCGGAGAACGTCCGATAGTAAAGCTTGTCAAAGTACCTTACGAGGGCTGTGAAATGCCGGTGCTGAAATTCAATGCCGAGTCGCCGAAGGGAACTATCGTAATGCACGGCGGGTTTGACTCCAGCTACGAGGAGTTTTTCAGCGAGTGCGAGTACCTCCGCGAGCGCGGCTACGATGTTTACCTTTTCGAGGGGCCGGGGCAGGGAGAGTGTATCCGGCTGTACGGCGCTCCGCTGGTCATAGAGTGGGAAAAGCCGGTGATGGCAGTCACGGAATATTTCGACCTGCATGACGTTATACTCGTGGGGCAGTCATTGGGCGGATTCTTCGCGCCGAGAGCGTCCGCATTTGACGACAGGGTGACTAAGTGCGTCAGCATTGCGCAGTTCGGCGCGCTGAAAATGAACTTCTCAGACAACGCTATTGTGAACGGGCTGACGATAGGTCTGCTGAATGTGGTACTTTACGGCTTCGGCTGGTTGATAAACATTCTTTACGCCGCGAAAAAGGGAAAGGGAATGCCGTTCTTCCGGACGTATTTCCACCGCATGGGGACAACGAACGTCTACCGGCTGGCGAAGATACTCTGGAGCATAGACCTCCGTCCGATTGCCGACAAGCTGACCAAGGACTACCTGATAATCGGCGGCAGCAGGGATTCAATGGCATGCCGCGCGGGTCTGGGCAGGCATCTGCTGATTCTGCGGAAAGCGCAGTCAGTCTCCTCCCGCGAGATAACGGAGTTCGAGCAGGGTGCAGACCACTGCTGCTGCGGAAATCAGACCGTGGCGATGGACGCAGTACTACTGTGGGCAGAAATGATAGAGCGCCGCGACAGGTCGTGTAATCAACAGAATAAAATGGGAAATAAACGATAAGGACTAACGAAAAAAAACGAAAAACGGCTCTATAAAGCCACGTGATTTAAAATTTACTCTCGTTTTATTTTGTAGTCCAAGGTACAGAAATACATTGTTTTCATTGAAAATAAACGACAACAAAGGAACTAATTCAAATAGTCTTTAAACCCTGACCAAGAGCGGGTTTAAGGGCTATTTGTCTTTTTCTTAGGTTTTAAAAGTTGTCGTTTATATTAAAAACCAATTTCTGCAAGTTTTACATATATGCATTGCAAAATACATTTATTTAGGGCAACGCCGCACAAAGCCCACAAATTAGGAATTAAGCACGATTAGTAAACAAATCAGTTGCGTGGCAGAAAATGGTATAATAAAAGTATGAATAATCAGATAAGTTTATCGAGCCTGGAGGACGAACTGTTACAGGTACGGACGAAGAAAAAAGAATTTCCGGAGCAGATAGAGCGAATAGTTCCGTGGAACGAATGGGCAGCAATTTGTGAAAAAGGATTTCGCAACTCTCCGCTGACCTCAGAGCAGAAAATGAATAACCGCAGGAAATCCAGAATCAGATGCCGTATTGAACATATCTTTGGCTTCATGACAGGGGCTATGCATGGCATTACAATAAGAAGCATAGGCATTACACGTGCGTGGATGAATATCGGAATCACCAATCTGGTATATAACTTTTGCAGGTACAGTTACTTAAAACGAACCTCTGCCTGATATGGGATAACTGCGCCCTTTTTCAAGTAAAAGGTAACAATCAAGGTAAAGTTTCTGTTTCAAAGTATCATTTGCAGGTCAATATTTGACCGATTATGCTAAGCCCTCTATTGGCCTGTATTTTTGTGGGTTTTTAGAGGTTACTTATATATTTTCTCTTTGTGGAATATTGTAGCTAGTAATAGTCCTAGTGTCGGCAAATAAAAAAGCGCCGTCCCCCGAACGGCGCTATAATATTACCGCGAACAAATCCTGTCCAGTTCGCCGAGGTTCATCAGATAGTGGTACTCCTTTTCGGACTTGTTGGTTATCAGCAGGTCCTGTGGGATTTTCTTCAGCATAGTCCGCAGAGTGTTCGGCGAAATATCGAGATACCCAGAAAGCTCCTGCGCGGTAATCCCGACATTTGAGAACAGCGCCGCCTGAACAAGGATAAAGTACAGGGACTTAACGCGCTCGGTTTCATCGCTGAGCATTTGTTCAAGCAGGGATTTGAAATGCTCCAGTTCGCTCACACGCTTTTCCAGCGCGGACAGAAGCTGCTTTATCGAGATGTCTATGATATTCAGGAACATCTCTGCGAACGGAGTGAGGTCGCCCTTGTTGAGCGGGTGATTGCAGGTGTCGAATGCTTTATAGTATTTGCCGATATTCTCCTTTATCGTGTAGGAGATACGGTAGCCGATAAGATTGTCAAGCTCCTGCGAGAGAAGATAGCTGCTGATAAATCGGCTTGTTCTTCCGTTTCCGTCATAGAATGGGTGGATATACCCGAACAGGTAGTGGAACAGCGAGATACGCACGAGAATGTCAAGCTTTTCGTTTTTGAGCAGTTTCAGCGCGCTGTCCATTGCCTCGATTATTTTCTCCTCTGGGTTCAGCCCTTTGTGTATCTCCTTGTCCGTGGGGGAATATACACTCACGCTGTCCTTGCGGAATATCTTTCCGTCGGGCACATTTTTTGGGGCGTCCTGCTTAATCTCATCAAGAAAAATGTCATCATATATTTTTCTGACATCCTCGCATTTTTCCAACGGAATATTGTCTGTTGTCATCAGCGCTTTGTACTTGTTCACCAATCCATAAAAGCGCTGGCGCTTGTTTTTCTTAGACAGGTCGCTCAGAATGGCGCTAAGTTCCCTGCGCGTGCTGTGGACGCCCTCAATGTTGTTTGAGAGCACGATTTCGTCAATAAGACAGCGGTTCGCAAACTGGTTGATGGCTGCGAGCGGAAGGTCCTTGTGCAGGCTTCTGACGTGCTTGTCCGTGCGCTCTATAGAGATTATCGTATTGAGTATCTCGGGAGTCTGGCACATGAAAGCCTGCTCGCCGCTTATCTTAAAATCAAAATGAACGGCGTCCGGAGAGTTGAACCTTTTCAGGTATTCTTCCTCATACTTGGCTCTGTCCATATGGAACAGCTTCTTCAGCGGGTATGCCATAATATCACCTCTCGTTTGGTACGTTAATTCATATTATGCGGAACATCACCGCAATTTATTCGAAATTTGCGTTGATTAGCAAATAAAGCTTACACTATCACATCAAAAAACGCTGTTTTTGGTAAGATTACAATTATTATATCACATACCACCGCAAAAGTCAAGCGTTTTGGTGCTGAACGTATCGTTGCCAATCTGCACATAATAAGATATAATATATTCAGATAAATCGCAAAATAAGGAGAATCCCATGCGAAAATTCGACTACTCATTTCTGAAAAGAATCAGTGTGCCTGCCGACATAATGAACTACGCAACCTCGATTTACGAGATGAAAGCAAAGGCGGAACTGCGACGTTCTGACTTCGCGGAGGTATTCTCGGCGATGGAATCTGTGGCGAAGATACAGTCGGTGAAAAGCTCCAACGCCATCGAGAGGATAATTACGACTGACAAGCGTATCCGCGATATTGTGAATAAATCCACTGCGCCGCAGGGACATAACGAGCTTGAAATCGCAGGCTACCGTGACGCGTTAGACCTTATCCACGGCAGTTATTCCGAGATCCCGTTCAGCGAAAAAAAGTATACTGGAGCTGCACAGAATACTACTCCAGCCTAGCGGCGACGACCTCGCGGGGAGGTACAAAACGGAGGACAATTTCATCATTGAAACTGACCGTGAGGGAGTTCGCAGCGTGAGGTTCACGACTGTTCCTGCGAGTGAAACTGCCTTTGCGATGGAACAGCTTATACTCGCGTATCATGCCGCGTATTTGGAGGCGGAAATCAATCCGCTGATGCTTATCCCGTGTGTAATTCTGGACCTCCTGTGTATTCACCCGTTCCGCAATGTAAACGGCAGAATGTCAAGGCTGCTGTCGCTGTTACTGATGTACAAAAGCGGATTCAACGCCGGTAAATATGTGTCGATAGAGGAACAGATAAACACCTAGGTGATTGCTTGCCTGATAATCTTTTGTGGGTTTACGAATGAATTATGGTAACCTCTAAAAACCGGGACACGAGCAGATTTTGTACATGACTTATATCAGATGCCAGGCGTTATACTAATTCCAAATACACATAATATGCACAACTGAAATGTGGTTCTGGAATTAGTACCAACCGCAGCGTTTTCCGCCGCAGGCGGATAATGCGTTTACTGTATGTATTTCAAGGTTTGACAACGACGCAGATGATGAATAAGGAGCGAAGCGACGTTTCTTGGTAAGTCATAGAAATCTGCCGTGAAGGAGGTTTTTAGAGGTTACCATATGCAGTTCTTCATCAAACCCCTTTCTGTTCAGCAGACATGTTAACGGGTCTGTTACCGACAGCATTTTAAGGGTTTTACGATGCTTTTCCGATAAAAGAATTGCAGCACGCCTTGCTAGGACGAAATGTGCATATGGCGAAAAAGATGCAAGCAAGATGCGTACCAAGCCGTCAGGCGTGATTTAATCAGTGATTCCCTGGAAAATCAAGAGTATAGTAAATTCTCCAAAGTTTATGAATCAGAATACATTGCAATTCTATCTCTGAAATGGTATAATAAACGAAGAGCGTTTATTATAGATCAAAAGTCCTCGCCAAATTATACCATAACCTTGCGGTTATGGTATAATGAATGTACACGCCGGGCGAACTGACACACGGCTAACTAAAAAAGCGGAGGTAAACACTATGTCATTCCCGAACCCAGACGTTCAGAAGAAACTTGATGAAATGTACACAAAACTGAAGGAACACCTTTCTGACGAACGTATTGACCTGCTTCGCCGGTACTTTGAAGCGGCAAATAATTTCTATCAGATAATTACGTTAAAAAGGCTGTTTCGGATAATCAACAGCCAGAACAGCGAAACGTATACCGAGGACGATTTTCTTGCTTATGCGGAGATAACCCGGCATGAGCGGCATTATTTTGAAATATACGGGCTTGATGAGATATTTGAGCGTCAGCCGGAAAGCACGCCGATAAACCGCCTGCTGATACATGAAAGCCTGCTGGAGTATAACGACTATGTTGAACTGTACTCGGAAAAGCAGGGCAGGGCATACTATGTCCCGGAAAAGGAAGTATTGCTAAAATACGAAGATGAGTTCTACTGCGAACAAACCCCACAGTTTCTGGCAATGCGTGAGTTCTGTACAAAAAATGCTAAAAAAAGTGATGATGAAGTGATTGAGGATCTGCTGTTTGCTATACTTTTTAATGTTAAGTGTGAGCATTCCTCTCCGTTTGACGCGCTGGAATTTATAAACAAGTTTTCTGTGCAGCTTGATGTGAACAAAAAGAAGTTTCCCGAGTTCATCAGGTTGTACTGCGAACTGCACAACAACACGCGAAACCCGTTCCTCAACGGTTTCACCCCGAACGAATGGCTTCAGAGAACCGGAGATGAGACAGACAGCCGTTATCTTGACCCTAAGGATTTCTAAGCGGAATTGTCCGAAAAAAGCAGCCTAAGAAGAAAGCAATCAAGTTCCGGACAACGGAAAGTCGTTTGTTATGGGTTGTACCGACATATCAGAATAGGGCAGGGTGAAACTCTGAAATGGCTTCATGAAGCGATGCCTGATTTGACGACAACCATGCACACGCATTTTTTTCTGGACAACAGGGTGTGGAGGCAAGCTGCTGCAAATTTTTCCAGCTATATGGAGGAAGATGAGTGTTACACCAACGAATACAAGCTGTGCGAGGCGCTAAGCATGGGGCAGAAATTCCTTTACATTTTCGACTTTGGCGAGGAACGGCAGATCTCCTGCAAGGCGCTTCGGGAGCTGAACGAGTCTGCCGAAAAGGCGGAGGTAGTGCGTGTTTCCGGTGAAGCGCCGGAGCAGAACGGAGGTTACTGATGAGCAGAGAATTGATAGACCGTATCGCAGAAAAACTGGAGCAGGTTTCTGACGATAACGAATTTTTATACAGAAAATCCACCGGTGAAATAATCTGCCGTGATCCGGAATTCCTTGATGAAAGCACACTAGAAGATATTGAAGTAAACTGGAAGGATTACATTCTGCTCCCCACGCAGTATGATATACACGAATACCGTATTATGCACGATTTTGCTGTGGAATGTCCCTATGAGCAGATGAGGGAGAAAATGCTTGCTTCGCTAAAAGGAAAGGGAGCATTCCGGCGGTTTAAGGATACGGTTTTCTATCTCGGGATACGCGACGATTGGTTTGCTTACAGGGATAATCGTTTCAGAGATATAGCAGAGCGTTGGTGTCTGGATAATAAGCTGTTATGAATTGACTTTATAGGGTAACCGGCTAAAAAAGAGATAACCATGTCATGGGGCATGGTTACTTTCGTTTAAAGTATTTTGCTTGTCATTTTATACTGCTCAACAGAGTGTGGTAGCATGATTGCAGCTTCGTGTAAACTTTCCTTTTGACTGCCGTTCTCCCACTCTCATAATTCATCAGCGTATGCCGGCAAATTCCGACCGCCTCCGCAGCCTGCCGGATAGTCAGCCCGGCGTGAAGTCTGAGCACTTTCAGCCGCTCGCCGTCAGTAAGCGTATCCATATCACAAGCGCACAGCAGGGAATCCTCCGGCTTCTTAGCCCCGACCACTTTCACAGAGCCGCACCAGAACGCGGAATACGTCCTTGTGGAAATATAAGTCAATGTTTCCACAGGTGGCATATAGATAACCAAATAAAAATGCACTTTCGGAAGATAAAGCGCCAGCAAAGCGAGGTCTACATAAACGAGCCTCTTGAAACAGACAGCGAGGGAAACACTCTGACGATAGCGGATATACTGGCAAGCAATGTGAATATTGAGGAGGAAACGGAGCTCAGGATAAATTCGCAGAAGCTGTACAGATACATTGATGAGGAGCTTGACGAGCGGGAAAAGGAGATAATCTGCAAGCGTTACGGGATACATGACGGCAGGGGATGCGTCTGCGAAGCGATGACCCAGCGGGAGATAGCGAAACAGCTCAAAATCTCGCGCAGCTACATTTCGCGGATAGAGAAAAAGGCTTTAGAGAAGCTCAGAAAGCGGTTTGATAAGGGTTAAACACAGTAAAATAGCAGTCGCTCCATCTATACAAAGTTATATTGACGATATCAGGTGCTGAGACGTATACGGATCGTTTTTTTTACCAACACAAAAGTCTATCCGTGTTGTTCAGTTTTTCCTCCGTTTCCCATATAATAAAGACATAAAATCATAAACGGACTTGTTACGATAATCAATGCAGAACATGAAAATAACGAACTTAAAAGCCCTCTCAGTGATGTTACAAGCATCACTGAGAGGGCTTCCGTTAAACATCGTATGTCACATTGAGATAATACCGAACGCATTTGCGACCGAGCTTATCAGAATAACCGCAGCGAAAATCGGACACAGATACTTGATCATAAAGTTGAAGATCTTCTTTCGTTTGAAAGTGCCATTTTCCTGGGTCATTTCTTCTTCGATCTTTCTGACGCCCATCACACGGGACACCAGCAGGCAGGTTGCAATGGCGGCTACTGGCATCATCACGGAGTTTGTGAGGAAGTCGAAGAAATCCAGGAACTGCATTCCGAGTATCTGGACGCTGCCGAGCGGACCGTATCCCAGGGAGGACAGTGTACCAAGCAATACCATGATACCAGTAATGATCAATGTCGATTTTTTTCTTCCCCAGCCGAGCTCGTCCTGGAATGTGGATACGGCGCTTTCTGTCAGGGCTATGGAGCTTGTCAGCGCGGCACACAGCACAAGCAGGAAGAATAGTATTCCAACGAAACCGCCCATGCTCATGTCGGCGAATACCTTAGGGATAGTAATGAACATCAGCGACGGACCGGCTTTGAGATTTTCCGTGCTGCCGCCAGAGAAGGCGAATACCGCAGGAATAATCATCAGACCCGCCATTATCGCGATTCCAGTGTCGAAAATTTCAACGTTTTCAGTGGATTTCTCAATTGATACGTTCTTTTTCATATATGAGCCGAAGGTTATCAGAATTCCCATTGCGATAGACAAAGAATAAAACATCTGTCCCATTGCTGAAACGACCGTCATCCATGAAAAATTCGAAAAGTTTGGTATCAGGAAATACTTGACGCCCTCAAGCGCACCGGGTCTTGTGACCGAAAAAATCGTTATAATGACTGACAGCACCACCAGAACAGGCATCATAAATTTTGAAACGCGCTCTACGCCGTGCCTTACTCCGCCGAAAATGATAGCGACCGTCAGCGCTGTGAAGGCAAGGAAGCAGAGTTCAGCAGAGCCTCCGTTGGATATGAATCCTCCAAAGTATCCGTCTGCCGCTAGTTGTTCTCCATTTCCCATGATGTATTCAGCCAGATACTTTATTACCCAGCCTCCGATAACAGAATAATACGGCACAATGAGAATAGGTATGACGGCGTTTATCCACCCTCCAAACGACAGCCACTTTGATTTCCCGAATTTTTTATAGGCGCCGACCGGACTTTTCTGGGTCATGCGTCCGATGGCTGTTTCGGCGGTGATCATTGTGTAGCCGAATGTCAGAGCCAGTACAATATAAATCAGCAGGAATATACCGCCGCCGTATTTCGCCGCCAGATATGGAAATCTCCATATATTGCCCAGCCCGACTGACGCGCCCGCCGCTGACAGCACGAATCCCATCTTTCCGGAAAAGGTGCTTCGCTTTTTCTGGTTTTGTTCCATTTTTATCTCCTTTTTGTTGGACGATTTTATCGATAGAAAAATATTATTTTAATTATGGTAACCTCTAAAAACCCCTATGAAAAAGAAGAAAAAAGTGATATAATAAGGATATGAAACAGAAAACACTATTAGATGAAGAAAACAGATTAGAGCTGCTAAGTCAGTTAGGAGATCCATTAGAAATAT
>ERZ779895.303-NODE-303-length-74144-cov-6.406025_pt1 | contig 74144 bp, 71 predicted proteins | sample MGYA00511093_ERZ779895 | MGnify/ENA primary metagenome ERZ779895 (study PRJEB29588, sample SAMEA2142970) | human gut metagenome | biome: human gut; feature: human-associated habitat; material: faeces | place: Denmark | collected 2008/2010 ... | reverse complement strand
GGCGAAACGAAGGTGCTGCATTATTTGGAGGTGCTGCGCGACCATGTGGGATGGGAAGCGCTGGCGCAAAAGGTGGTTAAGCCCCTAAAGGGAAGAGCGGCAGGCGCTTATTATGGCTGTATGCTGCTCAGGCCGGGACAGATTATGACCATGGACGACCCGGAGCGTCCAACTATTTTGGAGAACTTTCTTAAAGCGCTGGGCGCTGCGCCGGTGTCTTACGCTATGCGCAACGAATGCTGCGCCGGATATCTGGCGGTGACTAACGAGGCTTTGTGCCGCCGCATGGTAGACAAAATTAAAGAAAACGCTGCCGGTAAGGGCGCGCAGGAGCTGATTACGGCTTGCCCGCTGTGCGCTTATAATTTAGTGGCTAACGGTAAGCCCGGCAGCCTGCCTGTGCTGTACTTTACGGAGCTGTTGGCAGAGGCCTTGGGCCTGGACGAAGGAGGTGCGGCAGATGGAGCTGAATAGTAGGGCTATGGCCGAATATATTCTGACCTTGTCCGGCACCGATGTGCGGCACTGTATGCAGTGCGGCCGCTGCAGCGCTGCTTGTCCTGCCGCCGAAGCGATGGATTTGCTGCCGCACCGGATGGTTTGGGAAGCGATTTGCGGCCATGGCGACGATCTGTTGGCTGCGACCGCGCCTTGGAGCTGCGTGTCCTGCATGGCCTGCGAGCAGCGTTGTCCCCGTGGCGTTAGCCCAGCGGCCGTGATGGAGGCTGCGCGCTTGGCGGCTATTCGCCAGCAGGGAGGAAACAGGCTGGCTGCCGAACAGCTGGAGCATTATCCGGCTGATATGCCGCAGCAGGCGTTGGTGGCAGCCTTCAGAAAATATAATAAGTAGGAGGTATCCTCGTGCAAAAAATAGGTGTTTTTGTATGTTGGTGCGGCAGCAATATCGCCGGCACGGTGGATGTTGCCCAGGTTGTGGAGGCCGTCAGGCAGATTCCTGACGTAGCCTATGCCGTTGATTATAAATATATGTGCTCCGAGCAGGGGCAGGAGCTGATTCGGCAGGCAGTGCGGGAGTATGGCCTGAACCGTTTGGTGGTTTGTTCCTGTTCGCCGCGGATGCACGAAGCCACCTTCCGCAAATGCGCGGAGGGCATCGGCATTAACCCCTATATGGTGGAGATAGCGAATATTCGCGAACAGTGCTCGTGGGTTTTAAAGGATAAGGCTGCGGCTACGGCTAAGGCGATAAAGCTGGCTAAGGCGGCGGTGGCTAAGGTGCGCTTTAACGCGCCGCTGCAGGCGGGGCGCAGCAACGTGGTGAAGCGGGCGCTGGTAATCGGCGGCGGTATCGCCGGTATCCAGACGGCACTGGATATTGCCGAAGCGGGCTATAAGGTGGATATTGTGGAAAAGGAGCCGACCATTGGCGGACGTATGGCGCAGCTGGATAAGACCTTTCCGACGCTGGACTGCAGCGCCTGTATTCTGACGCCCAAAATGGTGGACGCAGCTCAGCACGAAAATATTACGCTGTACACCTACAGCGAGGTGGAAGGCGTGAGCGGCTATGTGGGCAATTTCGACGTGACTATTCGCCGCAAGGCGCGCAGCGTGAAGGAAGATATGTGCAGCGGCTGCGGCGTGTGTACGGAAAAATGCCCGTCTCGCAAAACTCCCAGCGAGTTTGATATGGGCTTGAAAAACCGCGGCGCAATTTATATTCCCTTTGCGCAGGCCATTCCCAAGGTGCCGGTTATCGACCGCGAGGCCTGCATTAAATTCAAAACCGGTAAGTGCGGTATCTGCTCCAAGCTTTGTCCCTGCGAGGCTATCGATTACACGCAGCAGGACGAGCTGTTCAGTGAAAAATACGGCGCTATTGTGCTGGCAACAGGCTTTGAGCAGATGCCCTTGGATAAATTTGCCGATTTAGGCTGGGGCGAAAGCAAGGACGTTATCACTTCGCTGCAGCTGGAACGGCTGACTAACGCGGCGGGGCCTACGGAGGGGCATTTAGTGTGCCCGTCCAGCGGTAAGGAGCCGGAGTCCGTCGTTATCGTTTCCTGCGTGGGTTCGCGCGATACTTCGGAGCGGGGCAAGAGCTATTGCAGCAAGATTTGCTGTATGTATAACGCCAAGCATGCCATGTATATCCGTGAAAAATATCCTAATATAGACGTAACCGTTTTTTATATAGACGTGCGTACTCCCGGCAAGGGCTTTGACGAATTTCAGCGCCGCGCCGTGGAGGAATACGGCGTGCATTATGTGCGCGGGCAGGTTGGCAAGGTCGTGACCGACGGCAATGGTAAAATTACCTTGCAGGCCAGCGATTTGAACAGCGGCAGGCAGCTGACTCTGCATCCCGATTTGGTGGTGCTGGCGGCGGCAGTGCAGCCTGCTCCCGAAGCGCGCAGGCTGGCTACCATGCTGACGGCCAGCATCGATAACGACGATTTTTATGTGGAAGCTCATCCTAAGCTGCGTCCGGTAGAAAGCCCGACGGCAGGCATCTTTTTGTCAGGTATGTGCCAGGGACCCAAGGATATTCCGGAAACTGTTTCGCAGGCCGGAGCTGCCGCGGCTAAGGTTATCGGTCTTTTAGCCAAGGATCATTTGGCGACTAACCCCTGCATTGCCGAGTGCCAGGAAAATATTTGCAGCGGCTGTCAGACCTGCGCCCATGTATGTCCCTACGGCGCTATCAGCTACGAGGCCAAAACGGTGATAGCCTTGACTGGCGTGCGGGAGGAACGCATGGTGGCCGTGGTGAACCCGGCGCTGTGCCAGGGCTGCGGCGCCTGCACGGTGGCCTGCCCCAGCGGCTCCATGGACCTCAAGGGCTTTACTAACCGACAGATTTTGGCGGAGGTGGATGCGTTATGTTAGAAGCTAAGAGCACCTACGAACCGAAAATAGTAGCCTTTTGCTGTAATTGGTGCAGCTATGCCGGTGCGGACGGAGCAGGTACTGCCCGTAAGAGTTATCCGGCCAACATTAAAATTATCAAGGTGCCCTGCTCGTGCAGAGTTAATCCCTTGTTTATTCTGCGCGCTTTTGCCCGCGGCGCGGACGGCGTGATTTTGTGCGGCTGCCATCCAGGAGATTGTCATTATACGACGGGCAATTATTTTACCCGCCGCCGCATGACGCTGCTTTTAGGTATGCTTAATTATCTGGGAGTAGCCGGGGAGCGTTTTCGCGTAGAATGGGTCAGCGCCGCGGAGGGCGCGCGTTTTGCCCAGGTAATGAACGATTTTGCGGAGCATATTGCCGCGTTGGGAGAAAATGTAAAGTTGAGGGATTTGCGATGCGCGAAATAAATAAGCTGATGCGGGAAAAGGCCGCTAAGCTCTTGGGCGACGGCACGGTGGAACGGGTGCTGGCCTGGCGCAGCGGCGAATTCTTTTATGATAATGCGCCGGCTTTTTTTGCCGACGCGGAAGCTTGCCAGGAGATTGTGTACGATGAGTTTTGTCCTGCCAATTTAAGCAAGTATTTGATGCAGACCAGCCGCAGGGGTTTAAGAACGGCAGTCTTTCTCAAACCCTGCGATACTTATGGGTTAAACCAGCTTTTGAAGGACCACCGCGTAAAGCGGGAGCTGGTTTACGCAGTGGGTACGCCCTGCTCCGGTATGGTCGATATTAAGAAAATTAAAGCGGCTGGAGCGAAGGCTATCGTTAAGGTAGTCTGCGACGGCGAGCAGGTGCAGGTGACTACTGCCGCGGGCAATTTAACTATGCCCAAGCGGGAGGTACTGCTGGATAAGTGCAGAATGTGCAAGGGCAGCGCTTATAAAATTGCCGACGACGAGCTGGGCCAGCCCTTGGAAACGCCTGCGTTTACCGGCGATAAATTTGCCGGGGTGAAGGCTGTGGAGACCATGAGCGCGGAGGAACGCTTTGCCTTTTGGCAGCAGGAGCTGAGCAAATGTATTCGCTGCAACGCCTGCCGCGATATTTGTCCGGCGTGCAGCTGCGAGCAGTGCATTTTTGACAAGCCGGATTCTCCGGTAGCAGGCAAGGCCTATGCCGACCCGGTGGAGGAGCAGCTCTTTCATATTATCCGCGCCTATCACGTAGCGGGGCGCTGCGTGGGCTGCGGCGAGTGCGCTCGCGTTTGTCCTCAGGGAGTTAAGCTGGGGCTTTTGAATATGAAATTTATTAAGGATATTAACAGCTTCTTTGGAGCTTATCAGGCGGGAGAGGACGCCGTTACGCCTGCGCCCCTGACGGACTACAGGCTGAACGACGCTGAAACGGAAATCGCGCTGAAGGGAGGCGAGCGCCATGTATAAGCTGAGTCGGACGAATTTGCCTGAGCTGTACGCCGCTTTGACGCAGGAGGGCAGGCTGCTTTTGCCCTGCGCCGATAAAAACGGCAAGGTGGATTTTGCCGCTTACAACAAACAGGCGCAGGTCGCTTTGGACGCGCCTTTGACGGCGCGCTCTGCTAAGGACGTGTTCTTCCCGCAGGTAGAACAGCTGCTGACCTTTACAACCAGCGGCAAGAGCTTGTCCATCGAGCAGCAGCGCCCCGGTGAGGAGCAGGTGATTTTGCTGGGCGTGCGGGCCTGCGACGCGCGCAGCTTTGAGCTGCTGGATATGGTGTTTTTGCAGGAGCCGGTGGATACTTACTACCAAACGCGCCGGGCCCATACGCTGATTATTGGTCTGGGGTGCAGCGCGCCGGAGGAAACCTGCTTCTGCCATGCCTTTGGCATCGACGCGGCCAAGCCTGCCGCCGATGTGCAGACCTGGCTGACGGCGGACGCTTTGTATTGGCAGCCGGTAACGGAACGGGGCGCAGCGCTGACGGAAAAATTAGGCGCTCTTTTGACAGAAACGGACGATGCTGGCGCAGTAAAAGAGCAGCAGGAGCTAACGCATAAAATTTTAGGCCTGCTGCCGCTGCATGATTTTAAGGTAAACGATAAGCTGCCGCAGAAGGAGCTGGAGGTTTTCCGCAGCAGCGTGTGGGAGCGTTTGTCGCCGTCCTGCTTGTCCTGTTGTACCTGCACTTATATTTGCCCTACCTGCCATTGTTACGATATTCGCGATTATCAGGCTACGGACAGCAAAACCCAGCGCTTCCGCTGCTGGGACAGCTGCATGGCCAGCGATTTTACTAAAATGGCTCACGGCAATCCGCGCAAAACACGTTTGGAACGCTTCCGCCAAAGATATATGCACAAGCTGGTGTATTTCCCGGAAAATAACGCGGGCGCGTTTGCCTGCGTAGGCTGCGGCCGCTGCCTGCAAAAATGTCCGGTGAACTTAAACATTGTTAAGGTAGCCAAGGCTTTGGAGGTGAGCGAGGATGTATAAAAACGATACGCTGATTCCGCAGGTGGGCGTAGTGACGGATGTGTACAGCGATACCGCCGACGTCAAAACCTTTCGCGTAGAAAAGCCTGGCGGCGGCAAGCTTTTTGAGCATTTGCCGGGACAATGCGCCATTCTTTCCGTGCCGGGCAAGGGCGAGGCTATTTTTTCCATCACTTCTTCGCCTACTAATGAAAAATATATGGAGTTCAGCATTAAGCGCTGCGGCTGCATAACGGATTTCCTGCATTTTGATGTAGAGGCAGGACAGGAGCTTGCAGTACGCGGGCCTTACGGCAATCATTTCCCGGTGGAAGACAAGCTGCTGGGCAAGGATTTGCTCTTTATCGCCGGCGGTATCGGTTTAGCTCCTTTGCGCAGCGTCATCAATTATATGCTGGATAAGCGCGGCGATTACGGCAGTATCGATATTGTCTACGGCGCGCGCAGTAAAGAAGATTTTGTGCGTTACGAGGAATTGACGCAGGTGTGGCCGCAGCAGGAAAATACGCGGGTGCATCTGACGATAGACAGACCCCAGGAGGGTTGGAACGGCAACGTAGGCTTTGTGCCGGCCTTCCTGCGGCAGCTGAATTTTACGCCGGATAAAACCGTGCTGCTGTGCGGGCCGCCTATTATGATTAAATTATGCCTGGCCAAGCTGGTGGAGATGGGCTTCAAGAAAAGCCAGGTTTATACTACGCTGGAGCTGCGCATGAAGTGCGGCGTAGGCAAGTGCGGCCGCTGCAATATTGGCAGGAAGTATGTGTGCAAGGATGGGCCGGTGTTTACGTGCGATGAGTTAGATAGCATACCGGATGAATATTAAATAAAAACAACATCCTTAATTCTTAGGAGGAAAAATAAATGGAAGATATGGTAACAGTATATCTGCTGGGCAAGAAGTATTCTGTGCCTGCCGCCCTGACCATTATGGACGCCATGGAATATGCCGGGTTTAAGCTGGTGCGGGGCTGCGGCTGCCGCAGCGGCTTCTGCGGGGCCTGCGCTGTTATTTACCGCATTAAGGGCAGCACGGAGCTGAAGGTGGTGCTTTCCTGCCAAACTAAGGTGGAAGAGGGTATGTGCGTGGGTAAAATCGATTCCTTCCCCGTCAATAAGCGTACCTTTAATATAGAGGAAATTAAGGCGACGGACAATATTGTGGGGCAGCTGTACCCGGAAATTTACAGCTGCATTGGTTGCAATGCCTGCACTAAGGGTTGCCCGCAGGGGCTGAACGTTATGCAGTACATCGCTTACGCTCAGCGCGGCGAGTACGCGAAGGCCGCGCACGCTTCGTTCGACTGCGTGGGCTGCAATATCTGCGCGTCCCGCTGCCCGGCGCAAATCAGCCACAGCGCCGTCGGCCTGCTGTGCCGCCGCTTGACTGGAAAATATATTGCGCCTAAGTGCGAGCATTTGGCGCAGCGCGTGGCGGAGATTGAAAACGGCGATTATGCGGAGCTGCTGGCTAAGCTGAAAAAGATGCCTCTTGACGAGATCAAGGAGCTGTATAATAAACGCGAGATTGAAAAGTAAGGAGGCAGAAAGATGAGCGCATTTACGGAAGAAATGTTGAAATCCAGGGCGAAGGTGGAGGCTACCCGCGCTTCCCGCCTGCATGCCTCCATTGAACGCTTCAGCGCTGAGGAAAAGGAAGCGCTGCTGCAGGAATTTCATCCCGATTACAGCGCCAAGGGCTTTAAGGTGCTGGAAGTGGGCCCCAATAAGGGACAGAAGGTGCCGGTGGAGCTGGCGCGTCTTTTGGAGGGCAAGAGCCGTTTAGAGGGCGTGGAGCTGGATTTGGAACGGTTGGATTATGATGTGGACGTTTTGGTTATCGGCGGCGGCGGCGCGGGAGCCAGCGCGGCGCTGGAGGCAGCTAACGGCGGCGCCAGCGTTTTGCTGGTAACTAAGCTGCGTATGGGCGACGCCAATACGATGATGGCCGAGGGCGGCATTCAGGCTGCCGATAAGGCTAACGATTCGCCGGCGGTGCATTATCTGGACGCTTTTGGCGGCGGTCACTATAAAAATATTCCGGAGCTGTTGGAGGAGCTGGTGACGAACGGGCCGCTGGCTATCGACTGGCTCAGCAAATTAGGCGTGATGTTCGATAAGGAGCAGGACGGCAATATGGTGACGACCCATGGCGGCGGCACCAGCCGTAAGCGTATGCATGCCTGCGCCGATTACACCGGCGCGGAAATTATGCGCGTGCTGCGGGACGAGGTGCAGAACCGCGGCATCCCTACGCTGGAGTTCGCTCCGGCCATCGAGCTTTTGCTGGACGACGAGGGTAAAGCGGCGGGCGCTGTGCTGTGGGATTACGACAGCTGCGAGTACAAGGTGGTGCGCGCCAAGGCGGTGATTATGGCTACGGGCGGCGCGGGACGCCTGCATTATCAGGGCTTTCCTACCTCCAATCATTACGGCGCTACGGCTGACGGACTGGTGATGGCTTACCGTGCGGGCGCGCCGCTGATTTATGCCGACGCTATTCAGTATCATCCGACGGGCGTGGCTTATCCGGCGCAGATTTACGGCGCTTTGGTAACGGAAAAGGTGCGCTCTATCGGCGCGCAGCTGGTCAACAGCGAGGGCGAGATTTTTATGCACCCCTTGGAAACCCGCGACGTGTCGGCGGCTTCTATTATTCGCGAATGCACCGTGCGCGGCAAGGGCGTTAAAGCGCTGGACGGCGTGGCTCTGTGGCTGGATACGCCGCTGATTGAAATGCTGCACGGCGAGGGCACGATTGCCAAGCGCATTCCCGGTATGCTGCGCATGTACGCTAAATTCGGCATCGATTTGCGCAAGGAGCCGATTTTGATTTATCCTACGCTGCATTATCAGAACGGCGGTATTTTAATCGATAAAGACGCGCAGACTAAAATACCGGGCTTGTTTGTAGCCGGCGAGGCAGTGGGCGGCATTCACGGCACCAATCGCTTGATGGGCAACAGCCTGCTGGATATTATCGTTTTTGGCCGCATTGCCGGCACTAAGGCTGCCGCTGCTGCCAAAACGGTTAAATTGGGCAGGCTGAGTCTGGAGCATGTGGCGCGCTACGCGGCGGAAGAACGCGAGGCGGGCGTGCAGGGCGAGCTGTCGCCGAAGCTGCTGCCTGTTTATACTCACGGCAGAAACGCCAGATAAGCGTGAAAGCAGAACGCTGGCTGCGGGATTCTGGCGCAGAACTTACTGGCAATAATTAAAAACTTTGAATTATAACGCCCGGACAGCAGCTTTTCTGCATTGTCCGGGCCTTTTGCATATAAAAATAAGCGGCGTGCAGCACAGCGGCAGCTGACTGTATTTGCCATGCAGAAGAAGCGCTGTCAACGATTTTTTTCTTGCATAAAGCTCGTGCTTATAGTATTCTATAAGTGTAAAAGGAGGGCTGTAGGATGGCTGATATTGTAGAAAGTCTGGCAGGCAATAAAATGCTGCTGCTTAAGCAGGACATTGCGTTTTTGCGTCAGCGCCTGGCCGAATGTACAGACGAAACGGCGAAGCAGGCAATTCGCCGTGAGCTGATGGAAAAAGAAACTTATTATAATATCCTTGCAGACCGCCAGCGGATCAATTTCTAAGCCGGAAGCAACTGCCGGCTTTTTCTTTGCAGCTGGTATTGAAATATTACCTGCGGCAATGATAGAATGTTGGTTACAACAAATTATTGTAGCTTCGCACATACAGGAGGATTATTTTGGAAAAGTTAATTGTGAAGGGCGGTACTCGTCTTGTTGGTACGGTCAAGACCAGTGGTGCGAAAAACGCTGTGCTCCCAATTATTGCGGCCTCTATTTTAGGCACGACGCCCAGTCATTTGGACGAGGTGCCCATGCTGGAGGATGTGCATACAATCAGCGAGGTTTTGAGATGCCTGGGTTTATCCGTTGCTTGCAACCAGCCCAACTCTCTTGATATAGACAGCAGAACGATTACGGCTTATGAAGCGCCCTACGAGCTGGTGCGCACTATGCGCGCTTCCTTCCTTGTGATGGGACCTCTGCTGGCGCGTATCGGCAAGGCGCGGATTTCCATGCCCGGCGGCTGCGCTATCGGCGCGCGTCCTATTGATATTCATTTGAAGGGCTTTGAGGCTTTGGGCGTGAAGATCGAGCAGGGACACGGCTATATTGAAGCCAGCGCTCCAAATGGCTTGAAGGGAACGAGCATTTATTTCGACTTCCCCAGCGTGGGCGCGACGGAAAATATTTTGATGGCGGCGTCCCTGGCCGAAGGTACCACTATTTTGGAAAATGCGGCGGAGGAGCCGGAAATTGTGGCTTTGGCTAACTATCTGAATAAGATGGGCGCTAAAATACGCGGCGCAGGTACCGATACTATTCGCATCGAGGGCGTTAAGGAGCTTCACGGCACAGATTATACGATTATTCCCGACCGTATTGAAGCGGGGACTTATATGATTGCCGCCGCTATGACGGGCGGCGACGTGGTGGTGGAAAATGTTCTGCCGGAGCATCAGAAGCCACTGATTGCCAAGCTGCGCGAGGCAGGCGCATTGGTGGAAGAAGATATCGATAAGGTGCGCGTAGTGGGCAGGCTGCCCTTGAAGGCCGTGTCCGTTAAAACGCTGCCCTATCCAGGCTTCCCTACGGATATGCAGGCGCAGATGATGGCTATGATGGTCATTGCCGAAGGCCGCAGCAAGGTGACGGAAACAGTTTTTGAGAATCGCTTTATGCATGTGGTAGAGCTTAACCGCATGGGCGCTAATATTTCTACCGAGGGCCGCAGCGCCGTTATCGAGGGACCCTGCCAGCTGACGGGCTGTGATGTGCGGGCTACCGATCTGCGCGCCGGAGCGGCGATGATTTTGGCAGGCCTGGTGGCCGAGGGCGTTACCCGTATCGGCGACCTGCACCATATAGACCGCGGTTATGAGAACATTGTAGAAAAGCTGAAGAATCTGGGCGCCGAGATTGAGCGCGTTAATGTGGATTAAGCTCTGACCGGAGAGCAGAAAAGAACAGGAGAAAGAACATGTTTAAAAGTATGGATATAGGCATTGACCTTGGCACGGCTAATATCCTTGTGTTTGTGAAGGGTAAGGGCGTAGTTTTAAAGGAGCCCAGCGTAGTGGCTATCGATAAGGTGCGCAATAAGGTGCTGGCCGTGGGCGAGGACGCCCGTGAAATGCTGGGGCGCGCGCCCGGCAGCATCGAGGCCATTCGTCCGTTAAAGGAAGGCGTTATCGCCAATTATACTGTGACCCAGAAATTATTAACCTACGTTATCGAAAAGGTAGCGGGAAAAAGCCTTTTCTTTAAGCCCCGCGTTATGACCTGCGTGCCCATCGGCATCACCTCCGTAGAGAAGCGCGCCGTAATGGAGGCTACATCCAACGGCGGCGCGGCGAAAACCTATTTGATTGAGGAGCCCTTGGCCGCCGCTTTAGGCGCAGGCATCGATATTTCCGTGCCGCGCGGCAATATGGTGGTGGATATCGGCGGCGGGACTACGGATATAGCCGTTTTAAGCCTGGGCGGTATTGTGGTGGATTCTTCCATCCGCATCGGCGGCGACCATTTTGACGACGCCATCGTGCGCTATGTGAAAAAGGTGCATAATGTGTCCATCGGCGAGCGTACTGCCGAAGAAATTAAGATGAAGGTGGCTACCGTATCGCCCCATGGGCGCAGCGAATCCATTACCGTGCGCGGCAGAGACCTTGTGACCGGCTTGCCTACGACCTTCAGCGTTACCAGCGAGGACTGCCGTCTGGCTTTGGAGGATTCCATCGCTTCCTTAATCGCTACGGTGCGCAGCGTATTGGAAAAATGCCCGCCGGAGCTGGCCTCCGACATTGTGGATAACGGTATTTATCTGACCGGCGGCGGCGCGCTGCTGGACGGTTTGGCAGAGGTACTGCAGAAGGAAACCGGCATCACCACGCATATTGCCGACGATCCCTTGGAGTGCGTAGCCTTAGGTACGGGCAAGGCTTTGGATAATTTGGATAAGCTGCATCCCGGTACTGTTTATACCGCTTCTAATTTGGATATTTAAAGGAAGCTGCCGGCGCCGCAGGGCGTTGTGCGGATGAGCTCCCCGTATTGGGGAGCCTTTCTTTTATTTTTGCGCAGAACAGCTTTTATAGAGCAGGGAGGCTTATATGCAAGTGAGAAAATTTTTCAGCGGCGCTTTAGCCTGCGTTTTATTAGGGCTGGCGTCCTTGGCTTACGCCGCTCCTATCGATAATTTGCGCGCCAGCGTCAGTCCGGCGCGCGTGCGTATCGTACTGGACAGTAAGGAGCCTATCGCTTATAAGGCGGATAAAGATAATTTAAGGCTGGAACTAGAGCTGCCGCAGAGTACGGCGAAGAAGCAGCAGCCGAAAATTAACGACGGCTCTATCAAGAGCGTGCGGCTGGAGCCTGCGGGCAAGACTTCCGCCAGACTGCTTATCGATTTGAAAAAGGATTGCCAATACAAGATTTACCAGCTGCAGGAGCCTCACCGTCTGGTGGTGGATATTTTCCGCATCAATATCGTGAAGCAAAGCAAAAAGCTGGCCGAGGGCGTGACCTACAGCTATTTGCAGGACGAGATGAACGGGCGGCAGATTCAGGCTTATGCGGTAGAGGTTGCGCCAACGGCTAAATACAGGCTGCTGCCCTTTTCGGCGGCAGGAACCTATAACGGACGCGGATTGGTATCGCGGCAGGCGGCGGTCAGAAAAATGCTGGCGGCTATTAACGCTTCTTATTTTGACAGCGACGGCTGGGTAATTGGTACGGTTAAAAATCAGGGCTTGATGATGGCCATGGACGAGCAGCCCCGCAGCGGTATCATCGTAACGAACGGCGCGACCGACGTGCTGGCCGATATAGGCTATACCGGCAGCCTGCGTCTGCCCAATGGCAGCGTGCTGCATATCAAGGGCATGAACCGGGCGCGGATTGCCGACGATTTAGTGCTGTACAACAGCTATTATGCGCCTACGACTAAAACCAACAGCTTTGGCCGCGAGGTGAAGCTGACGAATAATCGTGTCACAGCCGTATCCACTGCTGGCAATATGCCGATTACGCCGGGCAGCGTGATTATTTCCGGGCATGGCGTTAATGCGGCGGCTCTGGCTTCCCTGCGCGTAGGCGATAGGGTGGAGCTGACGGAAGGTCTGGGCAGCGCCGCCGCCGATGCAGCAGCTACCGTGGTCAGCGGCGGTCCGCTTTTAGTGGAACGCGGACGTGTGAAGGTGCGGGTGCAGGAGGAAAACATTGCTCCCGATATTGCCAAAGGCAAGGCGCCGCGTACCGCAGTGGGCGTGAAGAAGGACGGCACGGTGCTTTTGGTGGTAGTGGACGGACGCAATAATAATTCTGCCGGGCTGACGCTGGCGGAGCTGGCCGCCTATATGCTGCGGCTGGGCGCGCGGGACGCAGTTAATTTTGACGGCGGCGGCAGCAGCGTAATGGCTATTAACGGGCAGGTGGTCAATAAGCCGTCCGACGGCAAGGAACGCAGCGTCAGCATTGGTTTGGGCTTGTTTACAAAATAGTGAAATGCTTGTCAAAAACTGCGGATGGCTGTATAATTAAAGCAGATTATTAAAGCGCAGCTAATCAGTAAACAAGCGTTGCGGCGCTTAGCGCTGGGACGCGCATCGAATACCGGCGAGGTGCATCCCGCCGGTTTTGCGGTATATAGGAGTTTATATGAAAATATTTGTGATAGCCTTACTGCTGTGCTGCCAAATGCTGGCGGCAGCGGCTGCCAATGTTCCCCTGATGCCTGTGCGCGATTTGCGGCCGGGAATGCAGGGAGTGGGCAAAACCGTTATCAGCGGCGATACTATTGAAAACTTTAACGTGGAAATTTTGGGCGTCAGCGGCAGCGAAGCCACCGGCTACAGCATTTTTGTACGTCTTTACGGCGATTTAATTGAAAAGACCGGCGGCGTGGCTCAGGGAATGAGCGGCAGCCCCGTGTATGTTGACGGGCGTTTAGTGGGAGCTGTGGCTTTTGGCCGCACCTTTAACGACCCTCATTATTGCTTTTTGACGTCTATCGGCAGTATGCTGCCCTTGCTGGATAAGCCGCGTCCGCTGCCTGCGGGCTGGTTGACCAAAGGGACCTCGCTGTTAGCGGGAGGCTTTACGGACTACGGCTTGGCGTATTTGCAGGAAAAGCTTAAACCTTTGGGGCTGGAGGCTGTGGGCAGCGGCGGTACGAGTGCCGCTGCGTCAGGCTCTTTGCAGCCTGGCAGCGCGGTGGGCGCTTCGCTCATGCAGGGAGATTTGACTTTGGGCGCTATGGGTACCGTCACCTGGACGGACGACTCCGGCCGGGTGCTGGCCTTCGGGCATCCCTTTATGCAGCGTGGCGACAGCAATTTCTTTATGAACAAGGTGTGGGTATTGGGCGTAGTGCCTAATATGCAGAGCAGCTATAAGGTGGGCAATATGGGCGAGGCTGTGGGCAGCTTTACTCAGGACCGCGCCAGCGGCATCGGCGGCAAGCAGGGAACGCAGCCCAAAACCATACCCTTATTTGTTACGGTCAACGACAGCAGCCGCGGCCAGGGAACCAGCATTCGCGTGCGGCTGGTGGAGGATGAAATGCTGGTGCCTACTATTGTGGACGCCGCCGTTATCAATACGCTGAGCAAGGCTGTGGACCGCAACGGCGGCGGTACGGCCAAGCTGCATTTTATTATTACTGGCGTGGACAGTAAGAAGCAAATGCTGCATATCGACAGGGAAAATATGTTTTATTCCAGCGATTCGCTGCTAAAAAATGTGAATGTGGAGCTGATGGAAGCAGTAAATATTTTAATGCAGAATAAATTTGAGCCGGTCAACATTTACGGCATCACTGTGGAGGCCGAGGTCAGCGAGCAGGTGCAGGTGGCCGAAATCCAGAGCGTGAGGGCCGTCAATAAAAACGTAAGGCCCGGCGATAAAGCTGCCGTTGAGGTGGTAATGAAGCCCTACCGCGGCGCAGAATTTACTAAAACAGTATATTTTAAAGTGCCCAAGGACCATCCCGGCGGCCGTTTAGCGCTGAATGTGCGCGGCGGCAGCAGCATGGCCTGGGTTATGAACCTTTTGCGCAAGCAGCAGGAGGAGGGCGTGCCTGCGGCGCAGCAGAAGAAGGAAACGCGCCGCACCTTGGGCGATTTTGTCAGGAGCGTTAATAACGCCGATAAAAATAACGAGCTGATTATCGACATCGCCACGGGCCAGATGAACCCTGAAATGATGCAGAACGACGCGGGGCTGGCCGGACTGCTGCAGGGTTCGCCATTTAAGCAGAAATATCCCTTTGATTTTATCATTGACGGCGAAGAGGAGATTGTCTTAGAGGTAAGCAAATAAAAATTTCCCTGCGCCATATAAATGTCATATTTTTTAGTATAATTAGTATAACAAAAGCGGAAGTAGAAGGTTAAGCATATGCTGCAAGCAATTTGTAGAGCTCTGGGCAAACGAATATTGGATTTTTGCGCTGCCAGCGGCAGGCTGACGCTGCTTTTTATAGCGACGCTGCGCCGTTTAAAGGACGCGGATATGAAAGAGGTAGTGCGGCAGATGGCTCTTTTGGGAGCCGACTCCCTGCCCATTGTGCTGATGACCATTATGTGTACGGGCATGGTATTTTCCGTGCAGACGGCTAAGGAGTTTGTGCGCTTGGGCGCCGCCTCCACCGTCGGCGGCATTGTAGCCATCGCCATGGCCCGCGAGCTGGTGCCCGTTTTAGTAGGCGTGGTCGTGGCGGGGCGCATTGGCGCGGCGATTGCGGCGGAGCTGGGAACCATGAAGGTCACGGAGCAGATAGACGCTTTGCGCGTTATGGCGGCTAATCCCATAAGCTTTTTGGTGGTGCCGCGTTTTTTGGCGGTGGTGCTGATGATGCCGGTGCTGGTTATTTTCGCTAATTTTATCGGCAATATCGGCGGCTGGATTGTGGCTCACTATTATGCGGGCATCGGTACCTTTACTTATGAAAATTCTATCAGGACGCTGGCGGAATTTTACGACGTGTTCGGCGGTATGCTTAAAAGCTGTTTCTTCGGCGCGATTATCGCCATTGTGGGCTGCTATAAGGGACTGAACGCTCCTAACGGCGCGGAGGGCGTCGGGCTGGCTACAACGGCGTCGGTAGTTCTTTCTATTATCCTGATTTTTATTTTTAATTATTTCTTATCCATCGTGATTTATGTATAAGGAGTTGGCGCTGTGCAGAATAAAGAGCCGATGATTAAAATTCGCCAACTGAAAATTGCTTTTGGGGACAAGGTCGTTCTCAATAATATGGATTTGGACGTCTATGCCGGAGAAACGCTGGCCATCATCGGCCCATCCGGTACCGGTAAAAGCACGGTTATCAAGGTGCTGACGGGGCTGTTGCCGCCGACCGGCGGCAGCGTGGTCATCGACGGGCAGGAAACCGGCAGCTTTGGCGAGGAGCAATGGGACGCGCTGCGCAAGCGTATGGGCGTTGTTTTTCAATATTCCGCGCTGTTCGATTTCCTTAATGTGGGCGATAATGTAGCCTTCGGCCTGCGGCGGCAGCTGCGCCTGTCGGAAGAAGAGATAGCTGAGCGCGTGAGCGAGCTTTTGCAAATGGTGGGTATGCCGGATACGCAAAAGTTGCTGCCGTCGGAATTATCCGGCGGTATGAAAAAGCGCGTCGGCCTGGCGCGGGCGCTGGCTATGGAGCCGCAGATAGTTTTTTATGACGAGCCCACGTCGGGGCTGGACCCGGTAATGACTATGACCATCAGCAGGCTGATACGCAAGACGCAGCGGCAGTTGGGAGTGACGTCGGTTTTGGTAACGCACGATATGGCTTCGGCTTATGCGGCGGCCGACCGCATAGCTATGCTGTACAAGGGCAGGATAGTGCAGCTTGGTACGGTGGATGAAATCAAAAACAGCGGTAATCCGGTTGTACACGCTTTTATCAACGGATTGGAATGGAAAGAGGAGGATGCAGATGGGCAGCAGTGAGGTTAAAGTAGGTGCATTCGCCTTAGGCGGCGCAGTGGTGCTGGCAGGCATCATTACCTTTATGGGAGCGTTTTCCTTCGGCAAAAAGGGCTATGAGCTGCGCATCAATTATCCGCAGGTCAGCGGCCTGATGCCGGGCCATGTAGTGCGCTATGCCGGCGTGCAGGTGGGCACGGTAAAGGAGCTGAAGGTATCTCCCGACAAGGTTGAGGTTATTGCTGAAATAGACGACCATATTAAAATTCCTCAAGGAGCTGTGTTCAGCATCGCTGCGGACGGCATCATGGGCGAAAAATACGTGAACGTAGCGCCGCCGCAAAAAATGGGGCAGGGCTTTATTGCCGAAGGCAGTACGATTAAAGGTCTGCCCGGCGGCGGTATGGACGAGTTCTTTGCTAATTCCGGCGATTTAGTCGGCCGTCTGGAAAATATCGCTGTCGCGTTTGAAAATATCTTCGGCGATAAGGAAGTACAGGAGTCCATGAAGGACGGCTTTAGAAATATGCGCGATATCAGCGAGAATATGAATACCTTTACTAAGGTAATGGCCGACGTCGCCGTGGCTAACCAGCAGGATATCAGCCGCATGATACAGCAGATGAGCGAGTTAAGCCAGCATATGAACGGCACGGTTTCGCATATTGAAAGCATTATGGACGGCGTGGATAATAACGGTCAGACAGGGCGTAATATAGCCGCGATTGTCGCTAATATAGAGCAGACCAGCGAACGCATGGAAAACATTGTGCAGATGCTGGAATCTGTTGCGCAGGACCCGGTAACACAGCAGTCCTTAAAGGACACGTTGGTTAACGTCAAGGAAACCAGCGCTAAGGCTAATAAAATTTTAGGTACGCTGACGGAGGCAGAAGTTTCGGCAGATGCAGGCTATGCGGCCAAGGGCGGCGATTGGCGCGGGAATTTAGGCGTAACGCTGCGGCCCAGCGACGAGGCCTTTTTGTATATGGGCGGCTATGATATCGGCGACGCTAATAAATTTGACTTTATTGTCGGACGGCAGCTGGGCCATGCCGGAGTAAGCATGGGCGCTATGCAGGGGGAGTTCGGCGTGGGCCTGAGCTACGACTTGAGCCGCGATTTTAAGCTGTATTCCCAGCTTTACGATTTTGACGACGCCAAGGTGCGCGTGGGCGGCGAGCTGCGCTTGACAGACAGCTTTTCCCTGTACGGCGAGACCATGGATGTGCGCGGCAGCAAGCGCGATACCTATATGGGCGTAAGAACTTATTTTTAAGCTTGCAGCAGTAGAGGCGCATACTGTGGAGGTTTACAGAAATTTCATTTGACATTTTAGAAGAAAAAAAATATAATTTCTTTATACTGACTGGTTGGTCAGAATGAAATGGAGGTTTATCGATGAGTGGACATAAATTAAGTAAACGATTGCTGACTCTGTCGGCTGCCGTATCTTTGCTGCTGTGCCAATCAGCTTTTGCCGGTGAAACCGTGGAGCTGAATTTGCAGGACGCCATGGAGCGCGCCTTTAATACCAACCCCGCGATTACTATCTCCGGGTATGAACGCGACAGCGCACGCGCTAATTACAACGCCGCCCGCCAAAGCCGCGGTATTACCATCAGCGCTAATCACAGTACTCAGCGCAGCGGTTACGACGATAATGTTGTAAGAAAAACGAACCCCGACGGCTTTTGGACAGGTGAATATTATAAAGCCATTGGCAATACTCATTCTAATAGCTTGACGGCTTCTATTCCTATTTACACTGGCGGCAAGTTGAGCGGTACAGTTAAACAGGCTAAGGCTAACTACCTGTATACGGTAGAAGGCGTGCAAAAGGCTTACAACGATATGCGTTCTACCGTAACCAACGGTTATTTCGATATGCTGCAGGCCGGCAATATGCAGGACTTGGGACGCGAGTCCGTGGAGCAGCTGGCCGACCATCTGAAAAACGTCGAAGCGCAATATGAAGTCGGCGTTGTCGCTAAGGTCGACGTGCTGCGCAGCCAGGTAGAGCTGGCCAACGCCAAGCAGACCTTGATTCAGTACGAAAATAATTATCAAATCGCCGAAGCTAATCTGAATAAAATCGTGGGCTTGCCCATGGATACCCAGCTCAAGCTGGATAATATTTTAGTCTATACGCCTTACGATAAGGATTTGGAGGCTTGCTTGAATTATGCGTCCGAACACCGTCCGGAGCTGGAGCAGGCTAAGCAGAATGTAGAAGCCGCTAAAGGCGCGCTGCGCGTAGCCATTTCCGGTCATATGCCGCAAGTTACAGCCAGCGCCAGCCAAAACTGGAACAATACTAATTGGCCTGGTGATGAAAACGGTAACTGGGACGTTAGACTGAATGTCAACTGGAATTTATTCGATACCGGCGTGACCAATTCCAGGATTCACGGTGCAGAGGCTGATTTGGCTAAGGCTCATGAAACCTATCGCGATAAAGTTGATTCTGTAAATTTGGACGTGCGTACTAATTATTTAAGCCTGCGCGAAGCTGAAAAGCGTATCGACGCTACGCATCTGGCAGTTGACCAGGCTGATGAGGATTACCGTATCGCTCAGCTGCGTTACATGAACGGCGTGGGCACCAACACCGACGTGCTGGACGCGCAGGTGGCTTTGACCACGGCTAAGACAAACTATTTGCAGGCCTTGTATGATTACAATACCTCCAAGACCTCTCTGGAAACCGCTATCGGCGTACCTATGGCGTTCCCGACAAAAATCAGCGTAGAGGCTCCTAAGACTGAGCAAGCTGAAGCAGGCGCTGAAAAGGCGGCAGAATAAATATCTTTGAATATGCAACTGATAACCGGCAAGGAAGCTGCTTTGCCGGTTATTTTTTTGCGTTTATTCGCCTATTTGTGAAATAATTGGAAATAAAGAGGAAGAATAGCCGTAATGTCGAAATAATAAAAGTCTAGCTATAGGCTTAGCGAAAATTTTGCTTACGTTCAGGCAGGCTGTACAGTGGTTGTCTGAAACGGTACTTTTGGAGGATTTACGGCTGGTGAAGTATAGATGAAAAAATATTTCAGATTCCTAGGTTTTTTAATAGTGCTGCTCAGCGCAGGCTATATTTTTCTGGTGCATACGGTTATGCCCTCCTATTTGCGGCAGCTGGTGCCGCAGGCGGAGGCTATGGCCGACGATTATATCAACGGCAGCGTGTCCATCGGCGAGCTGACCTGGAACGGCGGCCTGAGCGCAGAGATAGACAATGTTGTGATAAGGGACGCTAACGGCAGCACGGTAGCCGAGCTGCCGCGTACCATTGTGCATTTGCGCCCATGGCTGGCGCTGGATAAGGGCGCGCGAGCCGTAAGCAAAATAGAGCTGATGCGTCCGAAGGCTTATTTGGCGATGAATGACAACGAGCAATGGAATATGCAGCATTTGCTCAAGCCTTCTGATTCCGACGAAACGCCCTTTTATGGCCTATTGGAAATTACCGGCGGCAGCCTGCGGGTAGCGACGCCTGAGGGTCAATGGGATTTTGGCGTGGAGGGCACGCTGAACGGCGGCGCTAATCCGAAATTTGGCGTTGATATGCAGCTGACCAGCGGTACGGACAGGTTGGGCGTTAGCGGTTTGCTGACTTCCAAGGGCGAAGGCCGCTTGCAGGTGAAGGGCGATAAGCTGGCGCTGGCGGCTTATGGCGCTTTGGCGAAACGCTACGCCGGGTTGGATAATTTGCAGGGCGGACTGGGCAAGCTAGCCGTTTTGTATGTCAATGAAAACGGCGGGCAGAGCTTTTCTGGCGAGGTGGCTTTAGCTGGGCTGCAAGCCGAAATACTGGCGGCGAACGAAAAGCATAAGGTAGCGCTGAACGGTTTGCTGCGCGCTCGTGATAATGTGGTGCAGGTCAATGGCCTTGACGTGGGCGTGGACGGGCAAAAGCTGCGCCTGGAGGGTGAGGCCGACCTGAGCGATATCGAAGCGCCTCGGGGCGAGGGCGTAGTGACGGCGGACAGCTTGGCTTATGGCAGCTACGAGGCTGCTAAGCTGCGCTTGCCCTTCCGCGCCGATAAAGAAAATATTATTTTAGACGGCTTCCAAGCGGAATATGGCGGCGGCAGCATAAGGGCTAACGGCGCTTACAGCATTAAGGAGCAGGTGCTGACAGCCGACGTTCAGCTGCAAAATGTAACCCATCATCTGCCTGACCGGCCTGCGGACGACGTTCACGTCAACGCCAAGCTGGCGGTGCTGGGCAAGGCTTTGCAGGATAAGGTGGAGCTGCACGCTGCGGCGGATACCTTTGATTTGCGTTGGCGCAGTCTGACGATTAACAAAATGGCTTTGGACGGCGCGCTGGACGAAGCCGGTTTAAAAATAGACCATTTCAGCGCTTTTGCCGGCAATAACGGCAGTCTGGCGGTCAGCGGCAGCGTGGCGAAGGACGGCACGGTGGCTTTGCAGGGACGCATGGCCGATTTCCCCATAAATCCTTTGCTGGATATCGCGGCGGGGCAGGAAGCCAGCGGCCTGTGCTCCACGGGCTTTGCCATCGGCGGCAAGCTGACGGCTCCGGAATTTTCCGGTATGGTACAGCTAACGCAGGCTGAATTTTTGAAGCAGAAGATTGACGAGGCTCACGGCTTTATCAGCTTGAAGGACAATGTGCTGACGATTAAAAATCTGGTGGCAAATATGGAACAGGGCAAGCATTTCCTGGACGGCAGCATAGATTTGCGCGGCGAGGAGCCTGCCTTCGAGCTGTCCTTGGAAACTCAGGGCGTGCGCATCGAGCCCATTATGCAGCTTTTGGCGCCGGATGCTTCGGTAACGGGCAATTTGGATAATATTATGCAGCTCAGCGGCACGGTCAGCCATCCGTCCGTGTATGGCGAGGTTCACGCTACGGACGGCAGTGCGGCCAAGCAGCTGTTTAACAGCGTATCGGGGCGCTATATTTATGAGGACGGCAGGCTGGAGCTGCACAATTTCCTTATCCAGGCCTTCCTGGCCAGCATTAAGCTGGATGGCGTAATGACGGCAGATCAGCGTCTGGATTTTAATATGGACGCTAAGAATGTGGATTTGGCCCATTTGCCCATTAAAGATGAAACTGTGGATTTAGACGGCTTGCTGGACGCCAAGGGCCATTTAGGCGGCGTGCTGAACAGTCCTACCTTTAACGGCGATATTGCCAGCGAAAAAATTTACATTAACGGCGAGGTGCTGTCCGAGCTGCAAGGTACGCTGGACAGCAACGCTAAAGAAAAAAATATTTTTCAGGTATCCTTTAAGCAGCCTTATAAGGACGACCCGCTTAACTATGGCATTTACAGCGCCGATATCAATATCGATACTGTGCAGCGCTTTGTACAGGGTAAGGTGCTGATGGCATGGGGCGATATTGGCGGTTTGCTGCGTATGGCGCGGCAGGATTATGATATTAACGGCCAGATGCAGGGCGAGCTGAGCTTTAACCCGCAGGGCAAGGGCAGCGGTATTACCATTGCCGTTAATGCCGACGACGTTAAAATACATGAGCTGAATTATGCCCATATGAATTTTAACGGCCATCTGCAAAATGGTATTGTAAGTTTTGATAACGTCAAGCTGCAGGAGCAAAAGGATGTCAGCGACCGTGGCCTGATTGTTGCCGACGGACGCATAGATTTGCGCAAGAAAGGCATGGATATGGCGTTGTCCTCCGTCAAGGCTAACCCGGCGATTGTGACGGCGGTAATGAAGGACCCGCCGGAGATTAAGGGCGAAATGGATATGACGGTGAAGCTGGGCGGCACTATCGACGAGCCTCAGGGAACAGGCTCTTTGGAAATCGCCGACGGCTCTGTGGCCGGAGTCAGCATAGACCGGTTAACCGCTATGCTGTCGCTGAATAATGATAATATCCATTTGCAGCAATTTTCTGCCGTTAAGGACGCCTACGGCGTTAAGGCCGAGGGCGATATTCCTTTGGATTTGTTCCGCTCGCGGGAGCAGCGCCGCAATCCTCACGCGCAGATGAATATTATTGCGGATTTGAACGAGGCGCGTATGGGAATTTTACCGGCCATGACCAAAATGGTGGAATGGGGCGTGGGCGATACCCAGGGACAGGTACGTTTAGCCGGTACCTTGGAGGAGCCCTTGCTCTTTGGCTCTTTGAAGATTACCGAAGGCGCGGTAAAACTGAAATATATAGATACGGTGCTGGAAAATATTAACCTGGACGTTGATTTTAACGGTAATACGGTGCTGCTGCGCGACCTTTCCACTAAATTAGGCAAGGGTACGCTGGCTGCCGAGGGCAGCTACGCGCTGAATACGTCCATGGATACAGGCTACAGCCTGCATATTATGGCTAAGAATGCGGAAATTGCCTCCCAGATATTTACCGGAAGCATTAACAGCGACGTGACTATCGAGCCGCAAAAATACCGCGACTTTAGTAAGCCGCGCAGCAATAACGCGCCGCCTCCCATGGCTTATCGTCCTTTGGTTAAGGGCAGCGTGCTTTTGGACGACGTGTTGGTAAATATGCCGACTATTCCGGAGCTGGGCGAGGGCGAAAGCAATATCGGACTTGATATGCGCGTGGATTTAGGGCGCAGAATTCATTTGTATAACAGCTATTTATACGATATTTGGCTGGGCGGCGGCATTCAGATTAAAGGCAGCAGCAAGTATCCGCTAATCGACGGAACGATTCGGGCGGAGAAGGGCAGCGTTACTTATCTGCGTACCGACTTTAAGCTGAATAAGGCAAGCCTGAACTGGATTGAACCGGGAAGCTTCCTGCCCAATGTTAATCTGGAAAGCACGGCTCGCTTCAGCCGTTATAATATCTTTATGAAGATTAACGGACCTGTGGAAAATATGGATTTGCAGCTGCAGAGCGATCCGCCCATGGAGCGCAATACCATTATCAGAATGCTGACGCTGCAGCGCGATACGGCAGGCAGCAACGAGGTCACGTCCGAGGACATGAATAACCTGATGACCGTGGGCCTGCAAATGACGGTGCTGGGCGACGTGGAAACATGGGTTAAGCAAACGCTGGGCTTGGACCAGTTCCGCATTTATACGGGCAAGGTGCGTTCCGGTATCGGCTTTGAAAGCTCTAAAGACCGCAATCAGGAGCTTACGCCGGACGAGCGCAACCAGTACAATGTATTGGTAAGTAAATATCTGAACGATAAATTGATGATAGGTTACACAACCAGCTTTGACGCTCTTGACAGAAGTGTTTTCGGGCAGTACGATATTAGCAGGCATTTTAATATTACTTACTCCCGCAGCTACGATATGTCGGATACGGAAGATTGGTACGGCTTGGAATATAAAATCAGCTTTTAATTTTGCTTGATAACCAGTAAGAGGGGAGGTGGAAGCATGCTGCAAAGCTATTTGGATGAGCTGCGCAAAACGCCGCTGCTGGAGCCGCAGGAGGAACGCGCTTTGTGGGAGCGTTCAGCGGCGGGCGATTTTGCGGCGCACCAGCGCTTGATGACGGCTTATCAGCCGTTGGTTTTTAAGCTGGCTGTCGGCTTTAAGCTGCCGGAGGCAGAAACGCTGGAGCTTATCCAGGAAGGTATGGTTGGCCTGCTGGAGGCAGCGGAAAATTACGATTATAAGCGTCAGGTAGCCTTCAGCCTGTTTGCTACCTACCGTATTAAAGGCAGTATGGTGGATTATCTGCGCCGCAGCTCGGACAAGGGACTGCTGTATCTGGACAGCGATATCGGTCAGGGCTTTACTTTAAGCGACGCGCTGCCGTCGGCGCTGGCTTCGCCTACGGAGCTGGCTGAGCGTAAGCTGCTGCAGGAAAAAGTGGCTCAGGCTATGGACCGCCTGCCTGCTAAGGAACAGCAGGTGCTGCAGGGTATGTATCTGGAGGACAGGCCCGCGCAGGCCGTGGCCGAGGCTATAGATGTCAGTCTGGGGCATGTGTACCGTCTGCAGAAGCAGGGAGTGCGCCGTATTCGCGGCATGCTTTCCCGTTTTATGCACGATTTTAATAAGGAATAATTTATTTATAAGTGCATTTATTGAGTAAACAGAAGTATTTCAGCGTAAATCGCTTTAAAACAGGAAAAATCTGCGAAAACGAGCCGTAAAAATATAAGCGGCGCAGATGATTATTGTAAGTATAGTTATTTAGCTTATTTTATTCCGGCAGAAAGGGGTTTTACTATGGAGCGCTCAAGCCGTTCGCTGTTTCAGCGTATCCGCTGCGTTAAAAGCAGCTTGGATAATGCGGAACGCAGCTTTTTGGACAATAAGGATATTCGCGGCGAGCTTGACCTGATGCTGGCGGAAGCCGAGCTGAAAAACCTGCGCCGGAAAAAGGACGTTCCCTGGAGCTGGAACCGCCATCTTTTGGCGGCCTGTGCCGCAGTGCTGCTAGTGCTGACGGGCTTCGGCGGCTGGTATTGCGCCAAGGACCATTATTTACAGCGCAGAGCCGTGGCGGCTCCGGCAGAAGCACATACGGCAGCTTCTGCGGTTGTGCCGGTACGGCAGGCAGCGCCTGTCAAGGCGGTTGTTGTGGAAAAAATAGTTAAGCAGGATATTCCTGCTCAGGCGGCAGCGTCTGAAAAGCAGCAGGTTAATATATCTAAAGCCGATATGCACAGACTGGTACAGTCGGCACGATTAGAGTTGAGCAACTCTAAATGAAGCGCAAGGAGGATAATCCATTGATGAAAAGAACCCTACGGCAGCCTTTGAGGGTGGGCTTGGCAGCAATGCTGCTGGGCTTGCCGGTTTATGCTGATGATATACAAATTGCGGAGGCTGCGACTCCGCCAGCCGTGCTGGAGTCTGCTGCAGAAACGGACTCCGTGGAAACAGCCTACGCTGCTGCGGCGCGTGAAAACGCTGCCCAGACTGCGGCTGCAGCCGGCGCTCAGAAGGATACAGCGCCTGCCGACGCAGCTGCGGCAGCTCCCGCAGACGAGCCCGAGGCTGCTGCCGTGTCGGCGGAATCTGACGCGCAAAAGGCGCAGGAGCCTGAGAAGCAAGCAGAGCCTGCAGCCGAAGCTGTGCAGGAGCCTGCGGCAGAAGCAGCTGCCGTTCAGGAGCAGAAGCAAGAAGAAAACAGGCTGGAGCCGTATGTGGGCAAAACCATTACCAAGCAGATAATCGAAGGCAACGCTACCGTTCCCGAAGAGGAGGTTTTAGCGGTGCTGAAGACTAAACCCGGTATGGAATTTACGGAAGCCGGACTGACGGAGGACTTGAGCGCCATTTACGATATGGGCTGGTTCTACGATCTGCATCCGGAATTTAAAGCTGTGCCGGAGGGCGTGCAGGTTATTTACCATGTGCTGGAAAACCCCGTGTATAAGTCCGTTAAGGTGCAGGGCAATACGGTTATCGACAGCAAAAAGGTGGACGCCTGCTTTGACCTGGAGCAGGGCAAGGTCGCCAATTTGAAGCAAATCAATAAAAGCGTGCAGAGGCTGGAGGAGGAATACCGTTCCAACGGCTATATTCTGGCGCGCGTAACGGACGTGCATATGGAGCAGGACGGTACGCTGAACGTGACTGTCAACGAGGGCATTGTTGAGGACTTCAAGGTAAAGGGCAATGTAAAATGTAAGGATTACGTCATTACCCGCGAAATGAAGCTGAAAAAGGGTAAGCCCTTTAACGCCAAGGATGCTCGCCGCAGTATGCAGCGCGTGTACAACCTGGGCTATTTTGAAGACGTTAATATTAAGCTGAACCCCGGCCGCGAGCCTAATTCCGTAGAGGTAGAAATTTCGGTAGTGGAAATGAATACCGGTACTTTCGGCATTGGCGCAGGCTACAGCAACGCCGACGGCTTTGTCGGTATGATTTCCATTGGCGATAAGAACTTCCGCGGCACCGGCGATAAAATCAATATCCGTTGGGAGTTTGGCGGCGAGGATAACAAGAACTATGATTTCAGCTATACCCGTCCGTGGATTGACAATAAGGAAACCAGCGCTACGCTGAATTTGTACGATATTACTAACGAATACGCCGACTATGATATTCATGGCGACGAAATTGCGCGTTATGATAAAAAGCGCCGCGGCCAGGAAATTACTTTCAGCCGCAAAACCAATAACGAGTATGTAAGCAATTACGTTACTCTGAAAAACCGCGAGGATATTTATAAGGGCGAAGCTGACGGCTACGAAGACGATAAAGACCAATATTATGAGGACCAGTTTAACGAAAGCGGTAAATTCGAAGAAAGCTGGATGCCGCCAACTGCCGAAGAACGCCGTAAGGAAAACTTCGGTACGACGCGCAGTATTACGCTGGGGCGCGTTTTCGATTCCCGCGATAATATTTACGACCCCCACGAGGGCAAACGTATCGGCTACAGCTTAGAGTGGGCCGGCGGTCTGGGCGGCGATTTTGACTTTACTAAATTTACCGCCGACTACCGCTACTATTACCGTGCTGGCGGCGAAAGCGTTTGGGCTTTGAACCTGGGCGCAGGCTATGCCGACGGCGATATGCCGCTGAGCCAGCGCTTCTCCATGGGCGGCAGCGATACCCTGCGCGGCTACGAGGACGATCAGTTCCGCGGCAACAGCATGGTTAAGGCCACGCTGGAATACCGCTTCCCCATTGTCAAAAAGGTACAGGGCGTACTCTTTACCGATAACGGTTACGCTTGGGATAAACGCCATGAGGATGAATTTGATTTCGGCCTGATTAAGAACAGCTACGGCGTGGGCCTGCGCATCAATTCTCCTTTGGGCCCTGTTAAACTGGATTATGGCTACGGTGAGGACGGCGGCAAGTTCCACTTTAGCTTTGGCGGACAGTTCTAAGCTGTGGGGCGATGGCTGTAATGAAGCTGAATACAATTTTAATCCTTGCTGCAATGACATGCTTGCCATTGCAGCAAGCTTTTTCTGCGCAAATTGAAAATGTCAGCGTGCAGGTGGTGGACGTTAACGGCGGCACCAGCCAGATCCTGCTGGATAAAATGAGCGGCAGTATGCAGGTGGTCGCCGACCAGCTTTTTTTGGACAAGGACGTTGCTAAAGTAGCCGCCGCCGGAGAGGATTATAAACGCTTGCTGACGGAAATAGGCGACCGTGTTTTTACGGGCTACGAGCTGAGCGAGGTGCGGCTGCAGCCGGGCGCGCATACTGAGATTGTGCTTTATGCCAGGCCCTGGAACAGGATTATCAGCCAGCCGACAGTGGATCTGCAGTTTTCCGGCGTGGAGCCGCAGACAGCGGAGCTGCTGCAGCAGCGGATACCGTCGCTCAAGCGGGAGCTGGAGCAGGCCATCAGCGGCGCGTCCGAGGACGCAGGCGATTGGGCCGGCGGCGTGCTGCGTAAAATGGCGCGGCAGCAGGTAGAAGAACGGCTGCCGGAATTTAAGGCGGCTGTGGACGTGGTGCAGGATAGGCAAAGTACCGTAGTGCAGGTGGTTATTTATCCCGTAGGGCAGCTGGTGAGCAATATTAAATACGAGCTGCGCAGCGAAGCCATTCCTAATATTCTGCTTATGGAGCTGAAATATAAGTACCTGTCTGAATGCGACAGGCTGCGGGGGCTGCCGGTAGCTTATGTGCAGGCCCACAAGGCCGAGCTGGAGCAAATGCTGACGGATAAGCTGCTGGCGGAAACGGCAGTGCAGAAATTTCATTTACAGCCGTCGGTACGGCTCACGCCGGGCGCTAATCTTGGCGTGAATATTATGATTAATTCGGACGATTATAAGCTGTGGTTCGAGGGTTACGGCGATATTGGCCGCGATAGCGATAACCTTTCCGGCAAGGCGCATATAGGCAAGTTTATTTCGCCGCGGGACGAGGCTTTCGGCGAAGCGGAGGTTATTCTGGACGACGTAGAGTGGCGCTTCGGCGCAGGCTATGCCCGCTATTGGGGTAAAAGCGTGTGGAGCTATATGCGGCGGATGCCCATAGGCGATAACGATTACCGGCTGGAATATAATTTAAGCCCCAAGTGGCGCTTGCGTGCTGAGCATTTTTCGGGAGACGACCGCAATGAATTTGGTGTGCGGTACCGCATTCACGAATTCCTGAGCGCCGAGTACGTCTATGGCGGCGATGAATTTTATTTACGAATTATAGGAAATCTGTAGCAATTCTTGAAAGAATGGTTGCAGACTGCTATAATAAACTATATATGTGTATCTATCTAAATTTTTATTAAAGAAAGTAGGGATTCTGATTATGATGCAGCAATTGCGTAATCCTAAAAATGTAAAACTGGTGTCTCTCTTTGTAGCGGCCATCTTTGTTTTAGGCTGCTTTGCTTTGTCCTTGACTCAAAGCGGCTTTGGCAAAACTGCTTCCGCAGCGTCCAGCGAATCGGCTATCGGCGTGGTAAATTATCAGATGCTGATTTCGCAAAGCCCCGACCTGAAAGGCGTGGACGACGCTATGAAGACGGAAATCGAGAATGCGCAAAAGGATTTTGACGAAAAAAGCAAGGAAATGAACGAGGCCGAAAAGAGACGCTATTATACCCAGATTCAGGAGCGTTTGCAAAATAAGCAGAAGGAGCTTATGGACCCGGTGATTAAAAGCATCGAAGCAACGATTAAAAAAGTAGCCGATAAGAAGGGCTTGTCCGTTGTTGTGGAAAAGAGTACCGTAGTTTACGGCGGCGTGGATATTACGGATGAGGTAGCCAAGGCTTTGCAGTCCGGTAAATAAGGCTTTAGCGCCTTATAAAGATGTTTCTATTTGAGCCGTAGGGCAGATTATCGTGTTGTCGGCATGAGGAGGTTGTCATGGTTGGGAAACGGCTGGGGAAGATAGCCGCTGTAGCAGCAGCGGCCCTGCTGATTTCAGCTTGCGGCGTCAGTAGTTTGGGACAGCAGGATAAGATCGCCGTGGTTAACTGGGAGAGAGCTTTCAGCGAGCATCCGCAATACGGCAAGCTTAAGCAGGGCGAGGGCGTGCTCAAGGATTTGCTGGGAAAACGGCAGGGACAGGAAAAGCTGGCGCAGGCGCAAATGGGCAGCTTGAATAAGCTGCGCAATTTGCGGCAGCTCAGCGAGCACAGCTATTTGACTGCTGACTTTAATACCAGGATGGTAGAGCAGCGGGAAATAGAAAATAAAAAGCTGCAAAGCTTTATCGCCGCAGCCGAGAAGGAAGCGGCAGAGCAGCTGGCTCCGCGGAAAAAGGAAATCGAGGACAGCTATCAGCTGAAAATTTTTAATCTGCGGGCCCTGCTGGAATCCATCAGGCTCAAGCGCGACGAGCGTCAGGCGTTGGAAAAGGAGCTGCAGGAAATGCAGCTGGAACGCGGCCGCCGTATTATGGAGCTGGAGCGGGAACAGCGCGCTTTGGTGGACGCTAAGGTGCGGCCTTACGTGGCGCAGATGCAGCAGCGTATGGCGCAGGCTGCAGAAGCTTACCGCAGCAAAATGCAGTCGCAGCTGTCGGATAAGGACGCCCGGGACAAGGAGCTGATGAGCGCCGCTCCCAAAGCGCTGCAGAACGCATTGGCGATTATGGACCGCGAGATTGCCAAGCAGCAGGATAAGAACGACCGGCTCAAGCAGCAGATTAATAAGGATATTGAAAGTCAGGCTGTGCGTTTGGCCCACGAACGCGGCTATACCATAGTATTTAATCAATATAAGGTTAATCTCAAGGCCGAAGATATAACGGACCTTGTGATCAGAAATCTGAATAAACAATAAAGCAAAGAATATGATAAGCGAGGTTTTGAACATGAAAAAAATAATTGCAGGCTTGCTGGTTGCAGTCTCTATGCTGACCTTTGGCTGCAGCGGCCGCAACGCGGAATTTGGCGTGGTTGATATGAAGCAGGTGGAAACGGAAGCTCCCGTAGTTAAAAACACTAAGGAAGACGTAACCAAGCAGATGACCGACTTAAAGGCGCAAATGGATAAGGATATGGAAGGCAAGAACGGCGAAGAAGCCGCCAAGATTGCCGAGGATTACGGCGCTAAGGCCAAGCTGATTCAAAGCGAGGCACAGAATAAGCTGAAGGCCAGCCTGGATACCGCTCTTAATCAGGTAGCTAAGGAAAAGAATTTAGGCGCTATTATGATTAAAGAAGCCGTTCCTCAAGGCGGCACCGACGTTACTAAAGAAGTCATTGCCAAAATGCAATAAAGCGCACCCTGAGCGGGCGGGTTGGCCCGTCCGCTTTTCGTGTTCAGTAAAATATTTTGCTGGCGCGATGTATTTGATGGAGGTTTGAAATGGAGAAGAGTGTACAAGAATTAGCAAAATTTTTACATGGCACAGTGGAGCATGATAATCCGGAGCTGAAGATTACCGGCGTAAACGGTTTGGTAGAAGCCGGCCCGCAGGATATATCTTTTGCCGTACCGCCCCATGTGGAGCATTGCCATTTAAGCAAGGCCGGCGTTATGGTGCTCAGTCCTGCTGACCCGGAACTGGACGGGCGTCCTGTTATTCGCGTGGAAAATCCCCGCGCCGCTTTTGCCGCACTGCTGGAACTGTTCCGCCCGCAGGAGGATGTGGAGCGCGTAATCAGCCCTTTGGCCTATGTTTCTCCGAAGGCTAAGATCGGCAGCAACGTGGCTGTGCAGCCCTTTGCCGTCGTAGAGGACGGAGCTGAGATTGGCGACGGCTGTGTGCTTTATCCTCACGCCTATGTGGGCAAGCGCGTAAAAATGGGCAAGGATTGTACGCTTTATCCTAATACCACTGTGCGTGAGGACTGCGTGCTGGGCGACCGCGTAATTTTGCAGTCCGGCGCCGTTATCGGCGGCGACGGCTTTGGCTATATTACCCAAAACGGCAAGCACAGCAAGGTGCTGCAGACCGGTAACGTAATTTTGCAGGACGATGTGGAAATCGGCAGCAATACCTGTATTGACCGGGCTACGGTGGACAGCACTATCGTAGGCAAGGGCACTAAAATCGATAATCTGGTACACTTGGGGCACAACGATATTCTGGGCGAGAATTGCCTGGTAGTGGCTCACGTGGGCATTTCCGGCAGCGTAACCGTGGGCAATAATGTTACCTTCGCCGGACAGGTCGGTACGGTTGGACATATTACCATCGGCAATAACTGCGTCTTTGGCGGCAGAACGGGCATTACCAACGACGTGCCCGATAATTCCGTGATGGGAGGCTTCCCTGCCATGCCCATGAAGGAATGGCTGCGCCAGGAGGCCAATGTGCGCAAGGTGGGAGATATGTTCAAGCGCCTTAAAGCTCTGGAAAAGGAATTGGCGCAATTGAAAAAATAAACGATGGCCGGCGCGCAAGCAAGTGCCAGGAGCATAGCAGCAGTGCGCGCCGAGCGTGAGGTAAAGTGTTTGGTTATTATACTGTAAAATTTTTCAGCAAATTGATGTGTATTCTGCCTGCCTGCCTGCGGAATTTATTCGCAGCCTTTCTGGGCAGGGTGGCCGTTTTGGTGGTGCCCTGCTGGCGTTTGCAGATGGCGGCTGCCAACGTGCAGGAATGCTTGGGCGTGGACGCTAAAAGAGCGCGGCAGATAGCCGAGGACAGCCTGCATCGTTTTGGGCGTATGGTGGTCGAGGTGCTGCGTTTTCCATTGCTCAATAAAGACAATATTCATGAGCTGGTGCAGGTTGAAGGGCTGGAATATCTGGAACGGGCCTACGCCGAGGATAAGGGCGTTATTATGTGTACGGGCCATTACGGCAACTGGGAGCTTTTGGGCGCTACGGTAGCGCTGCACGGCTATCCCATGCTGTCCATTACCCGCAAGCAGAACAATAGCTATATGGATAAGGCTATTAACGAGTTCCGCCAGATGGTGGGACAGAAGGTAACGTATAACCGCGGCGGTCACGGCTTGCTGGCTATCAGCAGAATGCTTAAGGAAAAGCATCTGTTGGGCGTGCTGTACGATCAGGATACTAACGACGACGGCGTGGAAATCGAGCTGTTCGGCAAGCGCTCCATTATACCCTTGGGAGCTGCGGCTTTGTCCCGTATTTACGGCTCGCCGATTTTGCCTATCTTTTTGCATAATAACGACGACGGTACCTGCACGGCTAAAATCTATCCGCCGCTGTACACGCCGCGGACTAAGGATAAGCAGCAGGATTTTTACGATGTTACTAAAAAGCTGGTGGACGTTTTAGAGCAGGAGATCACAGCCCATCCGGAAATGTGGTTTTGGGTGCATGATCGCTGGAAGGACGGCAAGCAGCGATTTGGCAGGAAAAAATAAATGATAATAAGGAGGATGAAGATGTCCGAGCAAAATAAAGCAAGGCAGCATACCATCGCCAAAGAGGTTTCCTATTCGGGAATCGGGCTTCATTCCGGCAAGGATGTGCTGATGACCTTTAAGCCGGCTGCCGCCGGTGCAGGCATTATTTTTGTGCGCACCGACCTTCCGGGGCGTCCGGAAATCAAAGCGCTTGCAGAAAACGTCAGCTCCACGGTGAAGGCTACCACTTTGAGCGCTAACGGCGCCGAGGTTTTTACGGTCGAGCATTTGATGAGCGCCTTAGCCATGATGGCTATCGATAATATTTATATTGAAATGTCTTCCCCTGAACCGCCGGTAACGGACGGCAGCGCCAAGGTTTTCTGCGAGCTGCTGGAGAAGGCCGGCCTGCAGGAGCAGGAGGCGGAGCGCGAGGTTTATGCCGTAGATAAAGCGTTTACAGTATACGACGGGGACCGTTACATCGCCGTGCTGCCCTATGACGGCTACAGAATTTCCTTTACCTCTATTAATAAGCATCCTATGCTGGGCACCCAGTATTTTGATATTCTTTTGGATAAGGAAAGCTATAAAAAGGAAATTATGCCTGCCCGCACAGTGGCCTTTACCCATGAGCTGGAAATGCTGCGCAAAATGGGCTTGGGCCTGGGTGGTTCCTTGGAAAATGTGGTTGTTTTTGACGAGAATAAGATTCTTTCCGTGCCGCGTTTTGAGGACGAGCTGATTCGTCATAAAATCCTTGATGTGATTGGCGACCTGTATCTTTTAGGCCCCATTAAGGCGCATGTTATCGCCGTAAAAACTGGGCACGCCTTTAATTCGCAAATCGCTAAGCAGATTCAGGCTTATAGAACAAAGGAGGAGTAAATCATGACCGTTCTGGATATTAACGAAATAAAAAAGATTCTGCCCCATCGTTATCCTATGCTGCTGGTGGACCGTATTTTGGAGATAGAGCCGATGAAACGCGCTGTAGGTATCAAAAATATTACGGCTAACGAAATGCAGTTTTTAGGTCATTTCCCCAATGAGCCCATTATGCCCGGCGTATTGCTGATTGAAGCTATGGCGCAGGTTGGCGGCGTAGCTATGCTGTATCCCGAAGAAAACCGCGGCAAAATCGCCGTTTTTGCTAAAATTGATAATGTGCGCTTCCGCAAGCAGGTAGTGCCCGGCGATCAGGTTGTAACTACCGCCGAGGTAACGAAGATTATGCGCGGGAATATGGGCATTATCCATTGCGAGGGTAAGGTGGACGGCAAGGTGGCCTGCGAATGCGACTGCACTTTTGCTATCATGGACCCGAAAAATTAAAACGCGAGAAAATTATCAAACAAGCAGAAATAAGTAGTATAAACGAGCTAGACGGCTTATTTCAGATTAAATTAAGGATAAATGCTGTTTTTACCCTGTGAAAAAAGTTTGTCGGCTGTGATTATAGTATTATATTTGAATTTAATTGTTTGATTAATTTTTTGGGAGTGAAGATAATGAGTTCGATAATAATGCCTGAGAGCGGAATCCATGAAACAGCAATTATCCATCCGAATGCAGTTATTGGGAAGGACGTAAAGGTAGGACCTTATGCCGTTATAGATGAGGATACCGTTATTGGCGACGGATGTGTGATTGGCGCTCATGTTACGATTCATAAATATACTACCGTGGGTAAAAACAACAGATTTTTCCCCGGCTGCTCGATTGGCGCCGTACCGCAGGATTTGAAATTTGTCGGCGAGCAAACGCGGACGATTATTGGCGACGGCGGTACCTTCCGTGAATGCTGTACCGTCAACAGAGCCTGCGGCGAAGGCAACGAAACGCGCATCGGCAATAATATTCTGATGATGGCTTATACTCATGTGGCTCATAACTGCATCGTTGGCAATAACGTAATTATGTCCAACGTAGCTACGCTGGCAGGCCACGTTATTGTGGAGGATCGCGCCGTTATCGGCGGTTTGGCGGCTGTGCACCAGTTCTGCAAAATCGGCCGCAACGCTATGGTAGGCGGCATGGCTCGCGCCTCCCAGGATATTCCGCCGTTTATGATTGTAGCCGGCGACCCGGCCTTTGTTTCCGGTTTGAACAGCGTGGGTCTGGCCCGCGCAGGTATGCCGCAGGAGGAACGCAGCGAGCTGAAAAAGGCTTTCCGCATTCTGTACCGCAGCGGCCTGCCCTTGCAGGAGGCTATTGCTACCATGGAAGCGGAGCTTAACAGCTGCGAGCCGATAGAGCATTTGATGCGCTTCCTGCGCACTGTGGAGCGCGGTATTATCCGCACCCGCAAGGGCTGATGGTCATGGAAGTTTTAGGCGTACTTTCCGGCATTGGGCATCTGCCGGTGGAGGTGGCGCGGTCTGCCAAGAGCCTGGGCTATGAGGTTGTAGCCGTAGGCGTGGTTCCCGGCATCGACGAGGAGCTGGCGGATAGCGTTGACTTTTATTACGATATCAATATCGGTAAAATAGGTAAAATTATTTCCACGCTGAAAAAGCATAAAGTTACCCGCGTGACCATGATCGGCAAGGTGACGAAGGAGGTTCTGTATAAGGCAGGCGCTATCGTTCCCGATCTGCGGGCTATTAAAATTTTAGCCAGCGTGCCCGACCGCAAGGACGATACTATTATGAACGCTATCGTTAAGGAGCTGGAGGGCGAGGGCATCGAGGTTATGGATCAGACAGTGCTGATCAAGCCGCTGCTGCCGCAGCCCGGCGTGCTGACTAAGCGCAAGCCTACGGAGGCAGAGCTGGCCGATATGGAATTCGGCTTTGAAATGGCAAAGGCTATCGGCGGGCTGGACATTGGTCAGACTGTGGTGGTTAAAAACCGCGCAGTGATGGCGGTGGAGGCTATCGAAGGCACGGATGCCTGCATTCTGCGCGGCGGCTATTTAGGCAAGGGCGGCGTTATTGTGGCTAAGGCTGCTAAGCCGTCCCAGGATCAGCGCTTCGATATTCCCGGATTCGGCACCAAAACCATGGAGTCCATGATTTACGCGGGAGCTACCGGCATTGTCATTGAAGCCGGCAATACTCTGGTTGTGGAGCGTGAAAAGGTCATTTCTTTGGCTGATAAGCACAATATTACTATTCTGGTTAAATAAATATCGTAAAAATTTCGCATTTCTTAGCGGTTGGCAGCTTATGTCAGCCGCTTTTTGTGTTATAATATATACTGAATATGTGTAGGTTGTAACGAGGAGTTATTATGGCGAAAATTCTCATATCCGCCGGTGAAGCCTCCGGCGATATTCATGCAGCGGCAGTTACCGCTGCCATAAAAAGTATAGACAGCGAAGCGCAGATCTTTGGCATGGGCGGCGACGCTTTGCGTGCAGCGGGCGGCGAGGTGCTGTTCGACATTAAGGACCACGGCGTCATGGGCTTTGTGGAGGTTATCCGCAAGCTGCCGGATTTGTTCAAGCTGCGCAGCGACTTCGGCAGGGTTATGGACGAGTGCAAGCCAGATTGTCTTGTGATAGTCGATTACCCCGGCTTTAATATGAAGCTGGCGAAGCTGGCCCACGATAAGGGCATACCGGTAGTATCTTATATCGCGCCCTCGGCCTGGGCCTGGAATAAGGGCCGCGCCAAGAACGTAGCTAAGCTCGTGGATAAGGTGGCTTGTATTTTTCCCTTTGAATACGACGTATATAAAGAAGCCGGAGCGCCCGTGGAATTTGTCGGGCATCCGCTGCTGGATATAGTGCAGCCTGCTATGACGCGGGAGGAAGCGGCGGCCTGGGCCGGGAAGGAGCCGGGCAAAAGGTTGGTGCTGCTCATGCCGGGCAGCAGGCTGATGGAGATTGAAAAAATGCTGCCTACGCTGCTGGCAGGAGCTAGGATTTTGCAGAAGCAAATGCCGGAGGTACAGTTTGCTATGCCGCGGGCCGGAACAATTCCTTTGGAGCTGCTGCAGAGTAAGATTAAGGAATCCGGTTTGGAGGTTAAAATAACGGAAGGGCATAACTACGATTTATTCAGCGTTGCCGATTTGGCGCTGGCAACCAGCGGTACCGTTACCTTGGAGGCGGCCTTGTGCGGCCTGCCCAGCGTTATTGTCTACCGCACTTCGGCGCTGAACGCGTTTATCGCCCGTTTGGTCATCAACATACCCAATATCGGTTTGCCCAATATTGTGGCAGGCAGGCAGATTCTGCCGGAGCTGCTGCAGGATGATTTTACGCCCGCTAAGCTGGCGGCAGCGGCAGCAGAGCTGCTGGCGCCGGGACGCCGACCGCAGCTGGACGCTGATTTAGCCTATATGAAGCGGCGCTTAGGCGAGCCCGGCGCTGTAGGACGCGTAGCCCAACTAATTTTAAGAATAGCTGAGGAGAAGAAATGAATTTATATTTTCGCGCATTGCAATATATACGCCCCTATATATTCCGCGGCTTGTGCGCCGCTGTCTGCACCGCTATCGCGGCGGGCGGCACGGCATATTTGCCATGGATTATTAAAGATATGGTCGACCAGGTGCTTAAGGAAAAAAACACCGAGATGCTCAATTATATCGTGGTCAGCATTATCGTGGTCTTTGTTATCCGCGGCTTCGCCTATTATGGGCAAAGCTATTTGATGAACTACGTAGGCCAGCGTGTGATTATCGATATCCGTAAAGCTGTTTTTGAAAAATTACAGCGCTTGAGCCTGACCTTTTACGATAAAAACAAAACCGGTACCATTATGAGCTATGTAACCAACGACGTTAGCGCTTTACAGTCCGCTATGGTGGAAAACGTGGTGGAAATGGTAACGGAAAGCGTTATTCTTATTGCGTCCATCGTGATGATGGTTTATCTGGACTGGCGCTTGTTTTTAGTTACCTTCAGTACCTTTCCTGTCGTGCTGCTGTTTATCGATTGGTTTGGTAAAAGGATACGTAAATCGGGCAGCCGCATCCAGGAGGCCACGGCGGATATTACGTCAGTCCTGCAGGAAACGGTTTCTTCGGCCAGAGTTATTAAGTCCTTTGTTCGTGAAAGTTACGAAGTGGGGCGTTTTGAACGCGAAAACCTCAATAACTTCCGCGCTAATATGAAATATGCGCAGTTGTCGGCCACGCTGACGCCGACCATCGAGTTTGTGGCGGCTGTAGGCGTAACCATTATTTTGTGGTACGGCGGCAACAGCGTTATTGACGGCAAGATTACGGCAGGCAGCCTAGTTGCCTTTTTGACTTACGCTGTTAATATTTCCAATCCGATTAAGCGCTTGAGCCGCGTTATCGGCAATATCCAAAAAGCGCTGGCCGCAGCGCAGCGCGTTTTTGACGTGCTGGATTTGCCGGAAACTATTAAAAACGCGCCGGACGCTAAGGCGCTGCCCATGGTAAAGGGTAACGTAAGCTTTAACGATGTTACCTTCGCTTATAATCCCGGCGAGGTAGTATTGAAACATGTCAGCTTTGACGTAAAGCCGGGCGAAATGATTGCGTTTGTCGGTCCTTCGGGCGCAGGCAAGTCTACGGTTGCCAGCCTGCTGCCGCGTTTTTACGATGTAACGGAAGGCAGTATTACTATAGACGGGCACGATATCCGCAGTGTGACGCTCAGTTCCCTGCGCGAGCAGGTAGGCATTGTGCCGCAGGAAACGGTGCTGTTTAACGGCAGTGTGTACGATAATATTTTATACGGACGCCTGGACGCTACTAAGGAAGAAATTGAGGCTGCGGCCAAGGCGGCTAACGCTCATAATTTTATTATGGAATTGCCGGACGGGTATGAAACTATGCTGGGCGACCGCGGCGTCAATATTTCCGGCGGGCAGCGCCAGCGTATTTCCATCGCGCGGGCTATTTTGAAAAACCCGCAAATCCTTATTTTGGACGAAGCAACCTCCGCCTTGGATACGGAAAGCGAGCGCGTAGTGCAGGAGGCGCTGGACAGGCTGATGGTGGGTAGGACATCCTTCGTTATCGCTCATCGTTTGTCCACGATAAAGAACGCCGATAAAATTATGGTTTTGGAAAAAGGCTGCCTGGCGGAAGTGGGCACGCACGACGAGCTCATGGCTAAGGACGGCTTGTACGCCCATCTTTATAAAATCCAGTATCGCAGCAAAGAAGCCGATTAAGGCGAAAAGAGGTTAGTACATGTATCTTCTGTATAATATTCTTATTTTAATAGTGCTGGTAATTTTTGTAATACCTTACTATACCTATCGCCTGTTTACGGAAAAGGGCTTTGCGCTGCGCTTCAAGCAGCAGGTCTTTGGCCGCATCAATAGCGAGGAGATAGCCAAGGTAATGCGCAAGGACTGCGTGTGGATTCACGGCGCGTCCGTAGGAGAAATTGTCGCTACCAGCCCCTTGGTTAAGCAAATACGCAAGGAAATGCCGGACAGGCCGGTTTTAGTATCCGCTTTTACTGTGGGCGGCTATAATATGGCTAAGCAAATCATTCCCGAAGCGGACGCTATTATTTACTTCCCCTTGGATTTGCCCTTTGTGGCCGAATCCTTGGTGAAGCGTATTCATCCCGGTGTATTTATGCCGGTAGAAACGGAGCTGTGGCCTAATTTCCTGCGGGCTATCCGTGAGCGTCACATTCCTGTAATGATGGTCAACGGACGTATTTCGGAAAAATCCGTGAAAAACTACAGATATCTTTACGGCATTTGGGACGATATGCTGAACACTGTCAGCCGTTTCTGCATGCAGTCCAGCATTGACGCCGATTATATCGCGCATTTGGGCGCAGACCGCAAAAAAATCTTCGTTACCGGCAATACAAAATTTGACCAGACCTATGCGGAGGTAACTCCTGAGGATTTGGAAAAATATCGTTTGGAGTTGGGGCTGAAAGAGGATTATCCTGTGATTGTGGCAGGCTCTACTCACCCTGGTGAGGAGAAGGTTCTGCTGGAATCCTTTAAGGCTGTGCGTGAAACCTATCCCCATGCCCGTCTGGTAATCGCCCCACGTAAAACGGCTCGCGCCGACGAAATTGCCAAGCTGGCGGCGCATTACGGCTATGAAGCAGGCTATCGCTCTAAAATGCTGGAGCAGCAGGGCGAGCGAGCAGAATATCCGCTGCTGCTTATCGATACTATCGGCGAGCTGGGTCGCATTTATGCCGTGGGCGATGTGATCTTTGTCGGCGGCTCCTTCAGTAACACCGGCGGTCATAACGTGCTGGAGCCTGCGGCTCATGCCAAGCCGATTTTGGTAGGCCCCAGTATGCAAAACTTTAAGGATTCCTACGCTTTGCTCAGCAAGGTAAAGGCCTGCAAAATGGTGCACAGTCAGGCGGAGTTGACCAGCGAAATGCTGGATATTCTGCAGAACGGCGAGCGCCGGGCGCAAATGGGTGCGGCCTCCCTGCAGGTCATCAAAGAAAACCGCGGCGCTGATGTGCGCAGCATCCGCTACTTAAAGGAGCTGCTGGACCTGACGGCCGTGCCGGCGCGGGAATACGCCGTTTATCCTGTCAATACCCGCAATCTTACGGACGAGGGCGGCGCGCGGCTGCGTCACGGCGATGCGGTAATCCAATATATTTATCAGATTGCTTACGGGCCGGAAACGCCTTTCATGGGCTGGCTGCTGCTGGCCGTGCTGCGGGGCATGTCTTATTTGTATGAATTCGGCGTGTGCTGTAAGCTGAATATGTATGAATCCGGCTTATTAAAGAGGGAAAAGCTGAACTGCTGCGTAATTTCCATTGGTAATATTACTGTCGGCGGTACGGGCAAAACCCCCACGGCGCAGAAGGTTGCGGCGCTTATTAAGGACATGGGCTACCGCGTTGTTATCCTGAACCGTGGCTATCGTTCTCACTGGGGCAAGGAGCTGGGCGTCGTATCCGACGGCAATAAAATATTTATGACGGCTTATGAGGCAGGCGACGAGGCCTACCTGATGGCGAAAACATTGCCGGGTATTCCGGTTATTATCGGTAAAAACCGCGCCGTTACCGGCCGTTACGCCGTGAATAAGCTGAAGGCCGAGGTTATCATCATGGACGACGGCTATCAGCATTGGCAGCTGGAGCGCAATCTTGATATGGTATTAGTGGACACTTTGAATATGTTCGGTAACGGCTGCGTACTGCCGCGCGGCACCTTGCGTGAGCCTTTGCAAAACTTAGCTCGCGGCGACCTGTTCCTGCTGACTAAGACGGACCAGAGCAGCAAGCTGAGCCGCATACAGCTGCGCAATATTATCGCCAAGTACAACGCCGAGGCTCCGGTAGTAGAGAGCGTGCATCATCCGAAAAACTTTGTGGAAATCGCCGATTGGTATAAGGGCATTTCCGAAAATATTAAGGATTTGGACGAGCTGCGCGGCAAGGATGTTATGGTCTTTTCCGCTATCGGCAATCCGTCCTCCTTTGAACAAACGCTGTCCAGCATCGGCCTGAATATTTTGGAGTCGGTGCGTTATCCCGACCACCACGATTACGGTATGCTGGAAATGCAGTACATTAACGAACGCGCCAGCAGCTTGAAAGCTGTGGCCATGATTGCTACGGCGAAGGACGCCGTTAAGATTCCTACCGAATTTATTTATTCAACCCGCGAAATACCGCTGTATATCCTGAACATGGATATCTGCATTACCGAGGGTATGGATAAGTTCAAAGAATATATTAATAATGCCATTAAAAAGGAGCTTGATAAATAATGAAGGTGTTATGTGTCATTCCCGCCCGTTACGCTTCGACCCGGCTGCCGGGCAAGCCCTTGTCTTTGATTGCCGGTAAGCCGATGATTCAGCGCGTTTATGAGCGCGCTTGTCAGGCCACGCTGCCGGACGAGGTAGTGGTGGCTACGGATAACGAGCTGGTGCAAAAGGCTGTGGAAAGCTTCGGCGGTAAGGTTATGATGACCTCTCCCGACCATCCAAGCGGTACCGACCGTTTGGCCGAGGTGGTGCTGAGCTATCCTGACGCCGACGTTATCGTTAATGTACAGGGTGACGAGCCCATGCTGCCGCCGGAGGTCATCGACCGTTTAGCGGAAGCTTTTGCTGATGAAAATTTGCAGATGGCAACCTTGAAAACTGTTATGCGCGAGGAGGAATATGATAATCCGGCCGCCGTTAAGGTTGTTACCGATTTAAACGGCTATGCGCTGTATTTTTCTCGCAGCCTGCTGCCCTATCCCCGCAAAAAGCCGGAGGATTTCAAGGTCTTTAAGCATGTGGGCGTTTACGCCTACCGCCGCAGCTTTTTGCTGAAATATGCCGCCTTGACGCCGACGCCGCTGGAAAGAGCGGAAAGCCTGGAGCAGCTGCGCGCGTTGGAAAACGGTTATAAAATTAAGGTTTTGGAAAGCGATTTTCAAGGTATCGGCGTAGATACGCCGGAGGATTTGGCGGCAGTCAACGAGCTGTTTGCTAAAATGAATAAATAAAGGAGGCTGACTATGCAGATAGTTAAAGTTGGAAATTATGAGGTAGGACAGGGTCATCCTCTGATGCTGATGGCCGGCCCCTGCGTTTTGGAGGGCTACGAGCGCAGCCTGACGATTGGCCGGCGCACGAAGGCTATTTGTGCTAAGCTGGGGATTCCCTATGTGTTTAAGGCTTCATTTGATAAAGCCAACCGTTCTTCCTATGCCTCCTTTCGCGGGCCCGGCATTGACGAAGGCTTGAAAATTTTAGCGCAGATTAAGGCAGATTTGGGCGTACCTGTGGTTACGGATATCCACGAGCCCTGGCAGGCAGAAAAGGCCGCCGAGGTGGCTGATATTCTGCAAATTCCGGCTTTCCTGTGCCGTCAGACCGATTTGGTATGGGCCGCTGCGAAAACCGGCAGAACAATCAACGTAAAAAAGGGGCAGTTCCTTGCGCCTTGGGATATGAAGAATGTCGTAAAAAAGGTGGAGGAAGCAGGCAATCGTAATTTGCTGCTGACGGAACGCGGCGCCAGCTTCGGCTATAATACGCTGGTGACGGATATGCGCGGTCTGGCAATTATGCGCGAGCTGGGCTATCCTGTAGTAATGGACGCTACCCATAGCGTACAAATTCCCGGCGGCCAGGGCACGTCCAGCGGCGGTCAGAGCCAGTATGTGCCCCATATGGCGCGGGCCGCTGCGGCAGTTGGCATCGATGCGCTGTTCCTGGAGGTACACGATAATCCGGCGGAGGCTTTGTCCGACGGACCCAATATGGTGCGTTTGGACGCTTTGGAAAAGCTGCTGGCCGACGTTCTCGCTATTGATAAAATTGTGCGCGGTTAAGCTGTAGAAAGGTGGCGGCAGATATGGAAGCAATGCTGGAGCATGCGCAGGAGGTTCTGCGCATGGAAGCGGAGGCCGTGCTGGAGCTAGTGCCTCGGATAGATAAAAACTTTGCAGCGGCAGTAAGCCTGATTTTGGAGTGTCAGGGCCGCACGGTAATTACCGGTATGGGCAAAAGCGGCTTGATTGGCCGCAAGATGGCGGCTACGCTGGCCAGCACCGGCACGCCGTCCTTTTACCTGCACCCTGCCGAAGGCATTCACGGCGATTTGGGCATGGTAACCTGTCACGATGTGGTTATCGCTCTGTCCAACAGCGGCGAGACGGGCGAGGTGCTTAATATTCTGCCGTCCCTGCGCCGTATTGGCGCGAAAATCATCGCTATGGTGGGCAATGCCAATTCCACGTTGGGACGCAATGCGGACGTTATTTTAAATGTGGGCGTTACTAAAGAGGCCTGCCCCTTAGGGTTGGCGCCTACCAGCAGCACGACGGCGGCGCTGGCCTATGGCGACGCTTTAGCCTTGGCGCTGCTGCAAAAGCATAATTTTACGGCCAGCCAGTTTGCTATTTTCCATCCGGGCGGCAGCCTGGGACGCAAGCTGCTGCTGACCGTAGGCAATATTATGCATAAGGGTGAAGAAAACCCCACGGTTTTGGCCGATACGAAGGTGCAGGACGCGCTCTTTGTCATTACGGACAAGGGCTTGGGCGCTGTGTCCGTGGTGGACGAAAACGGTATTATGCAGGGCGTGCTGACGGACGGAGATATCCGCCGCGGGCTCAGCAAGGGCGTGGGCTTCTTGCAGCGTCCGGTTAAGGAGCTGATGACGGCTAATCCTAAAACTATTACGCAGGATAAGCTGGCGGCGCAGGCGTTGCATCTTATGGAAAGCAACCGCCCCAAGCCGATTACGGTGCTGCCGGTTATCGACGAGCAGCGTAAGGTTATCGGTCTGCTGCATATGACCGACCTGGTAAGGCAGGGAGTGGTATAATGGCTGAGCAGGCACAACGGCAGGCTTGGTATCAGGATGGGCTGGGCGCAGAGCATGATTATTTGGCGACATTGAAGCCGCGGCTGGCAAAGCTGCGGCTGCTGGCTCTGGACGTGGACGGCGTACTGACCGACGGTACTATCAATATAGGAGCTAATGGCGAAGTCTTTAAAGGCTTTAACGCCAAGGATGGTCTGGGCATCAGCTGCGCGCTGCGCAGCGGCCTGCAGGTAGCTATTGTTACTGGACGAAAAAGTGAAATTATTCACCGCCGCGCAGAGGAGCTGGGCATTACACTGCTATGCGAGGGCGTGAAGGATAAGTATGCAGCTTTAAGCCAGCTGCGGCAATTCTTGAACCTGCGGCAGGAGCAGGTCGCTTATATGGGGGACGATTTGAACGATTTGCCGGCTTTTAAAGCGGCAGGGCTGAGCCTTGCTCCCCATGACGGCGTTAACGAGGTTTGCGCTGCCGCCGACTATATTACATTGGCTTTTGGCGGCAACGGCGCAGTTCGTGAAGCGGCAGAGCTGATTCTGCGGGCGCAGGGGAAATGGCAATCTTTGGTGGCGGCTTATCTGCATGCCGGACAAGGAGATCGACAATAATGTGGTTGTATTATTTACTGAAAACGATAAGTACGGTAGTGTCCTGGCTGCCCTATAAAGCGGTAGTGGTAATTGGCAAGGGTATGGGCCATTTGTACCATAAGATTGCGAAAAAGCAGCGGCTGCGCGCGGAAGCGACGATTCGCGAATGTCTGGGCTACAGCGAGGAGCAGTCCCAGACCACGATTAAGTCATTGTTCATCAAGCTGGGCATTACCTTTATGGAAATTTTATATATGCCGGCTCTGAATCGTGATAATATCCGTGGCTTAGTAACATTTGACCGGCCTGAGGTGCTGTGGGATGCAGTGCATGAGGGGCACGGCGTGGTTATGCTGGCCTGCCATATGGATAACTGGGAATGGCTGGGAGCAGGCCTGGCGCTGAACGGCTTTCCGCTGAGCGCGGTGGAAAAGCCCCAGCCCAACAGAGTGTACAGCGATTTTATGAACGAGCTGCGCACCGGTGTGGGGCAGGAAATTTTTTCACGCGGTACCAGCGAAATACTGGGCTGTGCCCGCGCTATGAAAAAGGGCCGCATGCTGGGGCTGATTGCCGACCAGGACGGCGGCTACGACGGAATTTTCGTACCCTTTTTGGGCAAGATGGCTTCTACGCCTACGGGCCCCGCTTATTTTGCCCGCAAGTTTAAAGCGCCGATTATTCCTATCTTTATTATTCGTAAGCCTGACGGCTATGGGCATCAGGCTATCGTCCGCGACCCGATTCGCTATAAATTTACCGGCGACCAAAAGGCCGACGATTATAACGTAACCTTGAAGATGACCCAGGAGGTCGAAAAAATCATTAAGGAATACCCCGATAACTGGATTTGGTTCCAGCACCGCTGGAATACGCCGTATACGCCGCCGGAGGAGGAAAAGGAAGCAGATGAAAAATAAAAAGATAGTCCTGTCCATTGCTGCAGGCATCCTCATCGCCGGTGCTGTAATCGCCTGGCTGATGCTGGGCGGCGAAAAGCCCGTGAGCGTTAAGGTGGGCGACGGCGTTAGCGCGCAGCTGAACGCTTCTTTGAAAAACAGCGTCCTGCAGCGGGAAAAGGACGGCAAAAAGCTGTGGCAGTTTACGGTAGAAGAGGTAGTCAACGATAAGCAAAAAAATATGGCGTACCTTAAAGGCATCAAGGGCAAGGTTTTCCGCAGTGACGGTAGCTATTTGGACATTGCAGCGGAAAAGGGCTATGCCGAAATCAATAAAAATGATTTTGCTTTGGAGGGAAATGTTAAGGCCGTGCTGAATACTGGCGGCGAGCTTTACGCAGATAAAATTGTCTGGAGACAGTCGCAGGAGCTGATAACCGGCGAAGGGCATGTAAAAATGCTGAAGGATGCTTGGACTGCTACTGCGGATAAGGCGGTAACTACCAGTGCGTTTAAAAGTGTAAAGCTTAAAGGAAATGCTAAAGTTGTGAAAGGCGGCGAATAAGATGAATTATACTAAGAAAATTTTGCTGACGGCTGCTGCCGCGCTGTTGACGCTGGGGCTGAGCGCTACCTGCCTGGCTGCTGCGGATAATTTCAGCGTGCAGGCCGACGAGCTGGAATATAATTTGCAGACCGGCGAGGGCGAGGCCAAGGGTCATGTGGTTTTACTGCAAAACGGCGGCAAGGCTACGGCTGATTATGCTAAATTTAACAGTAAAACGAAAAGCGGCACATTGATAGGCAACGTTATTGCCGACCGTGAGGATGCGCATATTGTCTGCAATGAATTTATCGCTCATAATGAAAACGATCTTTCCGCTGTAGGCGGCGCAGTTATTACTAAAGCGGGCAAGAGCCTCAGCGCCGATAGAGTGGATTATTATAAGGAGCGTCAGTTTGCGGAAACTATTGGCAGCTGGGCGCGCTTGACCGATGTTGACGGTAGCGTAATGAATGCGGCTAAAATAGATTACGATATGGCGCAGGGCGTAGCCAACGCTTACGGCGGCGTTGATATTGACAGCCCGGCCCGCGACCTGAAGGCTTCTTCTGACAGTGCAGTTTATAAAACGGATAACAGCGGTTATGTGGAGCTTATTGGCAACGCCAAGGCTATGCAGAACGGTAATTCTGTAGCCGGAGATAAGCTGCGTCTGACCAATACCAATGTAGCCGTTGCCGACGGCAATGTAAAAATTCATTACATTCCGGAAAAGCAGCCTGCTGTTCCCGGTAAGGAGCAGCAGGGCGAGCAGGCCACAGCTTAATTAACGGAGGGCACAAGCTTGGTTATTAAAACAGATAATCTTGTCAAGATATATTCAGGACGCCATGTAGTTGACGGCGTCAGCATAAGCGTGGAGCAGGGCAGCGTAGTGGGGCTTTTAGGGCCTAACGGCGCGGGCAAGACGACGACCTTCTACATGATTGTCGGTATTGAAAAGCCTGATTCCGGTAAAGTTACCCTGGACGGCAGGGATATTTCCGGTATGCCCATGTATGAGCGGGCTCGCAACGGTATTGGTTATTTGCCTCAGGAAGCTTCTATTTTCAGCAAAATGACGGTAGAAGACAATATTATGGCGATTTTGGAAACCACATCCCTGGCTGCGGCCGAGCGTGAGGAAAAGATGAACGCTTTGCTGGACGAATTTCGTTTAAACCATGTGCGTAAAAGCGAGGGTAAAGCGCTGTCAGGCGGCGAGCGCCGCCGCGTGGAAATTGCCCGCGCTTTGGCTACCGATCCGGCCTTTATTTTGCTGGACGAGCCTTTCGCCGGTATCGACCCCATCGCGGTTGCCGATATTCAGGGCATGATCGCTCATTTAGCGCAGCGCGGCATTGGCGTATTAATTACGGATCATAATGTGCGCGAAACGCTGAGCATTGTCAATAAGGCCTATATTCTGGCAGAAGGCAAGATTTTGCTGCACGGCGACAGTAAAACTATCGCCAACGATCCTATTGCCAGAAAGTATTACCTTGGCGATAATTTTAGTATGTAGGAGGAAGAAAAGTGGGTTTACGTTTATTAGACCGTTATGTATTAAGGGAACTGCTGTATCCCTTCGTTTTCGGTATCGCCGCTTTCTCCAGTATTTTTATTGCCAGCACCATGCTGTTTAAAATTACTCAGTACATGACTCGTTACGGCGCTTCTCTGGAAACCGTAGGGCGTTTATTCATGTATAATTTGCCGGAGATTATCAATTATACCTTCCCGATGTCCATGCTGCTGGCTGCGCTGATGGCTTTTGGCAAGCTGTCCGGCAGCAGTGAGATTGTGGCTATGAAGGCCGGCGGCGTCAGCTATTACCGCATTGTAGCGCCGGTGCTGGTGGTTGGCTTTATCGTCAGCATGTTTTCTATGGTGTGGGCGGAAAAGGTAGTGCCTGCCTCTAAGGCGGAGGCTTCGAGAATACTTAATGAAGAAATCAGGCATAACAGCAGACCGTCTACCCAAAGCCATATCGTCATCAAAACTATCAGCGGAGATACGCAGCGCGTTACCTACGCCAATAAATTTGACGAAAAGCTTGGCAAAATGACCGATATCACTATCGAAGAATTCAATAAGGGAAGAATATCCCGCATTCAAACGGCCAGAGAGGGCTATTGGGAAAACGGAACCTGGCGCATTGTCAACGGCAATGTTTTCGCTTTAGACGACGAGGAAGGCGTGCAAAGCACGGCGAAGTTTAAGGAGCAAATCATTCCGCTGAACTTTTCTCCCAAGCAGATATCCTGGGAGCAAAAGGACCCGGAGGAGATGACTATTCGCGAGCTGCGGGAATATATTGGCATGCTGGAAAAGCAGCAGACGCCTACCAACAGGCAATGGTGCGAAATATTTATGCGTATCAATATTCCGTTGGCCAGCTTCTTTTTCGCGATGATTGGCGCGTGCTTAGGCACGCAGAAGCAGCGTACCAGCTCGTCCATTGGTTTGGGCATCAGTATCATCGTAATTTTTATTTATTACGCGATCATGACCTTTACCACCGGCTTGGGGAAGGGCGGAGCAATGCCGCCGCTGCTGGCCTGTGCGCTGCCTAATATTTTGTGCCTGTTTACGGGACTGTACTTGATGAAAAAGAAAAACGTATAAGCGAAAGCTGTGCGATAATTTTAGGGAGGCGGTTATTTGGTAGGCATCAGAATGATTATTATTATGGCCATCGTCGGCGGGTTGATCGCGTATATTGCAGATAAAATGGGCAGTAAAATCGGCAAAAAGAAAATGTCCGTTTTTGGCCTGCGTCCCAAATATACTTCTATTTTGCTGACGGTAATCAGCGGTACCATGATTGCCGTGCTGACCATCGGCGTAATGACCATCGCTTCGCAAAGCGCGCGTACCGCGTTGTTCGGTATGGAAAAGCTGCAGCAGGAATTAAAGCTGTTGAACGAAGAAAAGGCCGATGCGGCCGATGCGCTGTCTGAGGCGAAAAATAAAGTGGATGAACAAAATCAGCAGATCAGTATTCTGGACGCGAAGATTAAGGAAAGCACCAGAGAAAACGACGCAATGGACGCTAAACTGGCGCAAATGAATGAGATGTACAGTCAGGCTCAGGCGGAGGTAGCAAGCTTAACTGACGCTAAAGTGCAGCTTACCGGCGAAATAGAAAATCTGGAAAAGACTACCGACGCTTTGCGCAAGGGTATTATCAATATGCGCGAGGGGCAGGTTTATTATCGTGCCGGCGAGATAGTTTACGCCGGGGTAATGCGCGGCGGCCTGAAGCACGAGGAAAATGTGGCGCAAGTTAATTGGTTGCTGCAAAATGCTAATGAGATAGCCTTGCAACGCTTGGGCGTGCAGCAGGAGGAACAGCCTTTGCAGGCTATCTGGATTTCTAAAAATATAGTAACGGACGCTATCAACGCTTTGGACCAAAGCAAGGGCAATCTGTTTTTCCGGATACGCACAGTAGCGAATATCATTGTGGGCGAATTAGTCGTTTGTGAAATTGAAATTTTTGAGAATCAATTTATTTATCCCGACGGCTCTTTGATTTTAAGCCAGGAGTATGCAGATGCTGTTCCGGAGAGCTACGAAAATATTATTATGGCTTTCCTGACTCAGGTAAATCATCGTGCTGTGGAAGCAGGCGTGTTGCCGGATCCGTTGACCGGCAAGGTTGGCAACATGGATGCGGCGACGATGATTGAAACCAGCAACGCTATGCGGCGTACTAACGGTAAATTTACGCTCAGAGCTTATGCCAAGGGAGATATTACTACGGCCGGGCCAGTAAGGGTGCGGCTGGAGGTGCTGCCCGATAATGAATAAGTATTTGGGAATCGACCCAGGACGCAGCAAAACAGGCTTGGCTTTGGTGGCAGCTGACGGCAGTATTCTGGCGCTGCGCATTGCAGTTACGGATAGCATTGCCAGCGAACTGCGCATTTTTGCTGGTCAGGAGCAGCCGGCGCAGATTATTATGGGCGACGGCACTAATAGTAAGGCCATCGGCGTAGCGGTGCAGAAGGTTTTTCCCAATACGGTTTTAGCGCTAGTTGGCGAAGCGCATAGTACGGAGGAAGCGCGCAGCTTGTATTGGCAGGAAAATCCGCCTAAGGGTTGGCGGAGGCTTTTGCCCTTAGGCCTGCAGGTTCCGCCTGAGCCGCTGGACGCTTATGCGGCGGTGGTACAGGTGCGGCGCTGGCTGGCGCAAAATAAGAGTTAGTAGTTTACGGCTATGCAGACGTGAGCAGAAGGCTTGCGCTGCATAGCCGTTTGTACAGAAAAGAGGTAAAATATGCAGAATCTGACCGAAATGAGCAGCAAAATTTTTTTGACGGCTTTGGCTTCGGCAGCGCCCACTCCGGGGGGCGGCGGCCCTGCCGCTATGGCCGGGGCTTTGGCGGCGGCGCTGGCTTCCATGGTGGGTAATCTCACTGTGGGGAAGGAGCGCTTTGCCGCGCAGGAAGCGGAGGTTAAGGAGCTTTTGTCGCAGGCCGAAGCCGCGCGCTCGGAGCTTTTGCAGCTGGCAGAGGACGACGCTAAGGCCTTTGAAAGCTTTATGGCGTGTTACAGGCTGCCGAAAGCGACGGAGGAGGAAAAGGCAGCGCGGACGCAGGCTGTGCGCATGGCAGCAAAGCGGGCGGCGGCGGTGCCGTTAGCCATTGCCCGCACGGCTTTGCTGGCGCTGCAGCTGGCAGACAGGCTGGTGGCGGTTGGCAATCCGGGCGTAATCACCGATGGTGCGTGCAGCGCTTTGCTGGCGCGTGCGGCTTTGCGCTGCGCCGATTATAATGTGCGCATCAATTTACAGCTGACGAAGGACGCGGAGTATAACAAAGCGGTGAGCAGGGAGCTGACGGCTATGCTGGAACAGGCGGCGCTGTTGGAGGCAAGGACGTTGCAGGCCACGGACGCAGCTTTAGCGTAAAAGGCTTGACGGAAGGACGCTTTTAACGTATAATTACATTTATATGGAAAGGTGGCCGAGCGGTTTAAGGCTCTAGTCTTGAAAACTAGCGAGGGCGCAAGCCTTCCGTGGGTTCGAATCCCACCCTTTCCGCCAAATAAAAAATTGTGCAGAAGCTCTTGCCAAAAAGTAAAACTTCTGTTATACTAATATAGTAGTCTAATGGAGTGGTACTCAAGCTGGCTGAAGAGGACGGTTTGCTAAATCGTTAGACGGTTTACCCCGTGCGTGGGTTCGAATCCCACCCACTCCGCCAACACAATAAACGACGGCTTTGTAGAGATAATCTACGAAGCCGTTTTTATTTGCCTAGCAAAAGAAAAGATGGAGTATTAGCTGTATAACTGAGAGTAATTTGTATTAAGTTTTATACACGTGGGGCTTATGATAAAAAATCCATTATCTTAGAAATAACGCAAGGAATATCAATTTGGCGATTCTGTATGGATGCTCTCTTAACTCTTAGAGTTTTGAGCTTTCTTACACAAAGCATCTACATTAGTATTGCTTTTGTACTTACAAATATGTATAATAAAGAAAAAGAAGCTAACAGGTAGAGGAGTTGATAATATGGCAAGCAAAACTGCAAATCTTTATGCTCGAATTGAGCCAGATGTGAAAAAACAAGCTGAAGAAATTTTATCGACTTTAGGGACTCCTGTATCGAACGCCATTAATATGTTTTATAAGCAAATTATCCTGCAAAGAGGAATTCCTTTTGATGTTAAAATACCATATAGGCATCCGCTGGATATGAGTAAAATGACAGAAGCCGAACTTGATGAAGCTTTGGAAAAGGGATATCAGGATGTGCTCGCAGGTAGAGTAAAGCCTGCTTCTGAAGTTTTCGCTAATTTGGAAAAGGAATTAGGCTTATGAGTTATTTAGTCAAGAGTTTTGAATATCGTATTGTCAAAGACTTTTCTCTTGCTGGTAATGTGAAGTAAGTGTATAATTATTATAGAAATAGGTCTGCAAGGAGGAAATTGCTATGAAACGTAGTGAGTTAGATATTGTTTTAAAAGAGCTGACCGAGCAGATTTATGATCTTTTGGGTGATAAGCTCGACAAAGTAGTTTTGTATGGTTCCTATGCTCGCGGCGATAATACCGAGGAGTCTGATGTGGATGTATTGGTGTTAACGAATATGGAGCCAGAAGAGAACAGGAAAATACTTTGGACATTAAATAAAATCTTCAGCCGTGTAGGATTGGAACACGATATTTTGTTGTCAATGTTTCTTTTGGATAAGAAGGCATTCCATGCTAGAAAACCTATTTTACCTTTTTACCAAAATATCGAGAAGGATGGTGTAGTGGTTTATGCTGCATGATGAGGAGAAGCGGAGTCTTGCTAGCCTTAGATTAGAGCAGGCGCACCAATGCCTTAAGGCAGCAAATGCACTGCTTGCCATAGGAGATAGTCGTGGGGCTGTCAATAGGGCTTATTATGCTGTGTTTCATGCTATGCGTTCTGTTTTAGCTACTGATGGGAAAGATTTTTCTAAGCATTCTGGTGTGATATCGTATTTCAGAATGCACTATGTTAAGAATGGTGTTTTTGGGAAGGATTTGTCTGATACAATTTCTAATCTATTTGCAAGTCGCTCAATGAGTGATTACGATGACTATTTTGAGCTATCTGAAGAAGATGTGCTGAAATTAGTAGATGAAGCCAATGGATTCGTTGCGGCGGTAAAATCTTTTCATGAAAAAGAAGCTATTGAGGATGGTATCTCTTAAGATAGGTGATTTAGGGGGCTTATCTTCGACGAATATGTGTAAAATATAGAATTAATTTATAATATATCTAAACCAGTTGAAAATATGGAAATAAAAGAGTGCCTAGAAGCAATGCAATGGGCAGGCGTGAGTTGCTAAATCGTTAGACGGTTTACCCCGTGCGTGGGTTCGAATCCCACCCACTCCGCCAACCATGCGGTTTTAGAGCCTTTGGAGAAATCCGAAGGCTCTTATTTTTTGGGTCTTTGCTATATGCGTAATTGACTATCCACTGCATCTGTAATACAATATTAATGGATTTAATTTATAAAGAATATTCATACTTAATTTAGAAAGGATTAATGCTTATCATGTATGATGCTTATATCTATGTTGCCATTGCGTTTTATATTTTGTCATATGGTTATTATTTTGCAATTTCCCATGGCCTTGGAAATAAAGCAACCTATCTGCAGATGCGCCGTTTTGTGCCCTGCGCTATTTTGGCGCTGCTGCCTGCGGCTGTCACACAGCTGCCGCTGTCTTCACCACTATTTGTTATTCCCACTATTATTTGCTGGCTGTGGATATTAACATATCCAACTCTGTATTATATCAGCAATCATAAGGTGTCTTCGGATTTTGAATTTCATTTTGAGGCTGTTTTTGGTTTGTATATTATCAGCTGGATATCGTCTTTGGGGATTTTGGCACGGCAAATTTCTGCGTTGGCACTGCCTGCAGCTGTTGTTATAACTGTGCTGGAAATAATTTTCTTATTGATACCCTTGGCGCAGTTAGGTTATTTCGCTTTGTATAAAGCCTGCATCAACGAAAACGGTATGCAGATGCTGCAAGAAACGCATTACAATGAGATCATCGAATATTTTAAATCCCTGCCTTTGGCGTACAATATTTTTTCGGTGTTAGGCGTTGTCTTAATGATAGGCGTGTGCAGCTGGGCAAATTACGGCGCGTTGACGCAAACGCAGCCGTTGTCTTTATATTCTGTGGCAATTTTAGCGGCTATCGTAGCTTTTTTGTCTTGCTACTTGTGGAAGAAAAAGCACGGCGTATTTATTCGTACCGCCATCGTGGAATTTTATTTGGACGTCAAAACCTATTTGGAAACTAATAAATTATACAAATCTAATATGCGGGAGCGCATTAAAAATTTAACGGTGCAGCCGTTAGCGGAAAAGTTTGCCAAGCCGTCGACCATTTTGCTGGTGATTGGCGAATCGGCATCGCGCGATTATATGCAAGCTGTCAACCCGGCGTATCCGCACAACACGACGCCGTGGCTGAATAAACTCAACGAAATGTCGAATTGCATTATTTTCCCTAACGCTTATTCCATCGGCGCCAATACAGTTTTGGCCGTATCAAATGCGTTGACGGAAATCAATCAGTATAACGATAAAAAATTTTATGAAGCCTGCTCCATCATAGATGTAGTGCGTGCACTGGGGGGGGTACAGGATTCACTGGTATAGTAATCAGGGCCATTTGGGCTCGGCAGATACGCCGGTAACTTTAATTGCCGATACCGCCGACGTGGCGAAGTGGACGAAGCAGCAATTAAATACTGTGCAGTATGATGAATCGCTCTTGGATTTTTTAGACGAGGTAGACCCGCAGAGCAACAATTTCGTCGTTATCCATCTTAAAGGCAGCCACTTTAATTTTCTCAATCGTTATCCAGAAGCATTTACTAAATTCGGTACGCCCGGCAAATATGAATTAGAATTAAATTACGCCAATTCCATTGCGTATACGGATTATGTTTTGAGCAAAATTTTCGCTTACGCCCAGGAAAAATTAAACCTGCAGGCGATGGTTTATTTTTCCGACCACGCCACGGTTCCGGACGGACGGCGCTCGCCTAATTTCGACGGCATGGGCAGTGTGCGCATTCCGCTAGTGACTTATTTTTCTGACGAATACATCGCTAAAAATAAAAACGTGGTGGAAACGCTGCGCCAACACCAAAATTTATATTGGACCAACGATTTAGCGTATGAATTATTGTGCAGCGTTTTTAACGTGCAGTCCAATAAATTTGACGAAACCAATTCGCTGGCTTCGCCGAATTTTAAATACCGCCGGGAGGATTTATTAACCAATGCCGGGCATACGCATATTTAATAAATAAGATAAAAGCAGGGCGCTATGGTGATTATATTTTTAACATAGCGTCCTGCTTTTTATTCTTTTTTTATGCTCAATTAACTCTCTTTTCCTTGATAATCAACTATATTTATATTATACTAGAGTCAAGTAAAGGTGTAAAGAACGACGCGCTGGCGCAAGCGGCTAAGGGTATTTGGCCGTACCGTAATACCGGCTTTAGAAAAATATTAAACGCTTTGGAAGCTAACGGATCGCCTAAGCCGCTTTTTGAAACGGACGACGATAGACTTTCTTTTACGTCTACCATTTTTATTCATCCTGCATTTTTAGAATCAAGTGAGACTAAAAGTGAAAATGAGACTGAAAATGATAGCTTGAATGATGTAGAAAAAGCAGTTTTGCAATATTTTAAGAGGCATCCTCAAAGTACAATTTTGAAGTTGTGCAATGATATAAACCTTAGCCGAAGCCACGTCACGAGAGCTATACGTTCATTAAAGATGCAAAAGCTATTGGAACGTCAGGGGTCCGACCGTAAAGGCGAATGGATAGTGCATATAAAAACTTTCAAAGAGCTGTGAATATTATAATTAAAAAAGCTTATAAGGTGACAAAACATGACGATAGAGGAAATTCTTGCAGGCGAATCTAAGAATGTTGAATTTAAAGAAAGCCTGCCAGCTAAAAGTAGCAAATACATGAAAACTATCATTGCTTTCGCTAATGGGCAAGGTGGTAAGCTGGTCATCGGTGTTGAGGACGAGACGAGAAGAATTGTCGGCGTCGATAAAAATGATGCCTTTAATATTATGGATTCTGTAGCTAATGCTATATCTGACAGTTGTAAGCCTGCGATTATTCCTGATATTTATATGCAGACGATTGATGGCGCAACTATTATCATTGTTGATATAGAACCAGGTCGGCAAAGGCCTTATTATCTTGCGGCAGAAGGCTTGCCATACGGTGTATATGTGCGTGTGGCAGGTACTACTAGAGCGGCAGATGAATATATGGTGAAAGAATTGCTTTTTGAAGGAAATAACCGCTTCTTCGATAAAACTATTTGTTTGGGGTTGCAGGTTAGCGAAGCGGATATTGAAAATCTTTGTCGGCGTATGAAAGAAGTAGCTTTGTGCAATTGCAGCAGCAAGGAAGAACAAGCGCTGGTGAAGGATGTTTCTGCTAAACAATTGCTGTCATGGGGTGTTTTGGTGGAGCAAGAAGGGAAAATGCTTCCGACCAACGCTTATGCGATTCTTACTGGGTCAGCTATTTTGCATTGTACTTTTCAATGTGCAGTTTTTAAGGATAATGAACGCGTTATTTTTGTTGACAGACGTGAATTTACAGGGCCGGTACAGGATATAATCGAAAATGCTTATCATTTTGTATTGCGTAACATTCATCTTGGTGCAGTAATTGAAGGTCTGTATAGGCAGGATGTCTATGAAATTCCTCCTGCTGCTATCCGCGAGTTGATTATAAATGCAGCTGTGCATCGTAGTTATTTGGATAACGGGAATATTCAAGTGGCGATTTTTGATAATCGATTAGAGATAACTTCTCCAGGCAAATTGCCTATTGGACAGACTATCCAAAAAATGCGTGAAGGCTATTCCAAAGTGCGCAATGAAGCATTAGCTATGGCATTTAGCTATATGCATTTAATCGAACGCTGGGGTACGGGGATGTTACGTGTTGCAAAGATGATTAAAGATGCTGGCTTAGAAAAACTGGAAATTTTGGGCGGAGAGACGGAACTGCGGTTCAATATTTATCGGAATTTGGACGCGGGACAAACGCAAGAAATAGCGAAGCAGCCGGGACAAACTGTGGGACAAACTCAAGAGATAACGAAAGAACCGGGACAAAATGCGGGACAAAATGGAGAAATAGGAGAAAAACCGGGACAAAATGCGGGACAAATTAAGGTGGTAGAAGAAAAACGGTTACTAGATATTTTATTAAATGACCCAAGAGTAAGTGTTAGAGAAGTTGCTCAACAACTTGGTTTAAGTAAATCAGCAGTATCTAGGTTGATGCGAAAGCTGAAAGATAAAAATATTATTGAACGTCAGGGGTCCGACCGTAAAGGCGAATGGATAGTGCATATAAACTCTTAAGAGCAAAGGATAACATTTATGTCAAAATTAAGCGTTGTGATACTAACTAAAAATGAAGAAGCGAATATAGCCGACGTAGTGCAAAACGCGCGGCAGCTTACAGATTGCGTGCTAGTAGTCGATTCCGGCAGTACGGATAAGACTGTGCCCCTAGCGGAAGCAAACGGAGCGCGCGTTATCTATCGCGCTTGGGATGATGATTTTTCTGCGCAGCGTAACTTTGCTTTGCAGCATATCGCTACGGAATGGGTATTGTATTTAGATGCTGATGAAAGGCTTAATCAAGAACTTTGTTCTGCTATAAAAGCTGCTGCTGCAAATCACAAAATAAAACAATATAGTATGATGCGAAAAATTCATGCCTTTGGATTTACATATATGCATGGCATTTTTAAACCTGACGAAGTATTAAGACTGTTTCCCTCTGATAAAGTGCATTGGGTAAATAAAGTACATGAGCATCCGGTTTGTGATTTGCCAAAAGAAAAATTAAAAGGCTTCATTGAGCATTATACTTATACTTGTTGGCAGCAATGGTGGGATAAAGCTGGCAATTATACGACGATTTGGGCGCAGGATAATTACGAACGCGGCAAAAAAACTTCGTTGGCCGCATGTTTTGGGCATGCGGCGTATGGCTTTTTGAGAGCGTATTTTTTGCAGCTGGGATTTGTGGATGGCTGGAGCGGATTATATTCCAGCTTACAGCATTTTATTTATACGATGATGAAGTATTTGAAACTGTATGAGCTGCAAAATAAATAGCTTGCAGAAAGGAAAATATAAAGTGGACTTATTTAGAAAACATAGAACATTTTTTATCGTTTTAGTTTCGACATATTTGCTGCTGGTTGCTGCATATTATTTTACAGCCGTGGGTATCAGAAACAGTACTTTCTTTTTACAAATGCGCAGATATTTACCTTGTGCTGTAGCGGTGGCGTTAGCTTGCGATTTGTGGCGGCGTGCTGGTTATAATTATAAAATGTTGCTGCCGCATGCGATCGTAAGCTTTTTGTGGATTTGGGTATATCCGGTTTGTTATTGGATTACTTACCATAATACTTTTACGTTTATTGATAAGCATTTTGACCAGGCTTTTGGCGCGTATTTTTTTGCCTTTTCCGTATGCTTGCGCTTAATTTTATTGCGGCGCGGAAAAGGGCAGGATACTGCCGTTTGCCAGCGGGGGTTTGCTTTTTTGCATACAGCGGCGTTAATTATACCTGTCGTGCAAATAATTTATTTTGCCTATTATAAATATCCCGTTACTGAAGATGCATCCCTCGCTTTACTGCAAACTAATCCCGGCGAGGCCAAAGAGTATTTGCTGCTCAATTTTGGCTTTACTGGTTTGGCTGGCATTGTAATTTTTTTCATAGCGTTGTTTATGACGATGTATAAGCTTAATAGTTTGCAGGAAATTACGGCAGATAAGATTAAAATCAGTTCTTTTGGGAAAAAATCTGTAGCTGTTTTGTCGGTGGTAATTTTGGCAACCGTAGGCTATGGTGCTAAAATGTTTAAGGATACCGGTGTGATGAAAACTTATGTAGCAGCGGGAGATTATTTTACGCGGGCTAATAATTTTACAGTTTATCACAAGGAGAATTTTAATAATTTAACTGTTACGCCTTCTGCACCTGTTTTTGCTAAGCCGTCAACTATTATCATAGTAATTGGCGAATCTGCTTCTTCTTATTATATGAGCGCGTACAGTGATACGCAGAATGATAATACGCCTTGGCTGCGCAATATGAAGAAGAACGATAATTTTGTCGTTTTTACTCACGCATATACAAGCAAGTGCCAGACCGTTCCTGCTTTGGAAAGAGCATTGACAGAAAAAAATCAATATAATGATAAGGAATTTAATCAAAGCTTGACAGTTATCGATATAGCTAAAAAAGCGGGCTATAAAACTTATTGGTTCAGCAATCAGGGATATATAGGCGGCGCGGATACGCCTATTACCTTAGTTGCCAAAACGGCGGATCATGCGGAATGGTTGAGTGAAAATAAAGAGCTTAATGGCAAATATCAGTATGACGGTGATCTATTAAAATGCTTGGAGCAGGTAAATCCTGAGGAAAATAATTTTGTCGTTTTGCATTTTATGGGCAGTCATGAGGACTGCATCAATAGATATCCGCCGGAGTTTACTAAATTTGGCGAGCCGCATAAATTTGATACGGTTTTAAACTATGATAATAGCTTGGCCTATACAGATTATGTTTTGCAGCAGGTACATCAGTATGCCATTAATAAATTAAACCTGCAGGCAATGCTGTATTTTTCAGATCATGGCGGCGACCCTTACAGAAAGCGCCATCCTGATGTAGCTGGCTTTAAATCCTTGCAGGTACCGATGTTTGTCTATGTTTCCGACGAATATAAAAATCTGTTTAAAGAGTCTGTTGAAGTTTTTAAAAAGCAGAAAAACGCTTATTTTACTAATGATATGATTTATGAGGTTGTTTGCAATTTATTACAGATTCAATCTAATCATTACGACGAGAGTAACAGTCTGCTAAACAGTAAGTATAAATTTACTCGTGAAACGCTGACTACAAATTTAGGAACCAGAAAATTGACTGAGGATAAGGAACCGCGTAAAGATGATTGATGAAAGTATTAATATTGTTTTAGCCACTGATAAAAATTACGCGCAGCATGCAACCGTTGCCATGACTTCGGTTTTATGCAATACTGCAAGACCGGAAGCAGTACATTTTTTTGTGATTGACGATGGCATAGACGAGGCCAATAAAGCGAAGATGCGGCAGTCTGTTGCCCAATTTAGCGCCCAAATTGATTTTGTGTGCGCAGATACGCAGGCTTTCAGCAATGTTTTTGTAAGCGGGAATTTAACCAGAGCGGCTTATTTGCGCTTGGATATTCCCAATATAGTGCCTGAAGCTATTAAAAAGGTAATATATTTAGACTGCGATTTGCTGGTTTTGGCCGATATTGCAGAGCTTTGGCGTTTTGATATGCAGAGTAAACCTTTGGCGGCCGCTGAGGATTTTGGCATTTTATCCTCTAAAGGAAAATGCGCTGAAAAAGCCAAAAATTTAGGCTGGCAGCCGCAATATTCTTATTTTAATTCGGGTGTCTTATTAATGGATTTGCAGCAGTGGCGGCAGGAAAATATTTCAGCCAAATTAGTGCAGCTCATTGCAGAAAAAAAATTCAGGCACCATGACCAGGACGCTTTAAATTATTTATTTATGAACCGATGGGCGGCGTTGCCTTTGCGTTGGAATGTTATTCCTCCTGTTTTTAATATGATGTTGAGAATAGTATGGAATAAGACATTACGCCGGAAAGCTTTGGTGGCTTTGGCTGATATTGCCATACTGCATTACGCAGGAGGCTATAAGCCTTGGGAGTATGCGGTTTATAAAGGATTTAACGACAAGTATTATGAATATTTGTCGTTGACAGAATATCGGGACGCCGTTATGCCGCAGCCTAATTTGAAAAAAAAGAAACATTCTATCAGCAGGCAGCTGTGGCGCTTGAAGTGGGCTGATTTGGTGAAGAAAATATTTTGAAAAAGCTGTTTAATTGGGGGATGGTATTATGCAGATTTCCGTTATTTATTTATATGATAGGATAGCGTCGGAGATTGCGTTTTCTGAATATCTAATTGATAGATTAAAAACTGATAATGAACTGCATGTTGTAACAGGAAAGAATTTTCCTGATAGTTTCATGTGCGGGATACAAGCCAAAAAAGTATGGAGCGATAGTTTGCCTGTTAATAAAATAGATAAGAAGAAAACAGTAAGCTTGCTTAATGCAATTCATGCAGAGCTGAGTGCTGGTAATTTAGGAAAGTCTGTAATAGTTCCGCTGCATAACTGGGAGCTTTTGAAAAATATTAAACAAAGTTATTTGCAGTTATCTGCTAAGCATGTTCTTTTTTGCGTAGACAACGTAGCCACTAAAGATATGCAGGAATTTATCAAGCTGGTAGAGTATTTGGATAGATTCCGCAATATACATGTTGGAATTTATGAGGATGTTGCAGATGCAGAAAAGATTAGCAAAATATATAATCTGCATTTATTGCAGCAGGAAAATTTAGAAGATATTTTAGTTTTGCATTTGAACAACAGAAGAAAATATATCGGTTGGCGTTATCATCTGAATGAATTGCGGCAGAAAATAAAATTTCATAAAGATTTGATTAAGCATTGGCTGAAAAATAAATTTAGCAAAAAATATAAGCAAAAATTTTCTGGCGAGGGTTATATTCCCAAGGTTATACACTATTGCTGGTTTGGTAATCCCAATATGCCAGAGTCGGTAAAAAAATTTGTTGATAGCTGGGAAAAGGCTTTGCCGGGCTACACCATAAAATTATGGAATGAAAATAATTTCCCCATAGAAAAATACAGATTTGCTCAGGAGGCTTTGGCGAATAAAAAGTGGGCTTTTATTGCCGACATAGCGAGACTGCATGCTTTATATTATGAAGGCGGCATTTATTTAGATACTGATGTAGAGGTTTTAAAAAATTTTGATGATTTTTTGCAGGAAGACGCCTTCGCTACGTATGGTCCTTGCAATCACATTTGTATTAGCACCGTAGGCGCTAAAAAATTTCATCCATGGATTGCCGAATTATTATTATGGTATGATTGCGTGCATTGTGATGAAGATTATACGGAAATAGCCAACGCTAAGATTGTCAGCAAAATCACACGCATACATTATGGTGTAAAATTAGATGGCGGTCATACATATTTATCTTGTGAGGGGGTACATGTTTATCCGAAAGAATATTTTTCACCGGAATTGGAAAAAGACCATTATTTAGTTACCGGAAAGACACATTGTGTGCACCACTTTTCCGGCTTATGGTAAGGTTGGGATAGAGCAATGATGAATTTGAAGAGTATAGATACTGATTATTATAAAGCCGCAGCACTTTTTGTGATAGGAACAGGAGTAGCCACATCTACGGGAGGCTGTTATGCTGCTGCGTTGCCTTTTGCTATTTACGCTTTTTATAAAGATAAGCACAGACTAGCTAATGTGCGCAGCTCTTATTTCAATAAAACGCTGCTCTTATTTCTGTTAAATATGATAGTATTAGCATTGTGCGCAGTTTTTCAGGATAATTTTGGCGCGATGAAGTACATCGTGCGCGATTTTGAAAAAATTATTCCTCTATTGATAATTTATTTTTTTATCAACAATCCCAAAAAAAGCTTTTTATTTGCGCTTTTGGGAATGGCCGCAGGATTATTTGTTAACGATATTTTTGTCATGCATGACTTATTAACTCATGTAGCTAAGTATGGTAAACGGGTAGGAGGGTTATTTGGACATCCCAATGCTTTAGGTTCTAGTATGGAGATTATGGTGCCTGTATTTGCATATGCAGTTTATAAATACAGAGATAATAAAAAACTTTCCTTAATATTTTCCATTACGTTGTTAGGCGTACTTTTTTGTGTCGTATCTTCCGGTAGCAGGGGCGCTATGTTGGCTATAATTGCTGAAGTAATAGTTTTTAGTAAATAAGTGCAAGATGGCGTTGAATAAGATGGCCATATTGTCTTTTGCTGCTCTATTTATTGTTTCACTATTAATTTTTTATAAGTTTAATGTGCGTAGTTATGATAGCGAAAGGTTGTTACTATGGGAATCTGCCATTAAGATGTTTTTTGACTATCCTGTATTGGGTGTGGGGTTACATAGATGGTCTGAATATTATATATCTGGCTATATAAGTCCGTTGGCTAAAGAGCCAGGATTGCCTCATCCCCATAATTTGTATTTATTTTTGTTGTCAGAGCGCGGCCTTGTAGGCTTTGTGTCATATTTGGCTTTAATATTATGGCAGCTTAAAGTATGTTGCAAAAATGTTTTGCGCAACATGAACGTATTGTGGACGTATGAAAATGTCTATACTGCTATTATTATAGGTATGTTAGTGCATGAACTTGTAGATGTTAACGCTACTTTAAGATATCATATGCTTATTTATTTCTTCTTGTGGGGCATTTTATGCTTACAACAAAATTTTCAACCTGAAAAATGACGGAGATTATAAGATGCTGAACTTACATGGCAATAAGAAAATATTGATACTAGTACCGCATGAGGACGATGAAATTAATTTAATGGGAGGTTTGTTGCCGTTATTAGTGGAGTTGGGAGCTGAAGTACAGGTGTGCTTTTTGACTAACGGAGATTTTGCAGCTCATGCCGCTGTGCGTCTGCAAGAGGCATTGGCTTCCTTGGAATGTTTGGGCATAGATAGACGACAAGTATATTTTTTAGGCTATCCTGACGCCAGCGATGTAGTTGATCATTCTATTTATCATGCTAGTGAGCCAGTATTAGGTAAAAATGGCTATTATACCTATGGCTGTACGATGAAGCAAGAATACAGAATGGAGAAATCAAAGCGTCACAGCTTAACTAATTATGCCGGTTTATGTGAAGATCTTACAGAGCTTATTATTGACATCAAGCCGGAGATAATTTTTTGTACGGATATTGACGGACATCATGACCATCGGCTTTGTTCGCTTACTTTTGAGGAATGTATTGAGAATATTTTGCAAAACAATGATTTAAATACCTCCCCAAATTATTTATAAGGGATTTGCATATTCTACAACCTACGAAGGTCAAAATGATTTTTTTTAAGATTTGAATTTGCTGCCTGTATATAAACCCGATAAAAGCCAATTAGCTTATAATGCTGCAACGGAATTAGATAATCCCTGTTTTTCTTGGAATGCGCGTGTACGCTTTCCTGTTTCAGAAAGGTGCTGCAAAAGAAATTTGTGGAATAATATTTTAATTGATGCAATTTGCCAGCATAAATCGCAGTATTTACGCGAAAGAATTGGCAGGATCGTTAATTCCGACGTTGTATTTTGGAGAATGCCTGTCATTAACGGGAAAGTCAGCTTATTTGCTTTAGAAAATATTGCGGAATTACATGCTCCTTTAAATTTTCGATTTTATAATGAAACTGCGTATTTTAATGAGAATGTAGATGCTAATGATATAAGTATATGTAAAATATTGATAAATGATAATTTTGCTTACGGCGAATATTATATCGGTAAAGAAACCGTGCTGCCCGTTAGTATTTACAAATATAATTTTTCTGAAGCGGCCAGCATTTTTCTTAAAGACAATAATGTTGTTTGGGAAAAAGATCGCTTAAAAATACCTGAAGCCGTCAAGCAGGTTGAACTGGAGCTGCGCGATGAGAAAAATAATATTATTGAGAAGATTTGCATTAAAAGAATATCTTGGATGGTGAAAGTGCAAAAATTGTTGAGTTTAAAAATTCAGTAAGGACTTAATTATATATTTTATAAGATATATAGAATGGGAAGGAGTTTAGCAAATGGAAAATAAGATAGACATGGTATATTTATGGTGTGATGGTGAACATTGTAGATTAAAACAAATGAGGAATAGAAAATGAAAATATTATTGATAAATTTGTGGCCGGTTATTGATTCCAAAGGAGGAACAGAAAAGGTGTTCTTTAATATGGCCAATGCTTTATCCGAAAAGGGGAATGAGGTAGTAGCGCTAGCCTGTGAGAACAAAATAGGAAAGCCTTTTTTTGATGTATCGGATAAAGTTTTATTTATAAATGTAGGCTTAGGGTATGAACCTAAATTTACTGTTTATCAAAATATATGGGGGAAGATATGTGGAAATAGGAATACTAGACACTCTTATAGAGAGAATATTGTTGATAAACAAAAAGCTGCATTGATAGCACCTGTGGTTGATAGAGAAAAACCAGATGTTATTATTTCATATAATGTAGGAGCTACAAGATTATTAAAAAGACATTTAAAGATAAGTTGTCCTATCGTTACAATGTTTCATTTTAACCCTGAACATATATTAGAAGGTTGTACTGAAGATACAAAAAAAGCATTAGAAGAAAGCGATTGTATTCAAGTGCTATTGCCTAGCTTCATAGAAAAGACTAAAGAATATATTCATAATACGGATGTAGTATATATACCCAATTGTGTCCCACAATACGAAGATGATTGTGGGTATGATAGGGATAACATCATTATCAATGTTAGTCGTGTAGATAGTTTGCAAAAACGACAGGATTTATTGATAAAAGCTTTTTGTAAGATTGCTAAAAAATATTCTTCATGGAAGGTTGAATTTTGGGGAGATGTAGAGCTTGGTGATGAAAAATATTATAGTTATTGTAATAAATTAATTTTTGAAAATAACTTGCAGGATAGAATAAAGTTTTGTGGAACTTCTGATGACATAAAAGGTAAATTGTTGAGAGCTAAAATTTTTGCTTTCCCAAGTAGTTTTGAAGGATTTTCTTTAGCATTAACTGAGGCAATGAGCGCAGGATTACCAAGTGTGGGGTATAAAAACGCAATCTCAGTTAATGAACTTATTGAAGATGGAAAAACTGGAATTTTGTGTGATTATGGCGTAGATTCATTAGCGAGTGCATTAAGCATTTTGATTGAAAATGATGATAAACGCATAGAGATGGGAAAAGCTGCCAAAAAAAGTATGAAGCAATATGCTCCTGAAAATATTTGGAATGAATGGGAAAAACTTATATTTAAAGTCGTAAATGATAACTAATGAATAGTTATTTGCCATATATTGATAAAAATAATATAAAATATGAAGTGAGGGATTCTAAATGAAGTATGGATTATTGTGTTATGAATATGGTAGATTAAAAAATACAGAATCAGTTAATTTGGGCGATGAAATTCAAAGTATTGCAGCAAGTTGCTTCTTACCTAGAATTGATTGTTATATTGATAGAGAAAACATTAAATCATTTGCCCCCACGATAAACATTAATAATGATAAAATAAAGATGATTATGAATGCATGGTATCAACATGATGCTAAGCAGGGGCCTCCTTGTGATGTTATAACTCCGTTATTGATTTCTATACATATAAATCCATCCAATAAAGAATTTGTCGACAATTTATTTTATAGTAAAAATATAGAATATTTAAAACAGTATCAGCCTATAGGAGCGCGAGATTTAAATACAATGCAGTTGTTAGAAAAGCATGGTATAAAGGCCTATTTTTCAGGTTGCCTAACTTTAACTCTTCCAAAAAATGATAGAATTGTGAAGCAAGATTATATATTATGTGTGGATGTTAGCGATGAATTGATAGCAGTATTACGAAAAAACACTAGAAAAAAGATTTATTGCATTAGTCCGCAACTTCCTAACAATTGCTTTTTTGATATCCAATATAAATATAATTTGGCATTTAAATTGTTAGACGCATATCAGTCTGCTTCTTGTATTATTACTAGCAGATTACATTGTGCAATGCCTTCTTTGGCCTTAGAAACGCCTGTTTTGTTAATAAATGATAATAAAAATGAATATCGTTTTGGTGGGCTGGAAAATTTTGTAAGGCACATGAGCACGCAGGAGTATCTGAAAAATCTTGATTTTTTTAATATTAATAATCCTACAGAAAATAGTGATTTATATAAATCTTTTAGAGATAAATTAATTTTAAGTTGTGAAGAATTTACTGGATACAAGCATAGAGATATATCTCCTTTACGTGATTATTCTATGGAAGAAGCTAATATATTGCAATTTATTGGCTTGAGTAAATTAGTTGAGAAAACTGAAACAAAAAATTATTTGTCTTGGTATTGGAAAAGAAAAATAGATAAACTAAAGAGATAGAGCAGAATGATATAGAACTATTGTCAGTGCATGGCAATAAAAAGTATAGAGATATAATAATATTTTGCATAATACTATTCAACATACTAGAGGTGTTATCTTGACAAGAGAGCTTACGAAAAAGGAATAGCAGTTTTTCTGATGATTATGGAGCATTCTTTCGGTTTCCCTCAATGGTATATTGAAAGTATTTCCTATCCATATTTGCGGCCATATGCTGATATTATTGATTTATTTGCTGGCTTCGCCGTAGTCGCAGTTTTTGCATTTTTAACCGGCTGGACTTATTACAGGTTTAGCATATTATGTATGTGATTATAAATTTACTGCAGTTGATTTAATAAAAGAAATGTTTTCGGCTGAGAGAAAGATAATGATTTTTTCTTGGTACGTTATTTTGTATGTAATTTTCACGCCGAGAGCTACACGTGCACGGCGTTTTTAGGGTACTGTCAATAGTTTTGCGCAAATTTTTATCCGCATCCCCCACTCACTCTCACACACTCTTGAATTTCCTAGATATGGAATCCATGTATACTTTATTATAAAAATAGGCATAGAACTTACCTTTGTTTTGCAATTAAGCTATTACGCAAAACATGATGGAAGTCGAGCTCTATGCCTGAAATAGTATACAATAAATAATAAAGCACTAAAATCAACGCTTAAATGAGCTTTTATCTCGTTTGGCGTTGCTTTTTTTCTTTAAAGTGATTATAATTGAAATAAGGAGTGATTGAGATGTTGATGCAATTCCGTTTTAAAAATTTTAAATCCTTTAAAGATGATACGATTTTAGACCTTTCTGCAACCAAGATTACAGAATATGTTGATAGGATTGTTTGTGTTGGTAATGAAAAAATATTACCAACGGCAGCTATTTTTGGTGCTAATGCCAGTGGTAAATCAAATGTTATAAAAGCTTTTCGTTTTATGATGAATTATGTTGTTAATTCATTTGCTTTTGGTGGAAGCTTAGAGGATAAAAAATCAAATAGCCCGGGAATTCAACAGACTCCATTTTTGTTTGATATTCAAAGTAAAGAAGAGGTTTCTTCTTTTGAAGTTTATTTTGTAGATCATAAAAGTAATAGCTGCAAATCTTATAATTATGGATTTACTTTAGGCAAAAAAGGTATTGTAGAAGAATGGTTAAATTCTAAGGCTAAAACGGCGAGAGCATATAAAAGAATTTTTTATCGTTCTCCTGAAGAACTGGATTTATCTGGTATTCCAAGTAAAGTAAAAGAGAATATAGAAATTGCTTTGGAAAAGGAAACGCTGGTTGTATCTCTTGGTGCTAAACTAAAAATAGCTAAATTAAAAATGATTAGAGATTGGTTTTATAATAATGAAGTTGTTGACTTTGGCAATCCTTATGAAAATGCAGTATTATCAACATTTATACCCAAAAAATTTGTAGAGAATGAAGAACTTCAGCGAGAGGTTGTTTCGTATCTTTCGACTTTTGATCCTTCAATTATTAGGATTAATGTAGAGGTTATGAAGGATAATGAAGAAGATATCAAACATATTAAAATAGATGCTGTGCATCGTACTCTTGATGGCGGAACGGCAACTATTCCATTAAAAGAAGAATCGGATGGCACGTTGAAGATGTTTTCTCTTTATCCGGCTTTGCGCTCTACATTGGATATAGGTGGAGTTTTATTCGTTGATGAGCTTAATGCTAGACTGCATCCGCTGCTTGTGCGCAATTTCATAATAACTTTTTTGAATCCTGAAATTAATAAAAATCATGCGCAGCTTATATTTACTACGCATGATTCTTGGCAGTTATCTAATAATTTGCTTCGTAGGGATGAAATTTGGTTTACGGAAAAAGATAATAATGGTATTTCTTCTCTATATTCATTAGCAGATTTCATAGATGATGATGGCAGTAAAATTCGTAAGGATGCAAGTTATGAAAAAAATTATTTGCTAGGCAAGTATGGCGCTATTCCTTTCTTGAAATCTATAAATATGTTGGGAGAAAAGTGACAATGGCTAAAGAAGATAGAACTGGAAATCGAAGATGTAGGATTTGCTAGAAGAACTCCAAGTCTAGGCCATTATTTTATTGTGACAGATACTCAAGAAACAGAGAAGAATTACTTGTATGGCTTAAGAGATTCTTTATCGCAGGAAGTGCAAGGCCGTATAGTTATAAGTGTGTCTAAAGCTAAAACTAAAGAATTAGTAGATGTTTGTCAACGAATGTCAGCGCTTGAGCCTCAGTATGCTGAACCATGGATTGTATTTGATAGAGATCAAGTAGTGGATTTTGATAAAATTATTCAATATGCCGAGCAGCAAAAAATTAATGTTGGGTGGTCAAATCCATGTATAGAGATATGGTTTGATGCGTATTTTGGCATAATGCATAATTATCATGATTCTGTTAGTTGCTGTCGTGAATTTGCTAAAACCTTTGAGAAACAAACAGGTGTGAAATATAAAAAAGCAAATCCGAAAATTTATAGTTTGTTAAATTCTCATGGTAATGAGAAGAGTGCTATTCAAATAGCTAAAATTAAATTAGATTTGTTTAATAAGGAAAATATAGTAGTACCGTCGCAAATGTGTCCTTGTACGACTCTGCATAAGTTGGTGGAGGAAATTCACAGCAGAGTAGATAACGCGTTGACAAAATGATAGAAATGGGGATTTGAGAAATGCAGCTAACAAACAAATATGAAAGAAAATATAAAGAGGCACAACCGGTGCTTGCCATATGCTATGATTTTGATAAAACATTATCGCCGGATGATATGCAGGCCCAAGGATACATTCAGTCGGTGGGATATGAAATAGCAGAGTTTTGGAAAAAATCTAATTCGTTGGCAAAAGATAATGAAATGGATCAAAATCTTGCTTATATGCTTTGTATGAAAGAGGAAGCTGAAGGAAAAGTACTGTTCACTAAAGCTAAATTGGCTGAGTATGGAGCTAAAGTACAATTGTTTCCAGGGGTTGAAGACTGGTTTGAACGAATAAGAGGATACGGCAGACAAAAGGGCATTATAGTGGAGCATTATATTATTTCTTCTGGACTCAAGGAGATGATAGAAGGAACGATTGTTGCTAAATCAGGTGCTTTTGAGAGAATTTATGCAAGTTCATTTTATTATAATGAAAAGATGAGTATAACCAACAGAAGATTTGGAGGCTTATATTGAATGAAAAGAAAGATTATGGACAAATTAGAAGCATGGCGTACTTCTGGTAAAAACCGATTGCCATTACTTTTATATGGAGCCAGACAAGTAGAAAAACCTATATTTTGCAGCAATTTGGACAAGAATATTTTGCCAATGTGGTATATATAAATTTTGAAGAAGACAGAATTTTGGCGTCTTATTTGGATATGCGTATCAATCCAGATTTTATAATTCAAACTATTGAAGAATTGTATAACGTACAGATAAAGGCAGAAGAAACGCTTTTGATTTTTGATGAAATTCAAAGCTGTGAACGAGCGCTGACTTCTTTGAAATATTTTGCTGAGCAAGCGCCTCAGTACTGTGTTGTAGCGGCAGGAAGTTTATTGGGAGTAGCTATTAACCGGCAAAATTTTTCTTTCCCTGTAGGTAAAGTGCAAATTATGCGTCTTTATCCCTTGGATATGGAAGAGTTTTTATGGGCGAAAGGAAAGAAAATGCTGTGTCAAATGATTCAGTATTGCTTTATAAACAATGCCCCATTACCTAAATCAATACATCAGGAGGCTATGCTGCTTTATCAGGAATATTTATTGACTGGTGGAATGCCGGCCGTAGTTAGCGCGTATTTAGAGGGACGTAATGCTGATGAATTGAAGCGTTTTATTTATAATTCATATGTAGCTGATATGGCTAAATATGCCGGTATGGCGGAAAGCGTTAAGATTGCAGAAGCTTATGATTCTTTGCCAGCGCAATTGGCAAAGGAAAATAAGAAGTTTCAATATAAGCTTATTCGGATGAGGGCCAGGGCGTCTTTGTATGGCACGGCTATAGATTGGCTGGTACAAAGCGGCATTGTATTGAAATGTACGAAATGTGAGCAAGGGTTGATGCCATTGGCTGCGTATGAGGATTTGAGCAGTTTTAAATTATATTTTAGCGATACGGGAATTTTTTCTGTAAGAATACAGCTGACGAAACAAAGCTTTGCTTTAGCCAGTCAATTTCTGGGGAGCTTAACAGAAAATTATGTAGCCGTACAATTAAAGGCTAACGGCTATAATTTAAATTATTGGGAAAGCAACAGCACTGCGGAAATTGATTTTGTTATCATCAAAAATGGTGTGGTTGTGCCGGTGGAATGCAAGACTAATATAAATGTTCGCTCCAAAAGCCTGCAATCTTTTGTTAAGAGATATAATATTAAGGAGAGCATTCGCCTGTCAGGCAGAAATTTTGGCTTGGATAATGGAATAAAATCAGTGCCGTTATATGCTGCTTGGTGCGTATAGCATTGTGGCGATAAGCTTAAACCAGTTATAAAATAGAGAGACTGTGAAAAACTATTTGGAACGGATAGATTCGCTAAAATTTTACGTGGAAGTTTAGATTTTATTCAAAAGTTTTCTCTTTTTATTTGAGAATTTCTGTTTCGCGGCGTGTTTTAGCTGACATAATATTTGATAACAAAATAAAAGGCTTGATATGAATTAGAATTTGAACTATATTTTTGTGATAGAAGGAGTATCATCGATGGATACGGTAAAAATAAATGGATGGAGGCATTTGTTTCAAAAGCATATTTTAAGTCGAGGTTTTTCGTATTGTTTATTGGATTATGTGCGTAATATTACAAGAACGGCATTGGGATATACTTCGGTGGTTAGTGGAACAGAAGATTATACGGTTAATATAGTATTGCGTAATGAAAAAGTTGTACAAATGAGTTGTGAGTGTCCTTATGCAGAAGATGGTAATAACTGCAAGCATATGGCGGCAGTTTTATATAAATTGACAGGGGAGCAAGATGATTTATCCGTACAAAAACGTAAAGATGAGCGGTTTAAGAAAGCTCAGGAATTAAGTGTTATCATAGAGCGGATGACGGAAACAGAGCTGCGAGAGTTTTTATTAAAATTAGCTTTGGATAACAGCGATGTAAGGAAGGATTTACTGCTTAAATATGCTAAGTTTGTTGGTGGGCCGCATATACAGGAATTGAAAGGCAAAATTTACGATATAGCTGATTTATATGAGTATGAAGACGGCTTTATCGATTGGAATCATGCATATGACTATATTTGTTCGCTAAGCGCTTACCTTGAGGATACTGTGAAAAAGCTGTTGGAAAGTAATTTTTGTATACAAGCTTTTGAGTTGGTGTACGAGGGGATTTTCTGTGCCAGTGAGCAGGAAATGGACGATTCAAGCGGCGGTTTGACAATGTTAGGGGATACTTGTTCTGAATTGTGGCGGCTGATATTGAAGCAGAGCGATAGCCAGCAAAAAAGAAAAATTTTTGCTGCGGCTAAGAGATATTTGCAGGAGTTCAAAGAAAGTGATTTTATTTATGAGTATTTGTATAATTTACTGATACAGGAATTTCATGAGGAAGATTTCTTGCAAGAAAAGCTGAAAATGCTTGATGAAGATATTACCGGCATGATAGCAGATAGCGATAGACATTCAATAGCACGGTATTATATTGAAGATAAATTGTTGAATCGCATACAGATTATGCGGCAGCTAAAATATGCTGACAAAGAAATTTTGGCTTATCAAAATAAGTATCGCAATTTTCCTAGGGTAAGACTTGCGCTGGCTGATACTTATATGCGAATGAATAAAGTGCAGGCTGCGGTACAGTTATTAATTGAAGGTAAACAAGCAGATGCTAAATCGTTAGGTATAGTTGACGATTATATCCGGCGTTTATTGGAGATTTATCGTGAGAGTAATCAGTTTGAGGCATACAAGCAAGAATTAATAAATTACATATTTAGCATTAGACAAGATAATTTGCAGTATGTTTTTATGCTTAAAGAACTGGTGTTACCTAATGAATGGTCAAATTATCGTGAAAAAATTCTAGCTGCCAGAACCTGTTATTGGATTAGGTATAATCTGTTAGTACAGGAAAATATGCATGAGCGCTTGTTGGAAGAAATATTACAGTCTGGGATAATTCATGATTTAGATAGTTATGAAAAGGTTTTAAGGGAAAGATATCCTGAGCAAGTGCGGAATCAATATATTCAGTATGTTACACAGGAAGTAAAGATTGCTACGCAGCGTAGCGCTTATCAAAAGTTGATGAAGTATTTAAAGAAAATAAAAAGATATCCTGATGGTATTGAGTTAACAAAAGCAATTGCTTCAGAATGGCGTGATATCTACCGCCGCAGGCCAGCAATGTTGGATGAACTACATAAAGCAGGATTTTAGTGATACAAGGAATATTGCTGTTGTAATATCAACAAACTACTCCTTTAGATGTATAATATAGGCGAATGGAGATGGTGCGTATATGATTAGGAAGCTTTATCATGGTTCTTTAAATATAATTGAGAAGCCTGTTTTTGGATATGGCAAGCGCTACAATGACTATGGTCTAGGTTTTTATTGTACTGATAGTATCGATATGGCTAAGGAGTGGGGCGTGAGCAAGGATCAGGATGGTTATGCCAATTGTTATGAGCTTGAATGCGATGGAATGAAAATACTTGACTTGAATGCTTCGCAATATTGTATTTTACATTGGCTTACAATATTGCTGCAAAATCGCGAGTTTGACGTACCTTCTGGTTTGGCTTTGGAAGCTAAGGAATATTTGCTTGCTAATTTTGCTGCTCCTTATGAAGATTATGATGCGATAATCGGTCATCGTGCTGATGACAGCTATTTTTCTTTTGCGCAGGATTTCATCAATGGTACCATATCTTATCGGCAGCTTAATAACGCTATGCATTTAGGAAAGTTAGGTCAGCAGTTTGTGCTTAAGAGCAAGAAAGCTTTTGAACGTATCAAATTTACCGGCAGTGAGCTTGCTGAAAGTAAAGAATGGTATGTAAAAAAGCTTTTGCGTGATCAAACTGCGCGTCGAGAATATTTTAATGTGGAGCGTAATAGGCGGCGACGTGGAGATCTGTATATTATACAGATTATGGATGAGGAGATGAAGCCCGATGATTTACGCTTACGATAAGGTTTATTTGGATAAAGCCCGTACTGCGCTCGGACGCATGCTGGATTTTGCTGTGTACGATCTTAAATACGATTTGGAAAAGTTTTTTGATTTATTTATGAAATCTGGTGTGGCAGACAGATTCGCCAGCGGTGATTTTTCTGTTATTGTAGGTATGTCCGGTGTGGAGCTGGCTTATGAAGTATTGGATAAGGCTGGGGCTTCTTACGAGCGTATCAAGCCTAAATATTCTGTGGCTCGCAGTGCAGAATACTGGCTGGGATGGGCTTTGGCCTATTATCAGTGGGTTACTGCCATGAGCTTTGCAGAGATAGTGCGGTATGTGGCTGTTAAAGATATGCTTGGCCTTTATTATCCTTTTCATGAAATGGATATCCGGCAATTCGTGGATAAAATGAATGCTTTGTATAAAGCCGCGAAGCCGGAAACTAATCTTAAGCTTTTGCGGCGTAGGGCTGGGTTAAGCCAGCGGGAGCTTGCCGAGTTATCCGGAGTTCCGCTGCGTACTATTCAGCAGTATGAACAGCGGAAGAAAAATATCAATAAAGCTCAAGCAGAATATTTGATAATGCTTGCACGACTCCTTTGCTGTGATGTTATAGATTTAATAGAAAAAGTGCAATGAGCTTAATTTAAGGGTCTTTGCCAAAAGCTGTGGTCGGCGCTCTAACGTTTGTGTGGTGGGCGCTTT
>ERZ779895.296-NODE-296-length-75984-cov-6.668822_pt1 | contig 75984 bp, 94 predicted proteins | sample MGYA00511093_ERZ779895 | MGnify/ENA primary metagenome ERZ779895 (study PRJEB29588, sample SAMEA2142970) | human gut metagenome | biome: human gut; feature: human-associated habitat; material: faeces | place: Denmark | collected 2008/2010 ... | reverse complement strand
TTTCCTTCTTCCCTTTTTAATTACTTATTTTTGCCAATGAAAATTATACACTAACTCCAATTTGACCATCAGAAAAATATCCTTCTGCATCAAATATTTCTTTTCGCCACGAAGCATCCGTTATCAGTTTTGCCTTTATTACTTCTTCATATAATTGGAAGCGAATCGCAGCGGTACTATTATCATAATCAATGTTAGAAAGTGCAACAAGTACCGCCGCTTCATCACAGTCAGCAATTGTAGTCACAATTTTTTCTATAAATACAAATGCCTCACACACATCTTCACGACGACCAGCAAAATCACTATTTGTCACTAAATTATATACAAATCTCTTCCACATACAATATGCATTTTTTTGAGTATAATCGGATGGTATACCAAACTTAATCAAATAAGCATATAGCGCATATCTTACAACATCCTCCGACAAACCTTGTTCAATTTTATGATTGTTACGAAACAAATCCACTTCATTGTAATAAGCTTTTGTCAATGTATTTTCAAAAACAAGTGGATTTTCCATCTCTGTAAATTTATCCAATAAGTCCGTTATTCTTAACAATCCATCTATTATTGCTTTTTGAGGATTTTGACATTGGCTATAATCACTACCACCATTTTCAATGAATTTAAAAAACACACTGCCAGTCATCTGACGAATCCGACTATAATCCGCACGGTATTCCTTTTGAGAAACATTACTTGCACTAACATAGCTCAGATATGAATCACGAATCATTTCTTTAACAAAATCCATCATTGCACCGTCATATTCCTCACCAAACAATTTATAAAACAATTCTGCATACTGATTATTATATTTACTTATATAAATTATCTTATTCTTTTCTGAAATATTGTTTCCTAAAACTTGATTGAGTAATTGTGAATTTTGAAGTTTCGCCTTAAATATCTCAAAATCAGTAAGAAGCTTTCCTCTTGCATTCATCTTTATATATAAATCATTTGTTTTCTGGAAATTATCCATAGGTAACCACAAAAATGAAATAGGGCACGTATCAGAAATCAAAGTATTTTTCAAATACTCAAAATCACTCCATTCTAACATCTTATGATGTATAGCATCTAACATTATTAACATCGATTTTATTGTTGGGTCTTTTACAAAGTTTCCAGTCATCCAATAACATTCTCTAATCTGTTCACTTACCAAATCATAGCTAAAGTCAATATTTTCTTCGCAGATTTTTTCACAAAATCGTTTTGAAGTATCTCTCGTTTGATATGAAAAATTCCTAAGTTGCTGTAATCCATCTACATACTTTAATCTTGAAAACACATACCAATGAAGTAAGAACAATGTTGTAAGTCTTTGTTGACCGTCAATAGGAATGAATCTCCCCTCTTCTTTTTCACCATAGATAAAATTCAGTACTAACTTTTTATTATTTACAAGTGAATCAAATAATTCTTCAATCAATGAATTTCTAATTTGTTCTATTGCTGAATCATTTTCTCTTCCTTGTGCGTAATCTCGCTGTAGTGGTGGAATAACGATATGACATTCCTGAACCAACCCCCAAAATGTATGTGTTGTACTATTTTCATTCATCAGTTAACCCTCCTAGCATTTTATAAATATTATTAGCTATATCATTTGAATAATCTTGCATATCAACAGCTCCCCATACAACAAGTTGTATGGAATTTTCATAACCTTTAAGAAATACCCACTTTGTACCTATTGGCACATATTTTTCTTCGTTATTTTTCCTTCTTTCTACTTCAATTACTTTTCTTCGTTTGTCTACAAAACATGCGTTTTTATATCCTCTATTTGTGCTAGAATCCAGCAATACCAGATTTGTGATTGAATTATTATCTATGATACCAAGTAAATCAACAATCCGATTTGCCAATAGCTCAAAATCCACCATTCTAGAATCAATACACACTTCTATATCCTTAATTATATCTGGATCACTCGCAATATCATATCCATTATTTAACACCTCTAAATAACTCTTTAACCAAGTTTCCTTTTCATCAGCAGAAACATCGCCTTTTGGTGTTTGAGGATTAATATGTTCTATATCCCACGTTTCATTCTTGTATAATTCAAACGGAAATCTTTCATACTTATTATTTGCATTAACCAACATTGCTATGTTATATAACAAAAGCACATTTCTCACATACACATCACCTGCACTAATATCTCCTAAGCTATTTCTAATTTGCTCTAAAGCAAACTCTTCAAATGGTGTTCCCTTTGTACTTCCAAAAAACTGATTCTTTATTCTTGTTAATATCTCAAGCCGGAAAGAATTTTTATCCGAAGCAGCATATATTTTATATAAACTATTAATAATATTAACATCCTTTTCTTTTTCATTGATAATAATCAGCAAACCTATCGTATGATAATAAAAATAATCATCATACCAATCCTGTAATGTTTCATAAATATTTTGGATATCTCGCCATATTTCTATCACTTTTTCCTCTGCCTGATTTTGTAAAAGCGAACTTACTGTTCGGAATATTGCATGTCTATCATCATTTGTATTTTGAACATCTAAGCCAGCTTTCACACACCAAATTTCAAACAAATAATCAATTCTTGTACTATAACTATTTCTTTTTTTATCCACAATAAAACTCCAAAAGCTATCACTATTCAATCCTTTTTCAATATCTTCCCATTGAAGAGCCATATTTTGTCTACGATTGTCATCGAGGCATGCATTAAGTAAAACTGCTTTTATCAGCTCAGCATTTGTAAGTTCAATCTTATTAGCATTAATATTGGTAAATGTTTGAATTGTATCCTCTTCATCATCAAGTACATACCATATAACCTGAATATCATTTACCACTTCAAAAATCTTGGCAAGGACACCCTTCGGACGCTTATTTTTTCTTGTAAACATGGCGATACATTTGATACTTTCTATTAAATTTCTCGAATCAATACTATACTCTTTTTCATCCTCCATTAAATTTACTAAAGATGGCATGGTTTCCGTTTCAATCAAATTTTCAATCTTTGAAAACAGTTCTGTAAATACTGATTTTTCCTCATATTTAAGTTTGTATTTTCGATATTCAAGATCTATTTCGTCCTCTCGGTTGCTACAATAGTAAAGTGCTGAAATTAACCAAAATGCAGTAAGCCTCTGTTGACCATCAACCAATTCCCAATAGTCGCCTTTTTTCTTAACAATAATCGGTTGCAAGCAATAATAATCATTATCATCTCTTTTACTCTCTGCAAAATCGAATAAATCCTCTAAAAGTTCCTCAACCTGTACATTTGTCCATCTATATCCTCGTTGGTATGATGGTACAAAAAACCTCTCATCAAACAATTCATTTATCGGTTTTAATGTTACTGTTGCCATTTCTTCATCTCCATTCTTGCTTAGGTTTCATCTATCCTTACGCCATCTTCCATTCCTAATCAACTACATCTAAAGTCAACATCTCTTCCTCTCTTCTACTCTTTACCAACCGCTCTTTCACCCATCCCGCAATCGGTTCTGCAGCAGCCAACGCTAATCTTACTGAAACAACATTTTCCATCCACTTATATCCCAAATTCAGCTTAGCATTATCATTTCTGTTACTTGAACCTCTACTGAATTCATATCAATCTAGAAAAGTTCGAATTCTAGCAATTTCCTTGGCAGATAATATCTTCTATGATTTTCTTCGCCATCACTAAAGATATATCTGTCTTTTCCAACATGCTCCATTGGATCACCTACTGGATGAATCGGAGCTTGTCTACCTGAATCTTGAATTGTAAAACTCGGTTTGCTCCAGTTCTTTTTACAATTACGTAACATAAAAATTGTCGAATACAATCTTGTAAAATAATCACTCGGATTATCTTCCCAGTCACCTATCGCATCCTTTAATGTAACTATTTCTTCCAAGCCTTCCACTCTATATCCATGTGTTGGTTCTGGATGAGCATATTGAAAATCCATGTCATTTCTAACACCTACTAATATACCTCTTTCTCTTATCTGTAGAACACCATACTCCGCATAATTTAGAAGCTAATAATTATTGTGTATCACCCCGCTGCAAAGTCCTGAACAATCTGTTTAAACACTTCTGCTTTACCTAAGGTCATCACTCCCTTGACATTTTTCGCGCGTTTTGTCATAGTATTCGGCGCTATTTTTGCTTATTCCGCCTTACTCAGCTCTTTTTCTGCTAATTTAATCCATAATCGCTTATACATATGATGTCCTGCAAAAAACCAAATCAAATAATCAGTATACATAGTTTATCATATAACTATCATTTACTCAATATTTTTTTGCCTACATATCTCTTCTATCTCTTGGTATTCTATTTACAAATTCTACTATTTCCTCGACGGAATTCTGACCTTTTAATATACCATTCAATAATGTTACCAAAATGTCATCATAATTATTATTATTAATTGGATTGAATTGTGCACAAATAATAAAATTATATGGTGTAATATAACGAATTCTTAATTTAGCTTCTCCCTTTAAATCAACAACTTTACCATCAATCACAGCCGCACCATCATCATATTCTGACCTTGTTACTTTTTTATTCTCATATTCTGCATATTCTTCATTGTAATAGCCAAATTTATCTGCCCATGTTTTTATGTGTTCCTTATCATATCGGTATAATCCTATTTCTTCTTCAGGATAAGCTTCTACATAAACATATTTCCTATAATACTCTCCCGCTGCATACACAACAATTCTTTTAACTTTTATCTCATAACAATCCATCAAAAATTTATCATCAGAAATCCTTTCAAAATTATTGATATTGATGTTAGTATAAATTAGTGGTTTGTCACTTCGTTATAGCGGGTATTTTGTATGTTAAACCCACTTATTCTAGTAATTTTTTGAGTTTTCTGGTTTTTCTGCTTACATTTTGCTGACTAACCCTTATAATTTCTTCTCCACTTTCTGCAATTTGTCCAGCAACGGAAATTAAATATTCCATCTTGGACTAATTTTGAACTATCTTAGACTAATTTTGAGCTAATTATATTGATTAGTCCATGGAAAAATCCTTATTTTTCGGTATTTTTCGTTAAGCACTTAGACTAAATCGTTTTTTCTTTAACTAAATTAGTTCAAATGCTTATTTTTTCAAATACCATCTTGCAGCATGTCCAACACCGTCAACATCAGCAATACCTTCTCGCTTCATAGCCTGAAGAATATTAGATACTTTCTTGGACTTTTGCTTATCGCTCAAAACTGCTGACAATGAGCCTGACAAAACCTCCTTCAACTCACTAGCACTAGCTCTCTCCATTGTATCTAATGCATTAATTATTAATTGTTTGCACACATCATTTTTTAAGCCTTTGTTTCTAACATACTCCGTCTGTTGCCCTACAATATTAGCAACCTTATAAGAAACATAAATATTGGGATATCTTCCCTCTACCAATTTTTGTTTCTTTAACTGCGCAAAACTTTCTTTAGAAATAACTTCTTTCTTCTGTACTTTATCAAGCAAAAACACAGTCGATAAGTCCAAGTCGGCATTTGCATGTAACAGTTGAGTATAATTTTTATCTAATATCTTTCCATAAAGTGAAACTTTCACCCGGTTAGGATCACTCAAGTCATAGGTTGGTAATGGAAAACATTTTTCTTTTTGAATCTGATACATCATTGGTATTCCCATGGAATTTGTATCAATCATATATAAGTTTACCATCGCCTTGCATAAAAAAGTATTTCGATAATACGGTGGTTTATACCCCTCTTCCAAAGTTTTTTCTACAGTTTCTGGAATAAAATTTCCTTCATTAATAAAAACTAGTCGATCCTCGAATTCTTCTAAATTAATTTTTCCACGTAACTGATAATTGGAATGAGCAATACAATTATTCAAAACCTCTTTTACAACATCCGCTTCATATTGATAAGTTTCATCTGGAAACAATGTTTGCTGTCCAGCAATATATCTATACTTTTCGTTTCGAATCTTCGAATAGACCTTATCAACAGCTAGTAGTAATGGCATATCAAAATGCTCATATGCTTTCACTGTTCCATTTCCATTATATAAAGTCCATGTGATTCTAGGTATAAATCCATCAAAAAGGTATGACGATTCTTCCTTGCCCAACAAAATTAAAGCCGTATTAGTTATCTTTCCCTTAATCAGAATTCCTGCCTTATTCAGCATCTCAATATCACTCATCTTTAACAGCATATCTGTTGACTTTTTAGATGAATTCTGTTTTTTTATAAAAAGTTCTCTCGCGTAAGAAACAGCTTCCGGATCTAAATCTTCAAATGTAGCCCCCTCCACTATTTCTTTCGACCAATCTATTCCTATCTGACTTCTTATTAAATCAACTTTATCCATTGGAAGAGGACATGTACTCTCATCCTCTCTTGCATACGCAGCCCCATTCCAAGTAGTCGGAATTCCTCTTGTTGCAGGAGGTATCTGAAAAGCTACTATACGATGTCCATCCATATTTAATTCATATATTTCCATAAAAGTAGCTCTTTCGTTTGTCCCACCAACAATCTCTTTTTTTAGATGCTGAAGATTTCCATCCTGACGATAAGCAGAACCAACTATTTCTTTATTATTTGTCACCCCAAAAATCAGCCAGGCTTCTTTCAAACCACGTATATTTGCTTCATTACCTAACGCCGAAAAATACTTTCCAATATCTTTAAACGAATAATTTGTACGTGCTTCCTTGAATTCAACAACCTCATCTTCAAAGTCAACTATCATTTTTCGAATTTTCTTTACCAATTGTTGATCTGTATATATCATGCTATTTCCTTTCTGCCTTAAGCTAATTTGGTTAAGTGCTGCTCCTACAGCTCCTCTTCTAATGGTTTCCAGCTATCATTCAATGGATAGGATACATTCAACTCTATTTTTAAGACTAATAGCGTTGAATTTCCTCTATATTTCAAACCATCATCTCGCTGCATCCAAAAATATTTTCACTCTCCATATTCGACCGTTCCCTCGGCAACCTCACTCAAACTTTCAAAATTGTGATAATTATAGGTGTGCCGGCTCTTAATAACGTCCTTTGTTGTTTCAACTTTTTCTTCCGAATATTTAACAACATCTTTTATAACAAGTTTATGGATTGCAGAAATAAGGAGCTCCATGCATTCATAGTCTGGCTGACCATCTTTTTCTGGCAAATTGATATTTAACATATCAGCATCTTTGGCATAAAAATTCTTTCCATAATCAAACTGTCCAGTATGTGAAGATTTATGTATAGCAGATGTTACGAATATTGACGCATATTTAGGTAACTTCTCCGTATGAATAACTGCCACATGATCGTCTCCACCATATTCATAATTTCTATATTTTGCAGAGCCGAACATATCTATTGTAGTAGTATTTCTAGAAAATATTTGCACATTATTTCCTATAAATGCTGATATTCCCTCGTCAGTCTCACCTGCAGTAACAAATGGTAAATTCCCAGCAATTCTATCTGCCCCTTTAAGCCTCTTACCTCTTGTTGCTTTTCCATATAACTCCTCAAGATTAAATTTTTTCCATGTTAAGGAATTATAATTTTCAATTATGGATTTTTCTTCCTTTGTCAGAAGCGTATCTTTCAGTCCCGTGACTGAAAGATATGCTTCCAGCTCCGCAACACGCTCCGCTTCCAGCTCCGCTATGAAATCATCCATAAATTTAAAATCAATTTTTCCATTTTTTTGTGGTAACATAATCGGTTTGTTTTTTACAACATTCCAACCACCCAACTTGTTCTTGTATGAATAAATTGGTAAGTCAGTTACTTTATTTATACACATAACCATAAACAAATACTGATTACTTGTTATAATTTCAGCTTCGTTTTTCCAACGAATTGCATATGCATCAGAGAGCACGGTGAACTCTCTTGATTGGTAATATGCCCTATATACATCACTGTTAGATGGTATTGAAATTACATGCTTCAATATTGTTGCACCTTCTCTTGGCACATAATAATTCAATCCTTGATTTCTAAAACTCGATGTCAAACAAGGAATAACATACTCTCCACATGGTTGCTTAGGCAATTTGTCTGCTTTATAAGGAAGCTTTGCTGTCTTTATCCTTTCAAACAAATCACCGATTATATATTTGCCCCACTTGACACTCGACAGCATCGTGTCAAGTGAGGCATTTATTTTCCCAATTTTGTATCAGCTTTCTGATTACATAATATACTCGAAACTTCCCAAGCCAAATAATCACCTACTGTTTTTTTGAAATCATTAAGCTTTGGGATAGTATCTATAGGTGCAGATTGATTCCAATCTGCACCATTTTCAGGATCAATAGTTCCTTCATAATACTCTTTGTCTGTCAGCAATGAAAGCTTTGCTTTTCCGTATCTAACCAAATCCGCAACTTCCTGATATCGCTCTTTAGCATGATCGGTATCTTTTAAGTTTGAACTTGATTTTCTTCTGTTAGATCTAGTATATCCATCATATGAAAAATCAATAAATTTAACCACATCATCTTTTTGGTGGGCTTCGCCAACCCTAAAAACATATATATTAGTTTGAACACTTGATTTTCCAATAAATACATCTATTGGCATCTTGATACTAGCTAATAATGTGCTGTGTTTTAATATTTTTTTATTAAATTCTATTGCCTTTCCCGAACCTGCAGAATTTTGAATAATTATTGCACCATATCCTTTTTTCATCATGGATAAAGCTCTTTCAACAAATATCATTCCATTTCCCTCTGCAGAGTAAGGAGGATTTAAGACAAAAGCATCTGCCGGAAAATCCTCATCAGTATTTCCAAAACCATATTTGCCATTAAATCCTTTTAAAGAATCATCATTTATAATATTTGAGCTACCATCTCCCATAAGTATCATATTTAGAATTGCTAACATATATACTTCCGAAAGCACTTCTATTCCAAGAAGCTGATTAGCCTTTATTTCTGCTGATTTCTTGGCTAACTCCTCGGGAGACTTGAGCTTATCTTTAGCATCATTTAACATTTCATTCATGGCTGCTACCAACAACCCAGCTGATCCGGTAGCAAAATCCCATACATATGAATCCTTGTTGACTCTTGCAAGTTTTACCAGAAGCGATGCAACATAAGATGGTGTGAGCACCACATCGTTCAATTTATCTTGAGAAAAACCAAGCCAACTATACATTTCATTAAAAAGTTTTCCCGTGAAATCTGTAGTCAAGCCGATCTTATAATAGATTCCTAAATCATCAACTATTTTTGTAAACACTCTTTTTAATTGACTCTCTCCATCAACAACCTTATTTATGTTTTCTGTTGTCAAAGTATTCTGAAGTGTTCTAATAATCAACTCCTTCTTTTCTTTAGGTAAATTCTTATGATTTAAAAATGATTCTATTTTCTTTACCACTTTATCTCCATCTCGATATCCAAATTCTGTTGATGATGTTAATTCACCTTTTTCTAGTGGAGCTACTTTCCCAGGTATACCTAATGTTGCAATAATAGAAGCTGCCACAAGATATACTCTGTCTCTTTCAGAAAGTCCCTTCTCCTCTTTGTATATATCATTATTCAGTTTGACAAGACTTGCATTAATTTCTTGTTCCCTTTGCTCTTTCAACCTATCCAATTCTTCTTGGGAAAGTCTTAAGGTTCTAACTTTTTTTATAAATCTATCAAAATTTTCTTTCTTAAGAAATGACAAATCGGTATAATCATCGACTTTCTGCCCAGCGCCTAAATTTTCCTTTGAAACATAATACACTCCCAGGGAACACTCAAGCTCTCCATCATTATTTCTATATCCGGTTACACCAATAGAAATAATATCTGTATAACTTGTATGATGTAAGAGGGCATTCGCATAATGAATTGCTCCATTCACTGCATAAGCATTTATGTTTTTAAAGTTCGGTTCATTTTTAGCAGTTTTATTTTCAACTTGACCATCTGAACCACATTTCACTAGTTTATCTTTATACCCCTTGTATTCAATCAAAATAGGATAATAATTCAATTCTGAATCCTGCAATAGTAATTTTGCATCAGGCCTATTTCCACCTACCCCACCATTTTTTGAATAATAATCATCAAGAGCTTTATCAATCTCTGTATTTAACGATTGTTGCTCTAGTCTATAATCTAATCCATATGATTTCATCCATCCATTGCATAAGTCTGCAACATTTGGTTCAACGGACTGAACTGTTTTCTTTGCCATCTTTTCTCTCCCTTACATTGTTTTTCTTTCTTGCATCAGTTGGTTTCTGTGCATTACATGGAATTAGCCATGTTTTTCCTTTTTTTACAACACCATCTATTCTATCTTGCTCACATAATGTTGCAATACGTCTTGATGAGATTCCCCATTTTATGGACATCTCAGTTGTTGTTAAATATTCCATGGTCATTTCTTTCCGCTCTGTAGCTAACCTTCATTTATCTGAACAATAGTTCTATCCTTATTATAATATATATTTTTTAGCGAGTCAAACAAAACCCGTCTTAAACTAGCCCCAAATGAGCTCCAAAAGATAAACTTGTTTTACACTCCGCCAATTTATACGAATATATTTCCATACTTTTTTATAAGCTCCAGAAAGCTATCTATATGATGCTGAGAATGAAATGATTGTACTCGTGTAAAATGTCAAATTATCTGTTACCGTTTGGACATCATGTCCAAACACAAATTATTTTCTTTGCTCTCACGTTTGGACAATTTGTCCAAACGCAAAAATACCGTTGTTTTTCCCTGTCATGTCTGGACATAATCTCCAAACATACCATTTTTGTCCCATTTTTAACCATTTTTAATGTATATTTATAGCACATAAAATGCACATATTTCTTGTTCTTTTATGCCTTGCAAGATACGCATCCTGTGTCCACACGAATGCACATCAAAGGATTATCCTTAGATGTCCTTGCAAGGGAAAACTCCCTTGAACCCTTTTTTTCTTCGCCGTACATACAATCTCGTGCCACGAGATTGTAATCACAGATAGACCAACATCACCATCTGAAGTTCTCCGGTATACCGACTTTCTCTAAATACTCCTGTCTTGCCTTCGCTCTTTCCTCTGGCGTTCCAGCCGTCTTATATCGGGTATACAATTCCCGTTTCACCATTGCTTCCAATTTCTCCTGTAGTCCAGATCGTATCCTATCCTCATCCCATCGAATATCTGCCAGAAAATATTTCACTAAATCTATAAATAATTCTTCCGGGATTGTAACATTTTTCTTTTTCTCCATATTTTTTCCTTTCTCCGGTTATTTTTCTGCCAGCAAAACACAACAACGCAACAATGCAGGACAATGGCTTTTGCGGTGTTGATTTCTCAAAATCTTCGATTGCAACACCGTATTTTCCTATGGCTTGTATTGTTGCGTTGTTGCCTTGCGACTAAAAATATTTACTATCTAAAATCCAATACCAGGCATTATTTACCTTTTGGGATTTTATTTGCAGTTCCTTTTTAACCATTTCCATCGTACGCCAGGAAATGCCTCTATCTCTTGCTTTTTCCTGTATCTGAGATACTGCTGCTTCTTTTGTAGTGCAGCTTAAAGAAACCAACAAATCTTTTGCTTCTTCCTGCTTGCTGGTTTTTGGTGCAAATCCGCCAGCTAGTTCATCCTCGGTTATGTCGTAATCACCTTTCCATGTAAATACTCCATCCGTCAGAACAAAGGACTTGGCATGCCCTCGTTTTGCCAGATTATTTTTTATCTGTATCATGGCACGCCGGTTTTCCTGCCCCTTTACTCTGCCAACCAGCAACACACTTCTCGCCACAGCAAAGAAATCAATAGAACCCATTCCTCGATAGGCAACTTTCCCGCCGGCATTTTTATTCATGTGACCGATTAAAACAATAGCACAGCCGGTCCGTTCTGCCACCTGCCCCAGATGTTTTGTCATATCTCTTGCTGCATTTGCACGATTCATATCCATTTTGGCGCCAAGATATGCTTGTATCGGATCCAGAATCATAAGCTTTGCTTTTTCCTTCAAAATTGCCTGCTCAATTCGTTCATCCAGCATACTAAGAGATACATCCGTTTCGTCAATCACAAAAATGTTATTGCAGTCAGCCTGTGCCTTTTCAAGTCTCGGCTTTACAGTATCAGCCAAGCCATCTTCTGCCGTCTGGTAAATAATATGCAGTGGCTGTTCCGGTTTCATATGTTCGTCCAGCCCCTGTCCTTTGGAAAGAACTGCCGCAATGTTCAATACGAGTGTAGTTTTTCCCTCTCCGGGATCACCCTGAATGATTGTTAGTTTGCCATATGGGATAAATGGATACCAGAGCCACGATATTTCCTTCGACTCAACATCCGACATATTGATTATTTTTAAGTTTGTCTCATCCATATCAACCTTCACCTCCCTTCTTTTGAGCAGTTTTCGTAAGCATTTCAAGTATTGTTTTCAAAGCAATTACATCCTCTCCAGATAACACGCCGGAAAAATCCTCTTCCTCGAATTCTTTCAAAGCATCTGCAATCCTTGCCAGTTGTTCCTTCATCTTATCCGAAGTACGAATGTTACCCTTTACCAGAATTTTCTGATATAGACAGCTTTCAATAAAGTAATCTGATTTCTTTAGTCCGGACAGTTCTATCCTTTTTTCAATCAAATTCTTTTCCTGTTCTGTTACACGAAAGTTCAAAATAATATTTCGTTTTCTTGCCTTTTTCCCATCGTTACTTTTCAATGTATGGGACGACTGTGTTGTTCTCCTGTATATTTTATCTGCCATGATTTTCACTTCCTTTTCGCATCGCACTCAGTCTATCAGCCATATCTTTTTGCACCGATGGATACAAATGTGCATACCGCATCGTAACTGTTTCTGATTCATGCCCCAGCCTCTCTGCTATCTGAACCGGCGAAAATCCAAGTTCAATCAACGCTGCACAGGCACTATGTCTCAAATCATGAATTCGAATTCGCTTTACGCCACTTGCCTTCGCTCCACGATCCATTTCATGATGAAGATAACTTTTGGTGATATTGAAAATTCGCATGTCCTTATCCGGTTTATAAAGCATTCCCAGCAAATCTTCAATTTCATCACACAAAAAATCCGGCAGATCTATGATTCGGTTTCCTTTTTCTGTCTTCGGCGGCATTATTTTCTTTTCTCCATGAACCACCTGAAGCTGCTTATTGATCACCATCTTCCGATTTTCAAAATCAAAGTCCGCCGGAGTAAGTGCCAGCAATTCTGAGACACGGACTCCCGTCCAGTAAAGGATTTCAAACGCATAATACGAAATCGGTTTTGTTTTCATTTCCTCGGCAAATCTCAAATACTCATCCTTCGTCCAAAAAAACATTTCTCCTGCATTGGATTTTCCTATCTTTTTGCACCGCTTACATGGATTCTCCGCCAAGCCATAATATCTTACTGCATGATTGAAGATTGCTGACAACTGCGTGTTTACAGTTCTCAAATAAGTATTTGAATAGCCTCGTCCATTCTCATCTCTCTTTTGCAGCATTTCATTCTGCCATCTCAAAATATCCGTTGCGTCAATCTCAGACAAATTCTTTTCCGAGAAATACGGCAAAATATGTGTCTTCACAATGTGAATCTTTGTTTCGTATGTAGTAATCCGAATTTGTGGTTTTATTTCCTCCAAATACAAATTTACAAATGTTGCAAATCCCATATTGATGTCTCTGCTCTTTTTGGCTGTAAACTCACGCTCATACTCCTGTGCTTCCTTTTTACTTCGAAAACCTCTTTTGGTATGCTGTCTCTTTTTTCCCTGCCAGTCGATATAACGCAGTTGTACACGCCACGCCTTTCCGTTATAACCATCCCATGTATCTCGAAATACCGCCAATCGCTCCACCTCCTTGCATCTTTTCAGCAACTTATCGTCTAATTCCTGCACATTCTTCATAAAAAATGCGGTTGACTTTTCCTGCCACAACAATGGCTCTTGGATTTTCTTTTTTCAATTCCATATTGAGATCCTTGATAATTGCATAGGCTTTTGCTCGACTTACACCAAAGTCATATGCTACCGTGTCCACTCCGACGTACAACGGTTTTCCCTCATGTATCTGTTGCATATCAGCACCTCCCTTCCTGGTATCATCGCATAAATATTGAATCTGATTATTTATAATTTATGCGTTCTATAATGTCATTATATTCTCCATTGCGTACTTTGTCAATAACATTATTCATTTTTTATGCGTATTATTTTTATTCATCCTATTAACTGCATAAAAAATAAATAACTTTCTTTCATTTTTACTTTTCTTTTCATAGGTTTCATGATAAAATTGAATTATATTTTTTGAAAGGAAGATACAACATGGGCTACGGAAAAGTGTTAAAAGAAATATTAGACGAAAAGCAGATGAGCGTAAAAACTCTTTCCAGAAACACTGGTGTTCCAGCACCAACAATTTATTCTATCATCCGTCGGGACACCCCCATACGCTATGATACCGCTTTACGCTTTGCCAATACATTAGACATCCCTCTTGCCACCATATGCAATGAGAATCCCTATAATGAAGAGGATAAATCACTTCCAGAAGTTGGCAAATTGGTTGGCATGTCCGATCAACGTTCAAAAAAAGCCTACCTATCCAATCGTACATCAGCCATTTTTACGAAATTTGATTATTCCGATTTACCAAAAGTCGATCAACTTATCGCAGACTTCTTTGTATTGGATGATATGACCCGCGAGGAATTATTTGAATATATAACCTTGCTTAAGAAAAATCATTCTGACCCGGAACGGGTGAAAATATTGAAAGAGATAAAGAAGTGATTAGGATACAAAAAAAACGGGAAGCACCTGTATACAAGAACAAGGATTCCCGCTTTTTTCTCCAATGTAAGGAGACTTATCTATTTGTTTTCTAGATAAGCCAGCCTTCACATTTTATTTATTATTGCACTACACTATTTTACTTGAATTAATTATTATCATTTCTGCAATTGTTCTTACCAATGGTATTTCTTTTTGAAGCGCTTTTTCATCTTTGTAAGGCTTATATCTTTCCGTATTTTTTCCACTTTTACTATGTATCAACGAATTCCTTGTATAATAAATTCTTTTTGCAATATGATTATACACATTTTCTACATCCTTCCAAGGAATAGTTGGAGCCTTACAAAATGTCACTTTATTATTCTGATAGAATAACAACGCTTCACTGTCAATAGCATTTATTTTACTTTTCAATTGCTCTATATGTACATACTCTTTTAACACATATTTTAAAGATTCTAATTCATTGCCTTGTCCGGACTCATTATTCATGTGCATTCTATTTTTTACAAATGTAGCAATCTCATATACTTTTTCCTGATCTTTATATGAAAAATCCGGGTGAGTTATTTTATCTGTCAAATCAGTCACTATATTTCTCTTAAATACCTCATCATAAAAATATTCCATGACATGATAAAAAGAGATATATTTTATATATGGATCAACAGACGAAAAAGCCAATCTATAATAATCAACTACATCAGAGATATATTCTCGCTTAGGAATTGTCTCTAAACAATCTGACAAACTATCAATGTTTCTTCTTTTCATTTCTAATCTAGGTAATATTTCTTCTAGTTCCACATACTCCCCTATTGCCTGTTCTGTCTTATATATGAATTCAAATACAAATGCTTCTTTTTTCTCTCGCATTTTGTCCAGGCTGCTATAATCTCCCGAATTAATTTTTATGGAATATTCTCTCATCATACCAATTAATATTTGTTTCCAATCTATTTCCCTGTTTGTATCGTCATTTCTTATATGATACGGGTATCCACGTCTAAACTTTGCCGGTAAAACAACTCTTCTTTTTTCTTGTTTACTTTTTTCAACAAGCATCATAAGAAGAAATACGCAATATTCAACCGAACATGAACCAATCTGATACTCAATATTATTTTCCCTATCGACAGAACTTTGTGGAAATTCCATCATACGAATCGTTGACGTATCCAACTCCACTGCAACCTCATATTGGTGATTTACATATAACTCTAACCCTTGCATCTGCGCAGAATTTATAGTTTCATAAATATCTTTTAATTCATCATTTTTTAAAACAAAGTCTCCGTTCCATTCAGCATAATGTGACATCGGCCGCAAAGTAAATACCACATCATTATCATCAATTTCATCTTGCCTATTGCCAAACATTCTGCATACAAGCTCTTTTAACTCATAAAATGTTATCATATATTATCCTCCATTTTCTCTTCTCCTCATCAACTGCAATACTATTTTCATGTCTCTTCACAGTTTTTGCTTACATTCTGCTTACATCCAAAACGAGAAGCCCCTATTTACAAGGCTTCCCGCTATTTTCTTCCTATTCAAACTCGATTTCATAATAGCATTTCTGTGTGCGTTCATTGTTAATTTTTCTCTTATTTTCACATATTTTATTGATATTTACTTTCATTACTTTTATTTGTCCTTTCTCTTAACATCATAAAAACATCATTGATGCTTTATTTCCAAAACATCCTCGACACCACAATGAAGTTCCTGGCATATGGCATCAATGACTTTAAGATTAACAGGTTCGTTTTTTCCGAGCTTTGCTAATGTAGCATTGCTGATTCCTATTTTATCCCGAAGTTCTGTTTTTTTCAAGTGCTTATCTATTAGAGTTTTCCATAGTTTGTCATAGCAGATCATACATATTTCCTCCCAACTCCACCTGATTTGTAACATTTTAGGCAATGTTGATACCTTAGTTTCTATTTTTGTATTATATATCCATTTTTCTGTTTTGTCAACTTTTTATTCTGCTTTTTCAGAAAAATATTTCAGAAAACAAGAAAAAATGTATTGACATGCACTGTGCATATGGTAATATATTCACAGAAACAGAATAAAAGTTCAATAAAACAGAAATATAATTTAGGAGGACAAATATATGTTAAAAAATCAGTTATTCGGAGTTGAGGTAGAAATGACAGGGATTACAAGAGAAAAGGCAGCTCGAATCATTGCCGATGTTCTTGGAACCACACCTTCTCGACCAGAATCCAGTTGTTACCACGCACGCACAATCGTTGATCAGGCGGCTCGCAAATGGAAAGTTATGAGAGATTCATCCATTACTGCAATAAGAAATGATGAAACAATGGAACCAATCGATGAATACAGAGTAGAATTTGTAACGCCGCCTCTTCAGTATTCAGATATTGAACTTCTTCAGAACATCATAAGGAAGCTCAGGGAAAACGGAGCAAAATCTCATAGCAGCTGTGGTATTCATATCCATGTTGACGGGGCAAATCACACCGCAACATCTCTTAGAAAATTAGTAAATTTTATGACATCCAGACAGGATTTAATTTACGAAGCACTTCAAATCGGCAATCGCGAACACAGCTGGTGCCACAAACTTAACAAATCTCTCCTCGATGCAATGAAAAAGGACAAGAACCTCACAAAGGAAAAAGCAGAAAAAATATGGTATAGCACAGCAAATGACGGTTACTGCGGCGGCATCGATCACCAGCATTATAATGAAACAAGATACCACGGTATAAATCTCCACTCTTTCTTCACAAAGGGAACTGTCGAATTCAGACTTTTCAACAGCACTCTTCACGCCGGAAAACTCAAAGCGTATATACAATTTTGCTTGGCAGTATCTGCCTGGGCTATCACTTCGCAGGAAAAAATCGTATTTCGATCAATGGCCGGGTACACACCGGAACAAAAAGTTACAATCATGCGAAATATCCTCACTCATAGACTCGGACTTTACGGTGATGAGTTCAAAACTTGCAGGCTTCATCTTATGACACCACTAAAAAAAGCTGCTGGAATGGCTTGTCGAGCAGCTTAGTAAAAGTGCTGGCCTATCGGCACAACGGGGAGATTGGAGAATAATATGAGAAAATTATATGTAGCATACGGAAGCAATTTAAACTTGGAGCAGATGGCTCATAGATGCCCCTCTGCGAGCATTTATTGCGTTGGACAATTAAATAACTGGGAGCTTGTTTACAGAGGCAGTACGTTCAATTCCCATGCAACAATAATAAGGAAGCACAGTTCATATGTTCCTGTTCTATTGTGGAACATTGAACCAACAGATGAAAAAAGATTGGACATATATGAGGGATTTCCTAAATATTATTATAAACAAAATGTTATGGTTGATATAGGCGGAAAGAAGAAAAAAGCAATGGTGTACATCATGGATCAGGATCAGAGACCTGGTAGACCATCCAATGCATACATTGAAACCATTCGGCAGGGATATATTGATAATGAACTTGATTTAAGCATTTTTGAGAAATCTTTGGAAAGAAATTCCATTGAATGTTTTTCGATATTATGATATAAAAAAAGACGTTCGATCCTTGAACGTCCTTTTTTATGACATTTAGTGTTGCAGCACTATTTGTCTGACGAAATCAAGGAGCCGGTTCTGGTGTGGGTGATTTTTGCATAGTCATTCGGCACCCTAACAATCAGTTCATCGAGTTCACAATGCAAAGCCTCGCATATAAGATCAAGGTGTTCTAAGTTCACCCTATCTGTGTACTCATGGTACAATTCGCTAATTGTATTGGGTCTGATTCCAGTCGCCCTTGCCAGATCTGCCTGGCTCCACTTCATTTCGCCGAGCTTGGTAGATAGTAAAATTCTTATCATACGTCGTTGCTCCTTCCGTTATAAAATAGCATTTTTTGACAACTTTTTGTGTCGTTTGTTATTTTATAGCGGATTTTGTTATATTCTAACGAAGTCAGATATAAACATTATGTAAGAGCAACAACCAGTGACTCTGTTTACTTAAGAAGAGAATTCACCTTTTTCTGCACTGCCTTAGCATCATAGCCGGCTGCTTTTAACCGTTTGCTTCTAGTGGGTTCATTCCCCCATTTACCATCAATTACTTCTTTTGCCAGTTCCGCAACTGTCTTTTTCGCTTTGTCGGAAGCAGTATTTTTTTTGCTTCCTGCGGTTGTTTTTTTCACTTCAGAGCCATCTGAAAGAACAATAGCCGTGTGCCCGTTGGAGCGCAGCACATCGCCTCGTTTCAAGTATTTATCGCTCGTAAGGTATTTTTTATCTGTCAACTTTTCAAATTTCTTTGTTCTGACAAGGGCCGAATCCTCATTTCCGGTATAGATATCCTTTGAGACTGGAATACCTGCTGCATTAGCACACACAGCAACCAATGCAGAACAATCCGTTTCGCATTTAGTTTTAATTTTTGATAAATCAAACCCGACCTTTTTTGCCTCAACAAAGCATGTCGTTCTCTGCGACTGATCATAACCAATATGATCATTTGCGCAAGCCTGCTCCATTGCCTTTGCCATTTTTTCAGCTTCTTTTTCATTCTTTGGTCTCAGGACAGAAACCCAATTCTTGTCATACCAATCGCGAAGACACACTTCTTTTCCTGTCTGATCCCCTGCTGCTCCTCCCCGAGCCTTTCCTCTTTCATCAATAGATGCATGTCCAATTTTTACTGCCATAATATAGTCCTCCTATTTTGATTTAATTTGTGAAATAGCCTGCATTACCTTGTCATAACCAACCATAGCGGATAGCCATGATAAAAACACCAATGCAATCAGATATACTGCCATTTTGTCGCTCCACGCTAATCCTTCAAGAACGATATAGGCAATTCCAATCGCCAACGACAACACTACCGCTGTTGCTCCTGCCAAAAGGTTCGAATAGTATTTCCTTTTGCACTCATCAAAACATTTTTTCAATGCTTCCGTAAACAGCCCTGTAAGTGTCGATACAATGAGTAGTACCATCAAAAATGTTTCAATCGTCATCCTTACCAACCTCCATCTTTTCTTCTTGATCTTTCTTTTCTTCCAGTTCCCATTTATGTTCCCTGTTGCGATCCTTAGTTGTCCTTATCCATCCACATATGCCAGCTTCGCCGATCGTCGCAGCGACCACTGCACAGGCATATGTTTCCGGAATCGCCATACATTCTCGAAAAATACACAACATCTGCCAATTAAACCAAATAAAAAAGATAAACATCAGAATCAATACCAGATTCAAAGTGCCTACCTTTTTCACTAACTGTTTAATTTTTTTCAATGGGTGGAAGTCTTGCTTTTTTACCATGCCTACCTCCTACAATCCAATTTGTGTAAAAACAAATCCAACGACAATCCCGATAACCGTAGTTACAACATAACCAACGACTTTTCGCCACATTTCGCCATCTTTGTTTTCCAAAGACACAAGGCGCTTCCCTTGTGCTTCCTGCTCTTTAACCATGCTTTCAACACTCTGTGCCAATTTCTCTATTGATACCGTGAGTGCGTTAATCTGCTTGGTGTTTCCCTCAAGTTGCTCAATTCGTCGGTTTTGTCTGTGATCTTCATCTTCGATTCGTTTCTGGTATTCCTCATACTCAGCTCTTGTAATCGGTTCTTCCATATGCTTTCCACCTCCTTTCAAATAACATAAAAAAAGAGCCTTACGGCTCTAATTCACTTTTCATAAAGTCATACTGTTCTATAACTTTGTCTGCAATTACTTTATCATCCGAAAATTCTTTGTCATTTTTTAATAGCTGAATTTCCGTTGCCTGTCTGGCCACAATCCCCCCAAGACGATGTATAATTTCGTCCTGTTTTTCAACCATATCAATATAAAGTTCAAGCAGTTCCAACATATTGTCTTCATCCATTATCTGTATCAGCCTCCTTCGGACTGTGCGTAAGAACAAAATCCTCAAATATTTTCTTTTCCAATGCCCTGCAGTCACAATGATCCATCAAGGCCTTATAACTCATAAGAGTGGAGCGGGCCCTATCGAGATCTATTTCATAATCCCGATAAAGCTCCTGTATTGTTTTCAAATGCCTCTTCATTCTAAGGCTTGTGCTTTTTCTTAAACGAACATCAAAAGGACGAATAGTATAGCCGACAAACTCCATGCCGTGTGAAACGGGGCGAATTGCTGTTTTATTATTCAATCGAAGCTTCAGAACATCCCCTAAAAAATCAGAAAACATATTCCTGTATCTGTGCAGCAATTCCTTATCCGGCGATAAAATAATTACATCATCCATATAACGAATATAATACTGTATGCCCTCTTTCCTCTTGGCCATTTGATCCATAGGGTTCAAATACATATTGCCATACATGTGCGACAACCCGCCGCCTATAGCAATCCCAACATCCCATAACATTTCCTGATCCGGTATTTCCAACGGAGACTTAACTCCAAGTGGAAGACCAAATGCTCTGGAAGCATGGCACACATAATGTTCAAGAAATCGTACAGCCTCCTTGTCTCCTATCTTTTTCCGAATAATATTCATAAGCACTTCGTGATCCATTCGATAGAAGAATTTCTCCACATCCATTTTCAGGTAATACCATCTCTCGTTGCTTCTTTCCACAAAGTCAACCCAACCTGCTAATCTCTGCATTGATTTAAGCTGCCCTCTGTCTTCTATGCAAGAATAGGTATCGTTAATCATTCCTTTGCAAACTATTGGATTGAGTACATTGTATGCAGCCCTTTGAATTACTTTTGTTGTATAATCAGAAAATATTACTTTCCGCAATTTCGGCTCATACACATAAAAATGATGGTATATGTCTGGTGGATAATTATGGCATTTAAGTTTTTCGGATAACGAATGTATATTATCTTCCAGGTCGCCCCAGAATGCAAGCTGCTCATTTTCATATCTCTTTCCAGCTCGGGCATCTTTCTCAGCCTGTAGCAAATTTTCAAAAGATACAATTTGAGCATACACATTTTTAACGGACATATTATCTCCTTTCAGAGCATTGCGGGATTCGCTTATACTACTACCGGCATTCATGCCCATTACATTTTTTTGCGAGAGCAAAGGAGACGGAATCCTTTACACCTCTGTACTGACTGCATACCCATTAGGTCTGCAGCATCTGACTTGAAGGCAGAGCGGAGCGGAAACCGATGTTCCAGTTCGCATTGGAGCGGGGATTGTTGAGGTTCAAGTTGAAGACGCCAGCGTTGGCACCATTGTTCCAGTTGCCCCCGCAAATCGGCAAACGCAGTATTCCGTACCCTACTTACTTACACTCTTTATCCAGCCTCCTACCATTCTGCCAATTTCAACTACCAGACCGGACCATTGTTCATATTTTTTTGGAGGCAAAAAACCTAAATTATATGACAAACGGACATATGCCTTTAGCTTTTCCACTTCCACATCCAATTCCTGCAGAGTGGTTTTTTTATAATATTTTTTGTTGGCTTCGATAATCCTCTCCAACATAACATCCATGCACCTCTTTATATCCGCAACAAGGGCGAACTTCTCGCCCTTTGGATATTGTGCCAATGCAGGATAAGCATAGTTAATCATATCGAAGGTTTTCTGTAATATCTTTAATTCCTCCATAAAGTCCCTCTATACCATATTTTGTTCCATTTTACCACATATAGTTCTGTTTCGGATTTATTTGTTATTTTATATCGTTTTTCGCTATTGCAAGGCAAAAAATAAAATAAGAGGCTGCTATCGCAGCCTCAATCAGATTACAGTGCAACAGATTACAGATCAACAAAAGCGGAGCGGAAACCGATGCCCCAGCTCGCAATGGAGCGGGGATTGCCGAGGTTCAAGTGGAAGACGCCAACGCTGGCACCAGTGCTCCAGCTGCCCCCGCAAACCGGCAAACGCTCGCCTTCGATATTCCACCAATGATAATCTCCAGCGTAGTCCCCTTTCGGCTCATCCGGGTAAAGGATCAACGCCTTAGCAATTTCCGGAATAGAAACTCCACTTCCAAGTCCCATGTCCGCAAATCCACCGCTTCCGCCACCTGTAGCCGCCGAATTGCTAGTTACGATACTATTACCAGACTGGCTATATTTTAATGTGCCGGTCGTTCCAGGTGCCACGAGGGATCCGTCTGGCATAATAGCCTTCCACAGCGTACTGTTTGCGGATGTATCGCAATCCTCGCCGAGAGCAGCATTATTATTGGCCACAATATTGATTTCCCCGTTATTAAGCCGGAGACCGTCCTGCCATTCCCACACATTTCCTTTCATATCCATAATTCCCGCATTGGTGTGATCATGCGCCCATGTAACTGGTCCTGATCCAGTGAGGCATCTTGCCGTTTTACCGCTGTCCTTACATGTTTCAACTCCCCTCTCAAATCCATACGCCTCATCACAACCATAATTGCTGTTTCCGTGTGGCATAGTGCCGTTCTTTCTGCTCCAAAGAGCAAGATACGCCCACTCCGCCATAGTAGAGAGGTGGAATCCTTTTCCCTTATTTGTGCAATACTTCTTGGCTGTATCATGGTTCATGGATACTGCCGGATCTCTTCGGGAAAGAGAATAAGCTCTATTATTAAATACTACATTCTGGTACTTCGAGTAATAAAAGCAGCCTTTTTCTACACCATCAACAATAAACGCCGGGTGAACAACGGATGCACTTCCGCCGGAAATTACATTTCCATTGTTGCCTTTTGGAATAACTACATAGATGCTTGGAAGCCCCAAATCATCCATTATTACTACATTTTTTCCACCAGACAATTCATTAACCGCAAAACTCATTTCATCAAAATTTGCCATTATGATACCTCCTTAATTTAAAGAATACAGTTTCAGTGTTACATTATCCAAAGAAAATGAGATAGCCTCTTTTTTGACGATCGTTTTCAGTGAAGCCTCATTTTCCGGATTATAGTCCGGATTCTCCGTCTCAACTTCTCTGTACTGACGAGCCGGAATCTCAATCTGAGCAACATATCTAAATGCTGTTGCTGTCGAAAGATTTCCATTTTTGTCTGCGCATATGTCGATATGAACATCATCATCCTGCTCATATTTCGCAAGATTCAGCATAAGTTCATCGTTAAATGTTACTCTTGTTTTGTCGACCTCATAAGAGACTTTAGGTCCTTCATTAACTTCAATTACTTTCATCTGTTATACCTCCTCATTTTGTTATAAGCTTCATTCGTTCCATGGTTGATTGCCTCCGCAAGTTCTCTCTGCGAGGCACTTGCACGATCTGGATTCACACCATATTCTTTAAGAATTTCTCTTTCCTGTCGTTTCCTTTCATTATTTTTGATAATTATATTTGCCATAAAAACACATTCCTCCTGTCACAAAGCATCTAACCTTAACACTCTTTGCGCTTCCTGTGTATGCTATTTTGAACCCATTGATTTGTTTGTCCGTAATGATAATCTCTCCTACATTCGGAACATCCTCAATTAGTTCAACAGCAACTCGATAATCCAAAGTATCTTTCGTATCAATGCTTACTGTTTTTTTTGAGTTATTGAACGGATAAGAAAGAGAATTACTTAATGTAACTTCTATTGTTTGACCGTCCAAGTCTTCAATTTTGCGTTTATGCTGCACTACTTCCTGCGTAAGTAAGGATGCGATGAGACCAGCCTCAAATCCCTGATTACTCATAAAATTAAAATTGGTTGCACTCTGATTGGTGCCTTTTTGGATTTGCTCTCCGGCTCTTTTTGTAGTAACTGTGCCATCAGCATTATGAGTAACACTAAATGTGTTGTCCGGACTCCTTACTTCATCCTGCCAAATAAGTGGTTCAAACATTTCTTTCCCTCCTTCTAGGCTTCAATAATAGGGGCACTAATTTGGATAAGTGCTCCTTGATCTTCGCTCTTTTCAATCGTTCTCTTTTCGCTAAATGCCACATTACCACCCGTATCAATCAAACGAATTTCTGTGATTGTAAGAGCTTTATTGTCATCTGTTGCGAATCTAATAACAGCATTCACACCCTGCACTTCCTTTAGTGTGATATTGCCGTCATACCATGTGCCACTTGCATAATACTGCGCTTTGCCGATTTTCGAAATCCAGTCCTTTCTTCTATTCGCCAAAAACGATTCACTCCAAGCCATCAATCTTCCTCCTCTCTTTCATTTTTACTACCTGATTGTGGTATATCATATTTATAACTATCAGAATGCGTATTTACTCTTACTGTTGTTTTTTCAACAGCACCAACATATGCGCTTTCTGGGGTAGTACCGCTTACTGTTTCTCCGGAACGATTATATTCACTGATATATTCCTTAGAGATTGCATTTGCTCGAACAGTAGCTTTAATTTGTTCTCCAACAGTTCCTATGCGTGGATTTGTTCCGGCAATGACATTTCCTGTCTGCTCGTGATCATATAAATATCCATGGGTGTCCGCAGCCACTTGAATATCAGTATCGATCGCTTCTCCCAGCGTGGATACATCCGGGCTTGTGCCACACTTTGCATAATCGTATCTCCAATAACAAATCGATCTTCCTGCCTTGATGCTATTTGATTCGGATTCCAAGACAGCGGTCCATTTTAAATGTGCAGGAATCTGTGAATTAAAAATACTCAGCAGATCACCAACATATATTGTAGATTTCGACCCGGATATTTTAGCTATAATCATTACTTCATGAGTAAAATGAACCTCTGAATCACATCCGCAATATGCCCTTATAAGTGCTTTTATCTGCGTCCTGTTCATCTTTATATTTCCAATCCAATTTACCTTAACGATACTTCTTCTCTCGGTAATGCTTCTCGTCTCATACCCGGTAATATGTAAAAACTGTTCAAACCGATTCAACATTTCAACGCTGCACGAATCAATAAACTGGTCAAGAACCAACTGCTCTAAATCAGAGGCCATCTTATCCGTTGTCAACCCGCCGAATTGGTTTATAGCCTGCATTTCCTGTATATTCTGATAATATTTAGGCTGATAGGACACCAATTCATCATAGCCACTTCTTTGCCGATTATAAAAAACATCATTCTGAAGCAATAAATACCACCTCCGACAATACTGCTACCGAATCAAACTCAATAGTCAGATTTTTTTCCTGATCGTTAATCTTCAGTTCTGAATAATCCAGTACCTCTTCCAATTCATAAATCAACGAACCAATACTGTTGATTCTTACGGTAATTTTTGTATCTTCAGAACTCTCCAGTGCAAGGGCTTTGAGATACCCTCTTATTTTCTCTGTGGCAGACTTTTTCGCTCCCTCTATCGTGTAACCTGCTTTTACATCTATATAGGCACGAACGGTCAAATTAACCGGCGTGGCTGACATTGCAAGAAAGTGTGCTCCCATGTTTGCAATTCCTTCCCCCATCCCATCGCCCATGATAAACTTCTCCCCTTCGACTTCCACGCTAAATCCTTCTTCAATAGGGTCAACATATTTCTGCACCTGTGCAACAAGATCCTCGGATACATTTATTCCGTCAGTTGAAAAAAGCACGGCTTTAACCGTGTTCTCTCCCGCCCATAATGGCAATATTCTCGCTCGTCCAATTCCTCTAACGCTTTCGCACCATGTTTTATAATGCTGTCGGTTTCCGTTTTCAGCCGGACCTTGTTTAGCCTCTCTCCACCTCGCTCGCAATGCTTCATCAGATTCTTCGTCCGTTCCAGGAATTACCAGTTCCCCAAGTGTTGCCGATATTAAATCGTCAACATTATCAACCGGGATTAAATCCTCTCCTGGGATTAACTGATTCGCTTGTACGCCGGCTTCGTCTGCAACCAAATAAAACTCATCTCCTACAGACTGCCACACTAAATAAATGTCTCCTACCATAAACTCAGATCCGCTCTCTGGAACAGCTCCATCAAACTCTGCGCTCCAGCATGCACTTGTGGCCGGAGTTCGTATAATGCCATCCATTGCGGTTTTTTCTGATAATATATCTCCTCCGCAGGTATCAACTGCAAGCATTTCAAATACCATTGACAAATCAGAGTAAAATTTTGCCGTTCTCATACAGTGCCCAGCCGCGGCATCCATATATACAGAACCTTCTCTAGTGTCAACATCTAAGTCTTCTCCAAGTTCTTCTGCCTGCTCAAGCCAGTATTCCTCATCAGCTTCGTCCTCAAAATATCCCAATTAAATTACCTCCTTCGCTCTGTATTTTCCATAAATGGTATCTACATCAAACTCAATCATCACTCCATCCTTTTCTTCATCACTGTCGTATATTTCAAAATCATCGATGGATAAGATTCTGTCATCATTCAAAAGAGCTTCTTTAACAAGTGCCGGTGTTTCGCTTTCCGTAAAAGCATCTGTGTTATCAGCATTCATCAGCATATCTTTAATCTCGTTGCCATAATCTTCTGAATAGATCAGATTCTTAAACCTTTCTGTCAGCATAATCTTTGTGATCGCCTGTTTCACTGCCTCCAGACCATCTATCATGCCGTCTATGCAACCATTTTCAAAATCAATGCGATATGTCCTGGATGTTTGTTCTGCTTCCTCCTCTACATCCTCGACATCAAGGACAAGATCCGTATCCATCTCCATAGCATCACCTCCTACGCACGATCCAAAATATAATATTGTTTTCCATCACTATATTGGAGCAAATTCACAGTCTCATTCTTTTTCAATGCATTTTGTACCTCAATCGTCTTTTTGACCTTTCCGTCCACTATTGTAATAGTGTGATTTGTCATTCTTTCCGGAATCACCAAATCATCTGATGTAAGTGTGATTTTTTTATCGTTTACCAAGCGTAATGTTAAAGGTTTTTCTTTAATCACAATCGCAGCCTGTATATCAGGGACGGAGAGCCCTTGTTTCATAATCTTCAAAAGCATTTCTTTTATGCTCGTTTCGTTATTGGCCATATTCCCTCCTAACCAGCAGCACCAATGTCCGTTGCAAAATTCAGTGTCAGCGTCATAGTGTGACTCTCTCCCTTAAAAACATGTTTATCCTCATCAATATAAAAAGTCCTTTTTATTCCAAGATGTGGGATGATAACATATAAACAACCACCCGATATGGCTGATATGATGCCAAGGGATGATATCGAGAGAGTTTCTTCCGGATATCCATTTTCCGAAATCATCGTATTTACCAGTTTTCTAATCTGGGCATCATTTTGCTTCTCTTTTGCAGTATCAACCATCATAAATCGTCCAAACCTTTTTTCTAAGGTTGTATTTTTCTTTTCATAAACAACCTTGCCCTTGTCAGAGTAAATGCGAAATCTGGTCTTTATTTTTTCAATAGATTTGTTATATGTGTAATCAGTGATGTTCGCACCAACTTCAAGAACTATCTGCGTCATATGTTCTTTTCGGCGCAGCAGTTCCACCTTTCCTCCGTTGGCACGAATATAATATCTCTTCTTTGTCCGCTTATAAGTTGTGCTGAGTGCATCCAAAAGACAATCCGCATAGTATGTCTTTTGCTTTACAAGAGACTTTATCTTGCTGCCAGTATTAACTGCAGTTCCACAGGTAAGCCCCGCTCTTTTAATGCAATCTTTGAAAATTTCAGTAGCAGTTTTATTTTTGTAAGAGAACGAATCCTGACTATTAGACAGGTATATGCATTCATCATACGCCTTTAATTTCAGTTGCTTATTTGCACTCTGAGTTTGCTTCATGATTATTCCTCTGAATTTTTCTTTTCCTTTCCACTTGAACACACAGGTGTAGCCCTTCTCAACATCAATTTTTATGCGACTTTGCGAAGGCGAATCATCGTCTAATAGCGTTATATCCAAGGATCTGGCCAAAGAACTTTTTCTTCCATACCAAGTGATATCCACTACCAATTCTGAAACATCCCAACCTTTTTTCCCGTGGTAAATATATAAAGCAATACTTCCCATTCTGTGCCTCCTAACTATTTGGAATTTTCAAAACCATTCCAATTTTCAGCTTATTCGGATTACTGCCAATTACCTTTTTATTTGCCTCGTAAATGGTCCTCCATTTGTTTCCAGATCCATAAACCTTCTTTGCAATATTAAAAAGACAATCTCCTGATTTCACAGTGTACTTAGTAATTTTCGTTTTTGTGTTTGTGCGGTTGCTCTTCTTTTTGATTTTCCCTTTCTTTTTTCCTTTTGATTTCTTCACTTTAATCTTCCGAGTAGATACCTTCTCGAACTCTGTAATAGTTATAGAATAGTTTACAGTGCCTACATCTCCGCCCTGCTCGTCAGCGTCAAATTTAATAGTGCATGGACTATTAACACCAATAGGGCTTCCCGTAAATACAATCTTTGCCGGCGTTTCCAGTGACATAACCTTTTTAAGAAAATCAACATACTCATCTGGTGATTTCGGATTGCTTATGCATCCTTGGCATTTATGGGCAGGAAAAAAACCGCTCCATTTCAACACAAAAGCGCCGGGATGTTTTTTGATAGTAACATCTCCGACGCCATATACATATACTTTATCGTTTTCATCCGGATAGGATACCTGGATTTTATCCGGAAGCACTGGAAAACGCATTCGCTTTTTATTACTGTTATAAGTAATCCAGATTTCATACTTACCGCTCTTATCAGCCTTAGAAATCCTTTTCTTCCACTTATTCACATTTTTCAATGTAGTCTTTTTTTTATTCAATGTCGAAAGAGATTTCTTTGCTTTTTTCAGTGCCTGCTTAGCAGCTTTTAACGCCTTTTTATTTTTGTGTTTTCTGAAGTTTACAATAGCGGCCGAAATGGCTCTTATTTGCTTTTGAACAGACGATATTTTGCTGTTCACTTTTTGAAGTTCCGTCTGTTTAGAACTCATATGCACCAGCTCCTTCCTCATAAACCTCTTCTTTAAGAAGGCTCATAAACGCAGACTTGATTTTACCCTTTGCCGCTCCCCATGCCTCTTCTTTCGAGGTATTAGCACCAACAGAAATAGTCCCTGCTCCTTCAATTCTAAGCGTGACAGTTCTGTCGCCGCCGGTCGTTTCAGACTCTTCCGCTGCCATACGGCTCTGCCGGTTCTCTACGGGTGTAGCAATTTGAACATTATCTTGTCGATCGTTATCCCCTATTGCTGAAATAATTCTATCGGTTTCTTCCGTTGGAAATACAGTATCTCCGCCTCCAGAAACAATAATCTCCGGACCTTCTTCTCCAGCAACATATACCTCTTCTGAATCCGTCGTACCAGAAGCGTGTCCCGGTAGCTTTGGTATTTTTGCCTTTGGTATAGACGGTAACGAAGAACTAGCGCTCTCCGAAGCACTTTTGTGTCCCGGCAGCTTTGGTATTTTTACCTTTGGTGTAGACGGCAACGAAGAACTAGCGCTCTCCGAAGCACTTTTAAGTGCTTTTGAAGTCGCATCCGCGACCGCTTGAGCCGCCGATACAGCCTCTCCTTTCTTATTGTTGATTGCATCAATATACGCTTGCAATGTCTTTGTTGCTGCGGATCTCGCATCCGATTCCATATTCATCTTCTTAATGGAGGATTCCAGATCATGAGACATCGTCTCGAGAGAACCGCTGAAATCTGTCTGCAGATCAGCTACATCCCCTGCCGTCTTGCCCTGTGCCTTCTGTAATTTTTCATACTTTTGCACAATCTTTTCAACTTCCTTGTCCGATGCACGGGCCATTGCGGAAAGTGCAGCTGCGCTTTCCTCCGATCCATCGTCCATATTCTGTAACACATCTGACAGACCTTTTATGTCCCTTCCTTTCAAATTTTCCAAATTATTAGCATAATTATTCCAATAATCAATTTGAGACTGCAGCGCATTGTTAATTTTATCTACCGATGTTTTCGACTTGTTTTCAACCTTGTCCCATAATGCATATTGCCCTTCAAAAGATTCCAACGCATCATCGTAAGCATCATCATATTTTTTTGCAAGTTCTTCCAATGAAGATTTCACCGAAGATACTCCACCATTAACCGCATCAGCATAGCTCGTAATGGTGTCTCCGCTTTCTCCAAATTTTGTAGCACTCTGCTCCGCACTCAATGAACCATTTTGAAGTTGCTCAATAAAATCTTCCGTTTCCTCTTTTCCGTACCCAAGTGCATCGCAATATTCGCGGATATCGTCATTAAGCTGATCATATGCTTTGCTGGCTTCATTTTGTGCATCGCTCGATTTTTCCCATTGATCAAACTGCTTTCCAAGATCCGAAGACCAGTTTACTTCTGCCCCTTTTCCTATCTCAGATAAGATTGGATGGTCATTGATCCATTTATCCTCCATTTCCTGGTACTTATCCCACGAATCACTGGTTTCCTTAATGGATTGTTTATACGCATCTTGAGTTTCTGTATATTTCCCAAGCGATTCCATCAATCCTTTGCTTGCAGCATCCAACTTTTGTTGCTTATGCTGTTGCTGCGCAAAGTCAAACAAATCTGTTGTCGAAAAATTGGTTTTGCCGGTGGTTTCATCAATCGTAAGGTTCAGATCCGAATAGGAACCATTCAATTCCTCTACAATATTTTTCATCAATGTCATCTGCGAATTAGATAACTGTGTCTGACTTTGCAATGCCTGTAATTCGCCAATCAGCAAAGTAGAACTATCATATAATTTATCTGCAGAAGTAACATTGTCTTCATAAGTGCTGTGTATTTTATCAATATCATCATTGAGCGAATTGATTCTTTTCTGGAATTCCCCAACCGTTTCTCCTGCATGATCATACGATGCTTCCAGATTAGCGATTTCTCCTGCCAGCTTATTTGCCTCCTCTGAATTTTTTCCGTATTTATCGCAGGCTTCATCATACTGTTTATTTAGATCATTCATCTTTTCTTCGTGTTCCTGTGAAGCAACCGTAAGATTATCTGATGAATCTGTTGCCTGATCGTAAGAATCTGCAAGGAATACAAGGCCAGCCGCAAGAGCCGCCACTCCACCAATTAACCAAACAACCGGATTGGCAAGCATAGTCGCATTTAACAACGCTTGCGCTGCTGTTGCCGCCGCTACTGCCACCGTGAGTGCTCCAAGACCAACCGCAATAGAGGCAATGACTTTCACAACAACCGGATTCTCTTCCACAAATTTTCCAACAGAAATAGCCATTTCAGAAAACTCATTATACATCTTTGAAAGTACCGGGTTTAAGGCATTTCCTATCTGTAGCTGCGTATTCTCGATTGCATTATCCATTCGCTGATGCGAATATTCTGTAGTATCAGCCATTATCTCATACGCAGACTGTGTAGCACCGGCACCATCCTTTAATGTTGCTAGGTTCTGATTAAAGGTTTCAAGCCCCTGGCCAATGATCGCATTAGCTGCCTTTCCGGCCTCAGCACTTCCCCACATATTCATCAATGCTTCACTATTCTGATCAGCGGCATTATAAAGTATTGACAATACATCCGCAAGAGAATTTCCTTCTTTCATGAGTTGTCCAAAGGTTTCTCCCGTTTCGGTCTTTAAAACTTTTGAAACATCGGAGGTTGCATTGCCCAATTCATTTAACATTGAAGCAATGTATGTTGTACCTTCGGCTGTGTTAATACCAGCTTTGGTAATCGAAATATAACCAGATTCCAAATTTTCCAATGATACATTATATGCCGAAGCTGTACTGATTCCTTTACCCATTTGAGCCGCCAGTTCTCGAACCGTTGTTACACCCAAATTCTGCACCTGGATTAAAGAATCAGATATATGTTCTGCGCCACCAGCAGCTTCACCATAAGAGTTTAAGGCAGTCTCTACTACCGATAAAGCAGATGCCGTATCAGTAAATCCCGCAACAGCAAGTTTCGATGCGCTGCTTGCCATATCCACAGATTCCTCAGCTTTTGTTCCGGCAGAAACAGCATTGTATGCAACTTCCGCAAGTCCATCAGCCGCCTGTCCCGTATCATTTGATAAGTCCAGGATTTCATTACTCAATTGTGCTATGTGATCCTGTCCTGCAATCGTTTGTAACTGAGCAACGGATGTTTCCACAGTTTCTGCTTTTTGAGCACATTCTTCAAATTCCTGACTTAATCCATGCACAAGCGCAATTAAACCTGCAGATACCAAAGCCCCCTGTATTGCATCTATAGAATTTTTCCCTTTATCGCCAAATTCTTCCGACTTATCTCCTGTTTCCTTAAATTTGTCTCCCAGTTCATCTGATTTTCTGGCCGTTTCCTCCATCTTTTCACCGAGTTCTTTCGAATTACGGCCCGCTTCACCCATTCCTTCACCCAACTCTGCAACATCGTCCGCCGCTCTGGTAGCTGCATCTACCGTTTCAGAGAGTGCCTCTTCCGCTTGCTGATTCGCACTCGAAAAATCATTGGAACTTTCGGCCACATTTGCAAGGACACCATCGTATTCTTTAATGGAGGATGCAAGTGAACCGGCAGAAGTGCTGGTTCTATCAAAAGACCGACCAATATTATCTGCCGACTCACTTACCCGATCAAAGCTGGCATTCGCAGATTCCTCAATATTACGGAAAGTATTTACTGTATTTCTTCCTGCACCACCTACGGATGCCAATTTCGAGGATACATTATCGATCATATTAAAAATAACTGATAAATTCGTAGCCATGCTTTATCCTCCTCTAAAATATTTTATTGTGATTAAATAAATGGCAGGTATCTTCTCTCGCCTTAATGGCGGCGGCAATGTAAAAATGTTGGAGAGGTTTTGGCTTGGCATAAAATTCTTCTGGAGATATATTATGATTCACCAAAAAGTAAGCCATCCACCAAGCAAGAGACCCTTCCTGCTCAATTAGTTTTTTGCTTTTTCAATATCGTCTTCAGTCTCTTCGTCCTCATCATTGCCGAGCCCAAGCACGCCATTGACCATATTAACAACTTCACTGTACTCCTCCGGGGTGAACATCGTTCTTAAAAGATCTCCCGAATCTACGCACCCATAAAACGCAAGAAGTTCATTGTCGTGCACATCCGGAAAGACAATGGATTCTGTAAGGACTTCACGATATGCCTTAGTATTATCACGAAGCTCCTCTTTTACAATCTTTCCATCTACAATGTAAGGTTTTCCCTTTTTATCAAGGGCATTTCGGATTACCTTGTGCCGGTCATAAATTTTGTCAATATGTCTCTGTGACAGCTTTTTGATCTGGAACATAATAGGTTCTCCGTTTTCATCCTTGATCGGTCCAGGAACTTCCACAATCTGCTCTTCTTTTAATTCTGGTCTCATAAAATATTTCAAATTTTTAGTTGCCATAACTTTTACCTCCATATCTATTCTGTATAGTCTCTAATTTCGCCATATTGGCTCTGCATCAACAATTACCTATGTTTAATCATTAACATAAAGAAAAGAGCAAATAGCAAAAACTACAAGCTCTTTTCTGCAATGTCATTTTAATTTCTAAAATTGAGCATTTTTAGCCCCCATGGAAACTGTATCCTTGACAAATTCTCCTCCCGTGTCAAGATCCATAAGAGGAATGTCACCCGTGATAACGCATCCCGTACATGTTACGGTTTCTGTTCCAACCGTAGCATAATAATCACTATCTTTGTCCTCTCTCTGTCCCTGCACGACGAATTCGGGCGTAGTGCCTTTTTCCTCATACTGTTTTGCAACATCCAGCAGCCACGATGTAGAACGATATTCCTCGAGATCAACCGTTACATCTCTGCCAACATATCTTCGGTTTACTCCCTTGTCTCTAAGAGATTTATATGTTGCCAATTCCGGCTTATATTTTACGGATAATTTACTGGCCTCAAGAAGAATTCTGCCGTCCACGGAGACAGTGCCGTCTCTAAGACTAATCGCATGTCTGTTTTCTCCCATTATCTTTTTCCTCCTTTACTACTGTGTTGAAATTGAATAATACTGTTTTTCTGACGAATCGACAGGCTGCAATGAAACATTAAAATAGGTATTGTCATCCGACGAAAGCGTTCTATCCACAGCAAAATCATTGTCTGCGTCAACATTTTTAATAGCTCCATCTCCACCATCTACATTGGAATATCTCTTTAAGAGAAGGCGACCGAGCTGATCCATTTTGTCCCATCCATTAGGTTCATTATCGTATTCTGCCGGTTTAATAGTGGCTTTAAGATCGTCCGCGAATGAATCAAAGGTTCTGATCACGCGATTTTTTCTGTACGACTTATCCTGATCCTTGGATGGATGAACAAGGCTGTTAATATCATATTCCACCATAACCTCTCCTGTATCGTCGGAGGTCGAAAAGAAAAATTCTCCCGCGAGAATAGCAGCTTCCGCCTCCTCATTGCTCTTTTCTCGAAGAACAGAAGACGCATGATTAACGACCCTGTAAGTGTTTGATGTAGTCTTGTCCGACCCTGCCGTTACTCCGGCAACCCAAGCTGCAGCCTGTGCATCTGTCAGTTCAATTCCATCAAACACAAATGCATTTGTAACATTGATGATTCCAATATGATCACCTGCAAAATTCGGAAAAACAAACTGAACCGTCTTTCCAACATTGTTGCGAAGATATTTCACTTTTGAAGCTGCTGCATTCACAAGTGCCGAATCAGTAACCGGAATGAGCACCGTATTGCACTTTACCTTTTCAACCTTATCAAGGAATGTTGTAAAATCCTGATTGCTCGTATTCGAGTTTTCACCACCGGCAAGAGCTGCGCCGGCAAAAGCTGTAAGGTCACCCTCTCCCGAGAATGTGACATACTCACTTCCTTCATCCACAAGCTCAGCAATAGTTGAACATCCTGAGAAAGTTTCCATCAGTTCTCCATCAAGATAAACCATTACATCAAAACCTCCATCAAGGTTCGCCGTGCTAATTACTGTAATATCATTTCCTCTCGTTCCAGGATATTTCGCTTCAATGGTTAATGCCCCTTGCGTTTTCTTTGCCTTTTTCCCTCCAGAAATGATATAAGCATAAACCTCTGACGCATTTTCAAACGCCAAAAGGATCGGTAATGTTTCTTCCTCCCCACTTAAAACGCTCCGACCAAACTTCGCATATTCTGCATCCGGAGAATCTAATGTTAATTTAATAAATTCTCCACTTGGTCCCCAGTCATATCCCACCAATGGAATTACAACCTTTCCTCTGGTCGAAGTCGAAATCGTTTTTTTCTTTCTGGACTTATAATTGATATAACTGCCCGGACGGATTTTTTCCTGATTGATATCAAAAGTTCCACCAGCCATCCTACTCAACCTCCTTCTTTAACCATTCCTCAATAATTTTTTTTGCCTCCGAAATGGTGTATTCTTTGTCTTCTTTGTCAAAAAAAGCACCATCAAAGGTGCTAGATGTACATCCAAATGTTTTTACGCATCCCGCTCTAAGAGTTGCAAGCGTAAATGTCGGTTCTTTTTTTGCCGGCTGATTAGATGCTGCGGTCTTATTTGTTTCCTGTGCCATATCAAATACCTCCTATTTTTTCGATGTGGCCAACCCTTCGTAAAAAAAATTGACTGCCTTGATGTATGTTTCATCATCGTAAGCAGTCAAAGTTTTCCAATTAAGGGTAACCTGTGTTACTCCAGTGTCAATGTTTTTTATGCCAACTTTATCTATTCGAAAGCTCTTTCCTGCCGGTTTCCCATCTTTGTCATAAAGCGGAATACGACTTCTCCTGCCGAGAATAGATTTTTCTATCTGCGAAGCATAATAATATGACTCTGCAGAATTTTTTCCAAACACCTTCATAAAAAGCGAAAACACATTGCTATACGCAGACAAAGAATGTGTCCCACTGCTTACTTCGGGCGGTGGAAAATACACGGAAGGAGTGGCAAATCCTTCCGGTAATTCCTTAAAATAAGTCTTTAAATTCAGCGGATCCATAAAACGGACAAGTGCCGCTATTTCCGTCTCTAGCATCACAACCTCCTATATTCCAAGATAACCGCTAAGCCATTCTGCCAATTTTCTCTCAAGGAGCTCTGGCAACATTTGTTCCATAATACGAATTGCAGCTTCCCAATAATGAGCACCTTCCACCCATTTCTGCTGTAGCAACATCCCCGTTTCTGCTCCCGGAGAATACACGAATTTACCGCCATTCCAATAACCCGGTACCCATCTTTTCTGCACCCCCTTCGGATTGGTCCAGTGACCATCATTGACATAGGATGCATACTTAACATTTGTACCTATTTCCAGCGTCAGACCGCCTTCCGACAAAAGCCAAAGATTATCACCACTACCTTTATGAAAACTATTAAGAAGCAATCTCGTATCCACAACATTTCTGCGAATGATTTCATCCTCCACCACCCTCAAAAACTCAGTTCCAAGAGCCTGAAGATATTTTTTTAATTCCTCTTTCAATACACCGTTTCCAGCTGCATCCACTTGTTTAATGAACGCTTCCAGCTGTGAGCAGTCTATTTCAATCGCTTTACCAGGCACTAAATCGCCTCCCTCACACTTCCCTGTCTGTTCGCGTATACAATCACATGATGATCCTGCACCTTCCTCGGTAATTCTGCTATATACGCATATCCCGTTTCTCGGCTTACAATCTTATCATTCTTCCGTATATCCGTTCCAAAAGGAAAACTAATTTTCACTCTGGCACCATACTCATTTAATGGTTCCTGTTGCGTGATTTGGTACATACCACTTTTGATATGGAAATGACATCGTACATCTTCATTTATTTTGTCTGGATTTGCCTGATAAGAAAAATCATTATCATCCGTAATGCCAAACCCTAAGTCCGAAGCTGCTTTTTTAACATGATATATTGAACATCTGTGATTTAAAAAATCATCAAAAGCCACGGATATGCACCTCCCTCTTACAGTTTGCGAAGCCGCATGGTTAATTTTTCACTGGCTTTAGATCTCAGATGAGATTCCAACAGGGTGTCTATGCCAAGAGTTTTCACATCAATCTCTGATGAAGATGATGTGTAGGCGTAATCATCAAATGTTTCCGATGTTTTTTTACCGATATTTTGCTTATTATGAGCAAAGTATTCTGCAAGGATCACATCTGCCAGCTTTACATCCTCCGGGACACCGCCGGGGTAATCATCATCAGAAAAGGAATTGTTCGTAAATGAAATAATATACGCCTCTGCTCTCTGAATATCGTATTTCAGTTTCTTTTCCGAGCGATTAAGTACATCTTCCAAATCACTGTATTCCTTAACATTATCCGGTGTCACCCAAGGTCTAGCCATCACCATCACCTCCGATCATTACTGCTCAAACAAACTTTCCATTGAAGTGTCTGGTTCTGCAGGTTCCGTTGGACCAGACACTTCGCCGTTCTCGGCAGACTTAATCACATCTAAAATTTCATCTTTCTTTTTCAGCCCGGTGATGTCGATTCCATTCTCAGCAGCATATTTTTTCAAATCTTCCACTTTCATAGAATCGAAGATTCCGGCAGGTTCCGTTGGACTGTCTGCTCCCTCATTATTCATTCCCGTTTCCTCTTTTAACTGCACAAAACGCCCAGATAAAAGAAGATCCGCAGCAAGTTTCTGATCAGCATAAAAAGGGACGCCCCTCTTGCAGGACAAACCGGTCCTTGTATAAGTGCGTCCTTTTGTAAGTTTTAACATTGCCATGTGTCACACCTCCTAATTCAGTGAAGGCAATCTCGTGATAATTGCTGTAGCGTCTGTCTCCTCGATAATCGGATCATAATCCAGATGAGCAACATAAAAACGCTTATCCTGCATAATCGCTTCTTTGCCTTCAACGGTTTTTCTCAGCTTCATATCGTAGGTATTTACCACAATAAGGTTTTTCGGATCCGTCAGGATGATCTTATCATCGCCCATTGACGGACACGAAACAGTAGGAATATGGACCGGCTGTGTATAAACAGATTCCGGCACCGCTCCTCCTTTACCAATCACCTGATTGATAAGGTACAGCTCCCATTCCTGTGCTCTTTTTGGCGACATTAACCAGCGCAGTTTTCCATTGTTGTATTTATTCGGCAGCATCTGAAGTGTCTTATAAAAGATGTCAAGTTTCATTGCACTATCTGAAGATGCATCATACACATGGCCATCATTGCTGATTTGCTTAATCCATCCATCATTGAGCTTTAAGAAATCTACATCTTCCTCATTGCCGATCAGCACGGCTTCACTATCCGCCCATGCACCTGCAGTGTGTGATGCGACAAATTCATACAGCCCTCCATTATATGTTACCATGTCTCCCGGAGCATAGGCTTCGGATGCACTAAATGCTTTCGCTTTAGATGCTCTCTCGTCGCCATTGAGGTATAAATCCTCCAGATCAACACCAAGCTGCGCCGTCATGAGATTGGTAATAATCGCTTCCAGCTGCTGACCTTCAATATTTTCTCTGAGTGTCTCCTCTGTAATCTCCCACGGAAGGCGAATTGCCTTACATGCATACTCGATTACATTAGTTTTTACACCAGCTCTGTATCCATCATCTGTATTCTCAACTTTTCCGCGAAGAATTCTGGATGCAATGCCGATCTTATCAATTTCTCCACTCTTTGCACTTCTCATAACATGTCGAACCATCGGTCCCAAATTTGTTGCTTCAAAAGTCTGCTGAATGAACTTTCTCGCCTGTTCTGGATTAAGCAGTCCATTTGTAATGCTACTGGTCTGAATAGTGGAACCAGCTTTGTTAATAATGTTTTCTTTGATTCCCATAATTAAATTTCCTCCTTTTTACTAAAACATTCCGGTCATATAATGCTGCTCTTCGCCATCTTCCTTGATGACATCAGCGGTTCCATTAAGGTTTCCTGGAAGTGCTCTGCTTTTCATTAACGGCTCAATTGCCTTCGCAAGTGGTTCCATCGCCTTTGTAACTTCATCACCAACCATTTTGGCAACACTTTCCGGCGTTACTTCTGCAGACTGTGGTTCATTATGTTCCTCCGATCCGCTTGCTTTTGTAATGGCTTCCAACTGTTTTGTGATAGGTTCCACTGCCTTTGCGACCTCTTCACTTACCACCTTCTGAACTTCCTCATGTGTCATGTCCTTGTCCTCCTTTTTTACATTATTTTCTGGTTCATCTTCCTCAGAAAAATCCGAGAGAAAAGAACCCAGTGTATCATAAATACCTTTCAAGGTATTCAGATTCTTGCTGCTAAGACTTTTTCCTGCTTTTTGAATTGGTTCTGGAGCCTCTTTCGCTGCTTTTTCCAATGATTTCACAATGCTCCCATCCGATGTAAGCAATTCGGTAACAATGTCATTAAAATCCTCAAGTGCAGAGCGGATTGTTTCCTCATCTGAGTTATATCCCCATTCCCATGCACCTGTTTCTGCATTATAGAAATTTCCTTCGAGTGAGCTTCTCAAGGCATACCAAGCAGAGTAAAAATTATCTTCTTTCACTCGCCTCTTAAAATTGTCTCTTACAGCTCCTTTTTCTACAACATCAAAGCCCATTGCCTTGGCCAGTTTTCGGAACAATCCTTTAGGGGCTTCCTGTTTTTCTACCGGAAGATCAATATCCTCTGTAGAGTACACACCAACGCCACCCATAGAAAATCCTGTAATATCCCCTTTCTGAATCGAATCCCAAACATCATCATTGGAAATCTCCATAGTCATAAGCCAAGTGCCTTTTTTAATTTGTTGCCCTTCAATTTCCATATCGCATTTTGCAACATACGATTCGACCACTTCCGCTCCATCACATTTTTGGAAACAGTGCTGCAAATCAACCTGATTTCCATTTTTCGCAAACCAGTAAGCAGCTTTTGTAATCTCTTCCTCTGTCATATAATTACCCTGCGTATCTTCAACCATTGGTTCATATACGATTCCGGTAACATAATGACTATCTGCGTCTGCTTTTATGATACGGCCGTAGGTCGCAAAATTAGCAGCACCGTCACGGGATTTTGTAATTAAAAACTGCTTTTTATTTGCAGCTTTATCCACAAGCGACACGAAGCTAATCTTTGCATCTGTCATAGCATACGCTTTTGCAATCTGTGGCATATATTTAACCTCCTGTTATTTATTTTCTGTTTAACGGACAGCTCCGAGATAATACGGATCACCTCCTGTTATGTAAATGTTTTTTGCACATTGTTTATAGCACCTCCTCATTCTAAAAAATGGTATAAAAAAAGCACCCTGTTTCCAGAGTGCAAATTTCACTTCGTTATTGACTATGCGTCTTTCTTGTTTTCTATTCTGTTTGTCAAGAAATTCAATTCCTCAAGAGACAAATTCCTAAACGGACTTACCATCGAATCATCCTCTGTGTCGCTCAGGGGCGGATCATAGGTGTCAACATCAAAACCGAGCTTTTCACATATTGATTCATAAGTAATATCATCAGTCATATTAAAACACCTCCAAATCTACTCCATTCTTTGACAGTTCCTCCAATGTCGCTTTCAAACTATCTATGTCTCCATTATAGAGCAACGCATTTGCCTTTTCAAGATAAATATCTGCATTTATATAGTTCACAGGTCCGTTTATAGTGTATTTACATATAGTACCGTTATGTCCTGCCACTAAGCCGTACTTATATTTTCTTGCCTCGGCAGCTCTGATGTCGTTTATACTTGGAGTTGTGCTATTTGGATGATTATGCACTCCTACAACCGTGTACTCATCGGCATCTTTCAGCAATTTTGTCATTGCTTTGCTTGGTTTTGCACTGGCAGTCCGGTTATAAGATTTGTTGATCACGGACTTTCCTGTCTTTGTATTGATATATGCTAAATCCTCATAATTGGTGCCGCTTCTATGACGGAGCATTTCCTTTGTCTTGGCTCTAATGCTTCTCGTCACTTTTTTATTCTCACCCAAATTGTTGAATTTATTCTGATAATCAGCCGATGCAATTTGTTTCCTGTCAATCACCGACTGCTTATAATCAAATTTGGGCTTACTGCTTTCTGCTTCATCCGCACCAATTCCGGCTTTAGCCTTATTTTTCGCATTCAGCTCCTTTTCCCATAAGCCATCATCTTCATCGATAATTTTTTGTTGCATCTTCTGTCGTTCTTCGAGGCTCATTCCAAGTATTTCTTCATCGGCAATAGCCTGTGATAGGCATTTACAATTAATCGACTCTCCGGCAGGGAGAATTGGATCTCTTGGATACATGGGATAATATGTAACTCCATCAGCTCCTGTCAATTTAAACGGCTTATCCTTATCTACGATTTGACCATCCATCGCCACATGATTTGCTCTTGGCTGATTTTTGTACCCGCCTGTATGCACCCATTTCTTTTTAACTACTGCCGGATCCTGCGCCATAGCTTCATCATGTGCCACAGAATGACAACGAAGCATTTCGGTAACAGCAGCTCTTCTCGCCGTGTACTGCTCATTTCTGATTCCATCCGCAATCAGCTCCTGTGTGAAATCTGCTACGCTCTTACCTTCGTCAATACTTGCCTTTAGCTTTCTGCCAATATCATCCTCTGCGTTTAGCTGCATAAGATCACTCAATTCGTCGGACCAGTCATTTATCCAGACTGATGTTCTTTTGCGAAGTTGCGTCACAACCAAATCTCCAGAGGATTCGCGAATATATGAATCAGCACACCCAAGCACATGCTCCATATAAAAGTTACTGAACAACTTCCTGATTTCATCTTTGGCTGAATCATCATCAAAAAAAGCATCCAGGATTTTTTCCGCAGATGCTAATGTTGTTACGCCTTCCAAGGCCTCGGCAATTCTTGCTGTTTGATCAGTAAGGATGTTGGACAAATCATCTTCAAGCCCACTGGCATTGTTTACACTATCTTTTGCGTCTACATAACCGGCATTTGCAAGTTCTTCAGATAAGTTATCGTCTGCCTTTGCGATATAGGCATTTATGCTCTCAAGTAATTTTGAACAATCATGCCCTTTTATAATACAATTACGCATTTGCATCACCGCCCATTGCAAGAAGCGTTTTTCTCACTTCTTTCATCACCGACACAATCTCATCCTCTCTTGCTCTCTCTGCTTTTTCAATCTGTTCATCCAATCCCCGCTTTACATCATCCCCAATAATAAAGCCATCAGCTACAGTATCGTCTATATGCTCGCTATCTTCGTCATTGCCATGATTATAAAGCGCCGGCATAGATTTAATAACGGCCAACGGCACATTCCCGATATCGTCCATATTGAACGCTTCCGGGTAGTCTTCCGATTCCAACCCCAGGGTGTCCATAGTAAGTTTCCTGGCATCATTCATCGTCATACCTCCGGCTCTTTCTGTTACATTCAATATCTTCATAATATCATCTGGGTTCGTTATATCCGGTGCATCGAAGACCGCTTTAACATACTTAAATCCATAGCCATTCAGCAATTTGTTGTTCACAATCCATGCGAGCGAAGCTCGCTCTGGCTGAAACACCTGCTTTTCAGTTATTTCCATTGCCGTTTGAGCAGTTGCTCTATTAAAATCTGTCGTATATCCTGTATATAAATCCGGCAATAAAAAAGAGCTCTGCACTTTCTTTCTGCCATTTTCCTGATACTCTTGAAACAGTTCATCCTTTTGCAGAATGTTGGCCAAGTCTTTAATTTCAATATCGGGACCGGTCCCGCCTGATTCAAAGTCTGCCGTTGATTCTGTTTTCTCTGTCTCCAGGATCATAAATGCATGCTGTCCATTTTCCCCTTTAATATCATTCATATAAGATTTCAACTTATCAAACGATTCATCTGACAAAGTTCCCCCCTTTACAATGATCATCATCGGTGTATGTCTTCCGTTCCTGAAATAGTTATTATTCAACAGTTCAGCTCTATAGTTTCCATCCACAACAATCACCTGTCCTATCCACCGAACAGTTCCATAATAACCATCTCCCTCTACAAAATCTAATAATTCGTTGGCTTGGTAGTCAATTTCCAGATTGTCCACATACTGACCGTTTCGCTTGTCCATAATGCGAGGATCCCCAAATTCTTTGAAATAGACTGTCTTTCCTGCAATTTCCTGCTTGAATTTTCTAAATTTTCTTTTTCGAGATATTTTTTCTCCTCTGTATATATAGTCCATGTCGATATATGGTTCCTGTGGATATGTCATATGAACACTAGGTGTATCATTTATAAATTGTATCTCAACAACTTCTCCATTAAAATTTCGGATACATTCTATGTATGAAATACCAAAAGTTTCTCTTGCCTTTACTACCTTCTCAAATACTTCCTTTGTATCCGTATCGAGATTCAGAAGGGAGAGTATCCTTTCCAGTGCTACCCACTCTGCCTTCGTCTCCTCATTTTCCTCTATATCATCAATATACTCAACACTGATTCCGAAGCCGGCAATATTGTTTTTATACGCCTTAATACACTGCGGAAGTATTGTGGAAGTTTCTACCAGTTCTCTTAGCCCATTCATGTCAATGCGGTGAGGAATCCATTCGGAAGCACTCACATTAACCGCCGGATCCAGCTGCTCGGATTTTTCGGACTTTTTTATCGGACTCTGAAATGTATCAAACGATGATTGAATCACTTTCACTTCAGCTCTCGGCATATTTTTGTCACTCATCCCTACTCTCCTTTCTTCTTTCTCTTTGATTTGAGCTTAACAGGCAAACAAACAAGCAATATACAATCTGCTTCATCCGGGGAGGATAAGCCTCTCTCTTTCATTTCCTTTTTGCTCTCAACTTTGGTCTTTCCATTAGACATAAACTGATATTTTCTGACAGAAAGCTGACCAACCATATCGCTATCATCCGGCAATACAATCTCAGGTTTTTTTGGTTTTCCGTCATTATCAAAAGGAGCTATCAGATCTCTGATAACTCCCATCATGTATGTTGTGGTGTCATAATAGTATTTATGTTTTATCGGCTGCCCGAAATTTACCGGAATTACTTCCATGTCTCCATACAACTCGGGCTGCGTTCTCTTGAAAGCTCTAAGCTGATCTACAACTCCACCTCCAACGCCGCCATCATCAATTTTAACAGCAATGCGTTCTTTGTATCCGTATTTAAACTTTAATGTCTTATAAAGATTTGCAATGTTGCCTGCAGTCCATGTGGTATCCTTTCCATTGTACTTTTTGTAAATCTTCACAATCTCATTCATCCGGAATCCAATCACCGTCTTATCATCTCCAAATCTCGCCACATCGCAACCAATGCTCACAACATTCAGTTTAGACGGATCCGACACTTTATTGCCATTTTTAGCAACATATTCTCCAATTCCTCGCAGCGTATCGTCACAGATATCCGTGTCAATAGACTGCTCCACATAAGATATAGGGATAAATATGTCATCGTCCTGTTCCGGAAACTCTCCGTCAACGCGGACCCGAACCACATTGCTTTTCTTTCCGTACTTTCTATCAAGCGAAGCTATATTATCTTTATTTGTCCTGGGACTGTTTCTTGAAGACACTGTAAAACACTTCCACAAAGACCGGTCCGCCGTGAAAGCATCATGGAATGCTCCTGTAACTTTGGTTGGATTTCCCATCATCAACAATTTATTGTTTACTCCAGAGAGCGTACCATATATAGCCTCCATAATCGGATCAGCCACGCCGGATGCCTCATCTATAATAAACAACATATTTTCCTCATGGAAGCCTTGCATATTCTCTGGCTTCGTAGCAGTCCTGGCCACGGCAAACCAACGCTTTTCATAGCCAATCATATAAATATATGTCTTGGTCCATTTCATGAGCATACGAAGCAAATCAGAGTTATTCATCCATTTTGCAACCTCAGACCATAACACATCATTTAGCTGCTGCTTAGTTGGAGCCGTTGCAACAATACGGGCATCTGGAAAGCATACAAGAAACCATATTAAGGCACATGCCTCCACTCCGGTTTTGCCGACACCTTGTCCCGACTTTACAGCAACTCTCGGATTATCACGCAACGCATATAAGGCTTCTTTCTGCCATTCATCCGGAGAAAAAAACAGAACATCTTGGCAAAACTGCACCGGATCCTCTGTCCACACTGGCAGCATCTCATCTAAAAAGCTATCCAACCATTCGGAGAAATCTTTATTGTCCTGCATTTCTTTTCCTCCTTTGTTCCAGCAGCTTCTCACCCCATGCTCTTACAATGTCATTTCCAGATGTGCCTCCGGACATCTTCTCATGCTCTATTTGTATCTTGGCCAACGCTTCAATGGCTTTTGTCTTTTTACTCTGCACGGTAGAAAGTTCCTGTTCCAGCCTCGCTATGATCATATCCTTATTGGCTGTGTGTGTCGCTATATTATAGGACTTACCCGGAAGAATTTCTTTATTATCAATCTTCTCCTTCTGGCGCCTATCGTACTCTGCCTCTTCCTCTTGGTCTCTAAACGAGCGTTTTGACTCGCTTCGGTTCACATCCATTACCGCAACCTCTCCTTTTTGTTCGCGGTATTTATTGATTGCTTTCAATATTCTCCGCTCCCTTATCGAGAAAAGCTGTATTTGTTCTATAAGCTGAAGTTCCGGATCCTTGGGAACCGTTTCAATTAAATCCTGCTCATCCTCGTCCAAAGCATCCATATACACCGGAACATACCCTCCGTGCTTTGTTCGATCTGGTGGGGGATTGGGATGCGGATTTCCCGGACCGCCCTTGGCATTTTGATTGCCCGGTTGTCCGCCACGCTTTTTCTTCTGCAACGTTGCACTTTTCTTGTCACTCTTTTTCGCAACGTTGCACTTGTTTTTTTTTGAGTTTTTCCCCCATCCGTATCGGTTCTTCCAGCTACGAACCGTACCATCTGAAACACCAAGTTTTTTTGCAATTTCAACCATTGGCATTCCATCATTAAATAACTTTTCTGCCTGTGTCACTTTTTCGCTTGGCGCTCTCGGCATATCACCACCTCTCTTCTGTTCGATTTGCTATCGTGGACACGCAAAAAGGAGGATGTGCGTCCTCCCGTGTGCGGTTCTCACGAATATTTATTGTTTTAACATTAAATCTTCGTTATAAACTCTGCTTTTGAATAACCCTGATTTGGTTTAATCATCATATTCAAAAAGTCTTCTTTGGAGAAGTCCGATAATCGGAATATTTCCTCTGGCCTCATGCCAAGCTGCTTACCGATTTCTTCAACAGATTTCCCCTCTCCCATAAGCTCTTTTACAATCGCTTTCATAGGTTCAAGCAAATGTGTACCTCTTGCCCTGTTGTGGGTTACGGTACCGTAAATATTACCGGCTTTATCCTTATGTTCTACAATTACAACAGGAACCTTACCTTCAAGCATTGATTTCAGAGGTTCTTCTCCCGCAACAGTCCATCGGTGGAAACCATCAATAATCGTGAAATCTGGTCTCACAACAATTGGTAATGTCCATCCATTGGTTAATATGGATTGCTTCAGCAATTCCAAATTCTGTTTTGACACTTTATTTGGGTTGTAATCGTTTGGTTTTACCCGATCCCTGTCTACCCATTGGAGAGTAGATAGCGGACTGCTCAATTTTTTATCCATTTGTCATTCCCTCCTTCTTTTTGGCATCTGTAATGTATTTACCATAGATTCTCTGATACAAAGCACGATAGGAACGCAGCTTTGGATCACCGGAAACAAGCCCTTCATATATAGCCTTGCAGTCCTTATTATCCGCAATAGCAGAAACGCTCATAAAGAAGTTCCTGTATCGTTCAGCAACATATCTCTTATGCTTTGTTTGGAAATTTCCGTCCATATCTGAAAACAATTCCAAAAGAGCGGCCTTATAATCTTTCTCAGCCGCTCCCTTTTCATTTTGTTTTCTCGCAGTCGTGCTCCTACCGAACATTTCGCTATCCCAATACAGGGCGGCCAAATATGCGTTAGGCTCCCGTCTTACTATCCGTTCCATAAGATCCGGATAATACTCATTCATTTTGACAAGACTCTTTGCCGTGTCAATCGAAAAGAACTGTGATACTCTCAATTGTCCTTTTCGTGTTCCAGACTGCCATAAGAACAGGTAAATTTCCGGTATATCAACCTTTTCTCGAAGGAGGTAAAGCCATACATCATTATTGGTCCAATCATATATCGGAAATACCTGGTGCTTATTTGTCATGGTCTTTCCCGCCCTTAGCATAGTTGCAATATTTTGTAACCGCTGCACTGATTCCGCTGTTCTGATTCCTGTAATTGTTACTCCGTCGCTACATACTCTCGGTAGGAAATCCTGATATGCATCGATACGGGGTTTTAACAGCGGATGGCTTCTGATTGCGAATGATGGTGGCTGTCTTACCCAAACATCTTTTTTATATCTGTCCCAACAAATAAACGTTTCATCGTTGGACAGCTCATTAAAGCAGTTGTAGTGTTTTACTTCTAAGCAATACCACTCAAACTTTGCTCCAATTAGCATAAATTTCTTTCGCCATTCTTTCACTTTATCTTCCATACAAGGGAAAATGGCTTCCTCGTCTATAAATTGTACAGTAAGCTGTGCCGGATTGATTTCCCCTGCCTGCACAAGTTCCATAACAATCTGCGCCATACAAAGGCTGTCCTTACCACCGCTGAAAGACATATATACTGGCAATCCGTTTCCGAATACATTTCTTATACGGATTTTAGCAGCTTTTACAACATCAATGCTGGATTCGCACCGCTTTATAGCCATATTTTCTCCCCGCATTTCGGACAGATAACAAATTTCTTTACTTCGGTGGTATCTTCACTGTCCTCTGACATTTCCTGTTGCGGCTGAGTGATCGGCTGTGGTGCAGGTATCGCCTGCTCCGCTTCGACTTTTTGAATCTGCTGCTCTTTTCTTTCTCCGCTTTCTTTAATACTCTGGATTTCTTCATCATCCAAGGTACCATACTCGGAGAGCTTTTCCGTAACATCCTCTGCCTCAGACACCATCTGTTTTAATATGTCTTCATCAAAGCCAGGAATGTCGAGGTCACCCTGCAGATCTTCCAAGAAACTGTTGAGCGTGTCGAGGTTTTCAATACCTAAACTAAAAATCTTATTATCTGCTATCATCAGCTTCTTTTTTTGATTTTCAGTAAGGTTGTCATACTTATAAACATCAGCTGTTTCTTTTCCCATTGCAATCAATGTGTCATACAGGCCATTTCCTGCTAAAATTACATTGTTTTCATCAACAACAATCGGCCGGATCTGTCCGAACATTTTGACGCTTCTCTGGAACTCCCTCAGTTGTTGCTCCGTATGAATTCTGACATTTTTTTCTGGCTTCACGAGGTCCGCCAGCTTCATTGTGATAATTTCCATCTTTGTTTCCTCCTGTATTTTGATTGGAGGAACAAATCCGTATGATATATACGCTATCTGCAAATAGCAAAAAAGACAACACTTGCAATCTTTTGTCTGCAAATGCTGTCAAGTGTCAGCAACTTATTTTATTGTTTTCATGAATGCTTTTGCACTCTCCAAATATTCTGCCGCCTCAATTACTATGGAGCTGTCAATCTCATAGATTTCACTCCAGGCGTTCTCTGTACTTCCTGTCCATTGTCTTGCCGGCCAAGGATGCGTGCCGCAGAGATAGCCATTTTTCCAATCATATATTGGCGGCATAGCCAAATTATAGTAATGGATATATGCCAAAATCTGTTCATGTGTCCAATCTGACAAAGGGCTGTATCTTGTAACCCCTTGGCTGTTGGTGTAGATGTTATCTCCTTTTCCAACATAATTCCCGTCTGCTCTTCGCCTTCCGAGAAGGAGTATATCAAGATTGTTTTCTTTATAGTATTTCGCCTGCCCTCTATGCTGAACAATATGAAACCATTGCGCCGCATATTTGCTATCCTGCGGAAAAAGCATGTGTGAATGAGCCACAAGCCACTTCATGTCCTGTCCTGTATTGATAATGGACAATTCCGGAGGCTTATTATCCTCAACCCATTGCGTAAATGCTTTATACTCCAAATTGCTGATTACGAGGACGCAGGAGCTTATTCCTGCCCGACGGCAAATTTCTCCAAGCACAAGAGAGTCTTTTCCTCCGCTCCATGCGTAGGCAGCTTTCTTTCCTTTCGTCTTGGCTTTTATATCCTGTATGGTCTTATCTACAAGCTGATCCAGCTCTTTTTTAGTTATCAGCTGTTCGATTTTGTCAAAAGTTTTTATCCAGTCAGAGTTTTTGATTCTCTGCTTTCTTCCAAGTATGCTATCCATTCTCCGCACCTCTCTTTCTGCTTGCAATCAAAGCAACTGTTCCAGATAGCAGGACTGTCAAAAGACTGCCGACTGTTTTATAAGCTGCGGTTCCTGTGATATTCCCATAAGCAAATACGGGAAGACCTATGATCAGCGCGGACACGATGCCAGCAACAACGCCTTCCGGTTTAAGCCTTACTCCCTTTAATGTAAATATTGTCGGGAGAAGTGTTGCTGCTCTGAGTGTGCCATACATCAAAAACAAATGCGTAACTGTAAGCCCCGGGATATTGGCAACCACAATTCCTATTGCCAATAGTGCAACCATAGCAACTTTGGTCTTTCCGAGTGTGTTCTTTTTGAATATGTCTGTTGTGAGGGATGATATTGCACACAGATTACTGTCGATCGTAGATAATAATCCGGATACAATCATAAATAAAAATGGGATTACCGCCCAGCTTGGAAATAACTTCGAAATAAGTTCAAAGTTAATCACTCCTGTATCAATTGCTGTGTACCCCATTCCAGCTCCTACAAATCCAAGTATTCCCATTGATAACGGCACCACTCCAAACAGAATGGCTCCAACAAAGAAAGCTCTTCCTATTCGATTTTTCTTTGTGCAAAACGCTCTCTGCCAAAAACATTGATCTCCAAATGGTCCCGAGATAAGTCCAACTGTTGTAGGGAGTCCGAAACCGAGAAATATTTCTATACCTTTTGCAGAGAAAAGAGAGCTGCACTCTCCTGTATATCCACCGATTCCTGCAAACATATTGTGAATGCCTCCGCCGTTCTTAATACCGAAAACCGCAAAGCACACGCTTGCAATCAACATAAAGACCATCTGTATTGAATCCGTCAGTATCGAAGCCTTTATTCCGGAGAACTGCGAATACGAATAAGCAATCACAGCCATAATTACTGTCATGATCCAGAATGGAATGCCAGTCAGCATACTCAATATTTTACTTCCTGCCAACAACTGAACTCCTGTAGATAATGCTGATAATGCCCCAAGCTGAAACAGATAAATATTTTTTACCGATTCAGACCTATATTTCTGGTGCATATATCCAGACAATGTGATTCCTTCCGGCATTTCCTTTCTTATTCTCCGGGCAAACGGAATAAAGAATATCAAGCAAAGTACATTAGGTACCAGAAACCAAAACAGCCCTGCAAAGCCTTTGGTGTATGCATTCTCCGTTGATGTAAATAGTGCCGGTGCCCATATCCATGTGGCTGCAATGCTCAATGCAGATATAAACCATCCCGTATTTCTATTTCCAACACAAAACCTTTCAACATTTTTCTCTTTGTTTGTCATAAGCACTGTTGCTGCGATCATAATTACCGCATAAGCTGTCAGCACCATAATTGTGTAATTCATTATTATCCTCCAATCAATGTGTTTTTGGAGGAGCAGGTGCGTTTCCTGTTCAATCATTTCTCCTTTCTCGGAAAGTTTGCATCAAAAAAGAAGCCTGCAACAACTCTGCAGACTTCCCCGACGTTCGATTTAGAATTTTACAAATACAATTTTGCCACTTATACATTGTGATGTCAATGTAATTATTTTGTAGACGGTGGCTTTATCGTACTTTCAATCCGTCCACCCCGAATATAAGAGCAGTCATCCTCTCCTCCGCCACTCTCAAATCAGAATACACATTTTCTTTTGACATAGTATGTTTGGTCGCAATCTCTTTCACAGATAGAGTTGGTTCAGCCATATACTTTTCCCAAATCACATCGTACCTCCTACGGTCTATAACCTTATTAGAAGATTTTTCGCAGTAAGCGTCATACAAACCGAACATCGTTTCAATATGAGAAACAATAATGGCGGTCCTGGTAGCACTTCTTTTGATGCTCTCAATGATCACCTCACTATCATATAGGCTCATCATTGATTCCAGGATATCCAAAGCTGACTCTTCCATCTGTGTTCGTCCAAAAACAGAATTTTCCGCATGTTCTTTGAGCATGTGGTAATTACGAAGCAAGAGTTTTGTATTTCTTAGTCGCCTGTCAGCTCTCTTGCCCTGCTCCTTTTTCCGTTCCTGCGCATAGGTTTTTAACGCTTCTTTTGCTCCGATTTCAGCAGCCTTTGCATAAATATCTTCCAACTGCTTCTGTGTCATTGTTATGATTACTTTTTCTTCGTTCGACTGATTCTGATTATCCATGCTGTCGCCCTCCTTTTTATTTCAAATCCATAACGAATTATGATATAATTTAACTGTCTGTTGGGAGGGTTGCGAAAGCACTCTCCTTTATCCTTCGTTATCCAAAAAATCTTCAATCGACATTTGCCCCGGTATATCATAATAAGGGATATCATCAATCGATGTACTTGATTTTGAATTTCCATCTCGAGCTCTCATTGCGGTTCCAAATACTCTCTTATAACAAATCGGTCCATAACCGGTCAATTTGCTTTGCGAACTTTTTAATTTTCTTCCACATTCCATACAGACCGCCATCAAAGATCACCTCCCTCAAAAAGAAATACCTTATGCACCGGTATTCTCTTGTCCTTAAAATCTTCCCAGTGCATATATGCACCAGAAGCTAAACAAGATGCCGAGTATTCCTCAATCTCCTTATCATTTTTAAGCCACGCACAATGACCTGCGACATGCTCCTTTATTTCCTCCAGAAGTTCATTTTCCATAAGTGCCTGTATTATCTGCAAGGTAACTTCCAACCATTTCTCCGGAGCAAATTCTCCTATGCTGGTCTTGTAGAATTCCTTAAACACAGTTTTCTGTCTAGTATTTCCAAATCGTGTCGTGTATGTAGCTCCTGTTGGCTCGCCCCTGCCTATTCGATGATGTATTGCATAGTCTGAAATACTAACTATTTTCATCCTCCACCTCCAGCCTGTCCGCAATAAGTCGAATAACATCTGCCATTATTGTTCGTTGAGCATTATTTTTTTGAATTACCTGATCAATCTCAATATCCGGAATCGATATTCCAATATCATCTAAAAATTTATTGACCATCTGCTTGCTTTCATCTGCTGTAAATGGCGGCATTTCATACTTTTGGGAACATCTACTCACAAACGCTTTATCTAAAATATCTAGTCTGTTTGTAGCCGCAATAACCACAACATCATTTGCAAGCTTGTCGAATTCCTGCATTAAAGTAACCGTAACTCTACCGATTTCCCGGTCTGCTCCACTTGAAGTCCTTTCTCTGTTGCAGCTTATAGTATCAACTTCATCCAACATAAAAACACAAGGATTTGTAGAAGCATAGGTAAATGCCTGTGCAATATTCCGAGATGTAACCCCCATGTAACTATCCACAACCTTTGAAAAATTCAAATAGCAAAAAGGTAATCCCATTTTGTATGCTATGTACTTTCCAAACATTGTTTTTCCTGTCCCTGGCGGTCCATAGAGTAAAGTTGCATTTTTGTATGGTATCATTAGTTCCATAAGTTTTCCGCTAACTTTAGCCAGTCTAAAAATATTTTTTGCAATGTTTTCCTGTCGTTCCGTCACATAGTAGCGATTCTCTTTGAACGACAAGGAAACATCTTCGCAAACTAGAATATCTTTGAGATTTCCCGGAAGTTCTATCACTCCTGCCCCCTCCGATGTGAGGATGTTCTTATATCTGGTTACAAACGCTTTATTTTTTTGAGTAGTATCTGCACCCAATGCAGCTACCGCCCACTTCTTAGCCTCCCTTATATCATTCTCAGCAATTGACTTTATTAAATTCTGTTCGTAGATTCCTAACCCCATCACAATCCCCTCGCTTTCAACTTTTGATCAATAATTGGTATAAGCATTCTTGCAGAACACTTCATATGTAAAGTAGTTGGAGCATCCACAATTTTGCAAAGCATATCATAGTACACCTGCTCTGCAGTTAAATCCTTGGCATATTCCTCCGCCTGTTCCCTCGTTTGCTCTACGATCTGAATGCCTTTACACTTCTCTGAAATTTCATGTATCAATTCCACAGCTCTGCTCGTAAACACTATTTCATTGTTATCTACTACTGGCTCTTCCAGTAAATCCTCAATCATTTTATCTAACATAATCATATTTGCTCCTTTCCAGCCAATCTTTGGCTTCAACATTCTCCATCACACTTACAGTTTTTCTGATCGTACCAGGAAGTGGCATCCATCCAATACATGGCATTTTGTGTCCGTTTTCGTCATACCAATCTCCAAAACAATGCAATCCTACAGCGCAGACTTTATTTTCATCCGGCGTTATCAAAAAATTTGTTTCTCGATATTTTCTAACTAATACCAGTGTATAAACTCCATTTTCCGGCAACTGATCGCAAGGGATCCATGTACTTCTTAGATAATATTCAAGCAGAATATCTATAATTTTTTTCTTTGACAACTCCGGTATTGTACTATATCTTACCTCTGCAACATATTCGTTTAGCTCTTGATGTGTCATATTCTTTCTCACTCCTCATCTTCGTCGCAATTCCAGTTTAATTTATAACCGCAATTGTGACAGAACTTCTGTCCATAACGGCTATTTGTCGACCATACAACTCCATTATAATGTGCAATCCACTCCCCACATTTCGGGCAAAAATACAATTTTTCATGGTAAGTTCCAGATGATTCCAGACGATGATCATGTTTTACTACAACCGGTAATACAATCTTCGTCTGTCCTCCTAATGAATCCGCTATTTTCTTTCCAGATCTATTGTATATGGCACCTCTACCAAATTTTATAATTTCTTCTGTTTTCACAATTTGACCCCCTCAAAGGCTTCATCGGTCATGGCAAGAATTAATCTGCATCCCGCATATTATCTCCTATAGAATCTTTAGGTTTTCTATAATCATTAGATTCGACACCGCACCATATTGTTCTTCCATCATCCGATTTCATGGTGATAATCCCATCTTGATAACGATATCCGGCAACAACCTGCCCCCTTATCCATCTGGACTTCTCAGGATCAACACTATCGCGCAGTCTCATTTCAATGCTGCTACCAATTATGTCATACCACTTTTCCATCCTCTCATCTCCTTCTCTGGTCCTTTATAATTAGTTATGTGTATCTCTGAAATTCTCCATAGCCCACTTGTTTCCCGTTGCCTGTACCTTTGCTCTGATTCTGTCTTGCGGCGTGGATCCTCTTCCTACGCACGCAAGTATAGATTTTCTTATAGAACTTCCTTCTGTTAACCCGGCAGCATCCAGAGCTTCTTTTGTTCCACACTCATCGCATATCCTTGTCTTGTTATCTACTCTCGACAAAGCTCTTAACCACTCCGTTTCCTTTCCGCATTTAGGACATTTCATATTCAATCGGCACTCCTTTCCGTATCGTCTGTTCTTAAAACTCGCCACCCAAACAGCCCCTTCTTGGCCACAACCTTTTCTACTAAATCCGTATATTGTAGCCCTAATATTCTCGCTTCTACCGGATTCATTTCCTCCGTCAGTTCCTTCCCACAACGCCGGCATACATCTGGTACATACTCCGGATATATTTTTCCACACGATTTGCATCTAAACACTTTTTGATATCCTGCAAACAAATATGGGATTCTTTTTATTCTAAGCGTAGCAAAATCATTATTTCTGACTCTCATATGAATTCTCCTTCCCGGGCGGCAGCACCAGCCGCCCAACGCATTCTGTAATCTTTTCCTTATCCGAGACCAATCAGATAATACATATGAACATTGTTAATAGTTACTTGGTGCTTAATTTATTGATACAGGGAGCACGATCGCTTTGAAATCGCTATCCTCTGATTCAACAATCATCGGCATTTTAGGACCATTAACAGATATCCCAACATTATCGCAGTCAAACGCTTTCAGTGTTTCTAGCACTAATCTGGCATCAAAACCGATTGTCAGCGCCTCTGAAATTTCTTCCTGCAAATCTACCGTTTCGTGATAATCTGTAACTTTGTCTCTAATACTTAAATTTAGTTGTTTTCCGGATATTTCGAACCTAACCGGACATTTTTCTGCGGTACACATCTTCGCTCGTACCATTGCATCTAAAAGCTCTTTTCGTGATACAACCGTATGTAACGGAAGTTCATTGAACATTTTCTGGTATTTGAAATATGTTCCCTCAACCAGCCTTGTACACACTTCAAAGTCGTCTGTTGCAAACATCGCCATAGTGTTGCTATAGCTTATTTGAACATCACCAGCTAATCCGAGTGTTTTCAGCTTATCTATTGTATTCTTTGGAATAAGCAGTTCAAACTCTCCATCGTAATCAACCTTGTCCCACGCAAGGACATGTCCATCAAGTCCGACAAAATTCAACTGTCCATCCTTAGCCTGCAGACACATGGTTGACATGGTGGCATTTCCTCCCTGTTGTGGAATTGCATAAGAAACTCTCCTTACAGATTCCAACAGCTGTCCTGCTTTAAGTGTGAAACTGCTCCCCTCTCCCTCGATATCCGATACTGGAAACGGAGCCGGATCCATTGTCTGATACTTATTTTTGATTTTGTCAGCTCTGATTGTCATTGTATTTCCATCTGAAACTGAAATATCAATCTCACCATCCGGCAGATTGTTGATAAGATCAAAGGCTCTCTCTGGAATAATAAAGCATTCTCCCTCTGTGCCCTCTAACTTCGCCTTAACGGTCATTTCTAAGTTGTTGGCGATTAAATACCCTTCCTTTACCAAAATCCCCTGTAAGATAGGCATTGTTGTCTTTTTGGGAACAACCCCCTTAATCTGATTAAGCTTTGTTGCAAGCTCCGTCTTCTGTATTTTCATCTTTCAATTCCACTCCTTCCAAAATAAGAATTGTGCATTGTTTTTCCTGCAGTCTATAGGGTTCCAATTCCTGCTCCGTCATAAATTTATGATTGAACAACTCCTTCATTTTCTTCCAGATTGACCATGGCACCCTATAAAATTTTGTCAGCCCCAGTGATACCATTACATAACAATGAGCACCAAACTTCTCATATATGTTCAAACTCTCCCATTGCGTATCAGTCACAACACTTTGTTTGATCCTGTCGCTATCAGTGTGTTTCGCTTCGAACATAATTCCGGTTCCGTCGCAGAGGATTCCTTTATAATCAGGTTGTCCCTTTTTCTCATAATAACCTTTGACAGTTCCATCTCTTTCTTTTCCGGTAATATGGAACGGCTCCGGTGTTTTCTCGATATGAGCCCAACCTTTACTCAGATAAAACTCACAGGCGCTTGAAATCCATCTCTCGAAAGTTTCGCCGGCCGCCTTGCTTCTCCTTCCGACAACCTGTCTTCGCAGATCAGCCATCGATCCTCACCTCCAAGTGCTTTTCGAGAATGGCTTTTATATCCACCAGCTTAGTTGCGCCAATTCCTTTCACAGAGCCAATCTCATCGATAACCTTTGCAATGTCCACAGTTTTATGTTTTGATGCCTGTGCTTTTCCACAATTAAAGCCTTCACTTCTTGCCTTTTCCACTCTGTCCTCAACATAATGCACCAACTGTTCATCTGTCATTTTCCTTATCTTTACTGCCTTGTTGTGAATAACATTCTCATCCGTTGTTCGTCTGCAGCTTCTCTTTGCCATATTGTTCTTCCTTTCTTCCCTTGATACTCTCTGGACTGCTATACTGGCAGTATTGTCAGTATAGCCTTCTCCGTTTATATTCCATCTACTCATCTTCATCACCAGGACCTATCGTTACGCTCTCTACTAATCCAATAAGTTCCGGTATATTCAGTCCCAATCCTTTGCAAAACTCTTTGAAGCATTTGTCACACATGAAACCAAATTGTTTCGGCTGTTCGCCTCTTTTTGATCTCGCCAATAGGGTTATCATTTCGCTTTTTCTCAAATGAGCCTTGCATGACGCACAGCCATCAAACAGCTTCGCTTTCAGCTTCGGACTAATCTCCGAATGTTGCAGCTGCTTCGGAAATTCTCTGCGCATATTTTCTTCTCCAACAATCGGAATCAGACTGTCTTTCATGAAAACCGGCACTGAATTATAATCAGCATTTACAACAATATCTTTTATCCATTGCAGTTCTGGCACTGTTTTATTTTTGTTGCGCCCCGTCTCCGCTCCGATGATTATCCAATTAACCTGCCGAAACATTATATTATGTTTAGAGACAATATCTCCCATCAGTGGTTCGATGCTGACGAATATATTGCATCCAGCAGGAAGATAATTGAATCTATCAGCATCCGCATCACATGTAATGGTGGTTCCATACCACATATTTTCTAATCCTGCCGGCACGCCAACTTCCGTATATCTCTTTGGATTCTTGGTCAAAAACAGGTAATTATGAATTGGATTCTTCAAACAAGTCTCCATTACATCTCTGACCCATTCCTCTGGAACCCAGCTGCCGAATATATCAGCCATCGCACCGACAAAAATGTTATTTCCCATTTTCAGCTTTTTCGGATAATCCATACGATACTTGTGATATGTAGGTTCAAATCCAAACGGATAAACCAGTGTATTTCCCGTTTCATTTAGCATTGGTTCTTCCAAAACAAATACATCATCCGAATTATCTGCCGCGGACTCTGTTGAATAATCTTTCTTTGCCATTAAATTCAACCTTACATCACCCGCAAACCTGGCAGTCATTCTTCTTGCATAACAGTATGAACATTTATGCCGGCATCCCGTAATCGGATTCCATGTGTGATCACACCATTCAATTTTTGATTTATTCACAAGTCTCCTCCTTTCTGATGCGTCCAATCGGAATTTCCTCTTCCCATTGAACATAAGCAAAATCAACACGCTGACCGCATTCGCTACAGTAGTTTGGCTGATAATTCGGACCTGCATTGAGAACACTTCTGCATCTGGGGCAAGTGCAATACTGATGTCGCATAATAGCAAAACCGTACTTAATATAGGTCCCGTGTTTTATTATTGGCTTTCTCGCAACAAACCTTGGAACTCTTAAACTAATTGCCTGTTTCATCATTTACATCATCCCCCTCCACCCAATACTCTACATAATATTTTGTTTGTCCTTTTCCTCCCGGCCGCTCCTTGCCAATTCTTACCGCATAACCAGCTTTTACAAGTAAACAGCAAAGCGAATTTCTATCATCATCGTTAATCTTTCCCATAAGGCTATAGATTCGCTGTCTTTTCTGTTGCATTTTACCCCGCCTTTCTTTCTGATTTTTCTAATCCAGCATCATTCTTGGCCGCTTCAAGCATTTTCTCTGCAAAAACATTTACAAATGCTTGGACATCCGCCGGCATTCCACAATTTTTGAATCCTCTGCATTGAATAATTTTGTTATCTCTCCACTCCATTGTGAAATAAGATTTATCTGGTTGGTCTGCCTTTCTGACAAAGAAGATATTTGTATCTCCTCTTGCCACTCTTTCAACATACCCGCCAACACAATGATGCAGCGCTTCGCCCTCTCGACGAATTTCATCACCGGTCTTTGGAACTACCAAGATCAACCCCTTCCCTTTTATCTGAAAAGCATCCACTCCATCATTCTTTGAAAAAATCTCTTCCATCGCTTTCTTGGTTTCGGCCATTTTCTTGGCGGCAAGCCTCTCTCTTCGTTTCTTCTCCGCTGCAGCTATTTTGTCTTTCAGAGCCATATACTCTTGCGCGGTTCTGTCGTGTACCTTTTTGAAATTAGTTGGCATATAGATAAACATATTATTCAGATCGTATTTCAGTTCCCGGCACCATTCCAGATATTCAATCCAGTCCTTCGCCATGTTCTGTTTTCTTTCAATCCGAGGATCCGTTCTCTCTTTATACCTCATATACGAATACTGCCAGCATCCCCCCTTTTCTCCGAGCGGATATCTTTCACTCTCTTTCGCTATGTATTTGCAGAGCTTATGAAGAGATACTCTGCGGTCTTTTTGTTCCAAAAGTGTGGTGTTGCACCCAAAAGTTTCATAAAATTCCTTTAGCTGCTCTGGCTTCATCTGAATTCCACATTTCTGCGCCACCTGTAGCAACCTCAGTTCGTAATGATTACCATCTATTGACTGCAACACTCTGGTGTTGACTTTTGTCAATCCCAAAATTTCATATATGGTCTTGCCTTTGAAATTGATTTTTCCAACACCGCTATATCCGTATCTATCGCCGGCAATATCCTTGGCCAACTGATTCAGTCCCATTTTGCAAATCCATTCAAGTTTTGGAAACCTCAAATACATTTCCATTGCATCTTCATATCTCAATGCTACAGACGGCATATTTTGCGCCAGTATTTCAAGAGCCGAATATTTCATTGGTGTGTGCTCCCATGCCTGCGGAAGATTTCCCGGATAAAGTATGGACTCCATGCAACCAATGTTTCCTTCATCCGGAATCCACCGGGAATGTCCTTTTTGATGGTACACTCCCCACTCGTAACTCTCTTTTATTGGTGTATTTCCAGCGAAAGTCCAAAAGCATCTGCTATATTCATGCATTGTCTCTTCAATTCGTTTCTTAAACAAACTTCCTGCTATGGCTGCATCACTTTTAATATGTCTCCACGCTTTGAAGTATCGAAGCAAAAATCCCTCATCTTGCCTGTCCACATATACAAACCACCTCTCGTCTACTATCTGACACGGCATCTTTCCTCTTGCTTTATATGTCACTTTACTTCCGCAGAAAGGGCATTCCCCTTTTTCATTATTCCGAAGCCTTACCTTTGATCTATCAACAATGCCAATTGTCTTACAATGTGTACACTCAAATTCTGCTTTTCCCTTTGATATTTGTTTATATATTCCATACCGGCTGAAGCTCATGCCATGTTCCCATACCCAATCATCAAATTCCTGTGGCACCCTTTTTATTGGTTCCATCCTCAACTCAATCGGTTCCAACACTTTTCTGTGCTTTTCTTCCAGGCGTTCATCCATGATCTTGTTTTGAAATTTTTTCACAGCATCCCATACTGTTTCATCTTCATCGTTGCGGTAATCACGAAAGAAATCCTCCATTATCTTCCTGTGATCATCGGACCAAATAAATACCAATGGAATATGCTGACATTTTCTATAGTTTTTATCCCACTTATATGTAAACAGGTTAAAATTCTGCATATTATCGAATGCAGCTGTAAGCCACTTAACCTTTGACACGGAAAGGTCCTGCGTGATATAATCATCACTCGACAGGAATGTCCTAAATACTGCCTCTGTTTTCCCTTTTTTGAGTTTCGCGATCTCAAAGAAATTCAGAAGCAGTATTTTGTTTTCATCCACAAGTTCGGCAGTTACAATGTGCTCCATTCCATTTAATCTACATGCCATACTCACCATTTCCACACTGGCTTCCGCCCTTAACATTACAGACAATTTTCTCTTTTCCATTATGTACACCTCCTACATTCCAAAAAATGAGAACATATCGAGCTGGCCATCCATGTCCTTGTTATTCTTTTTGGACTTGGTTTCTGGCTCGGACTCGCCTGCCTTTTCCTTCGGTTTTTTAGCGGTAGGCTTCTTTTCAGATTTTTTCCTTGCTTTATCAGCTCTTTCGTCCAGTTTTTTCATCTGCTTCTTAGTTTTCTCTTTAGCCTCGGCTTTCTTCTCTTCCTCAGCCTTATCATCCTTGTGATAATAATCCTCAGCCCATTCATAAACCACATCATCACGAACCGCACAGCTACCACCCTTTGCCTGCTTCCTTGCCTGCTCGTAAATGTACTTGTAGCACTTCTCCCAAGTCTTATGATCCTGACATACATCCGAAGCCAAACTCTCTGATTCCTTACATCTTTCAATCAAATGTTCAACAACAGGCTTTGCGAACTCTTTATCCTTAGCCTTTTTCAGCTCCTCCTGCAACTTTGTAACTGCCCCAACAACTCCGATATAAACAGAACTGTTATTATTTTCTTTCGCAACTTCAACTTTCTCTGGTGTAGGTGCTGGAATTCCTTCTACAATTTCTTTAAGGCTTGCTGTTCCCATCGGAACCGCATCATCTGCATCTATATCATCATTAACCGACTGCTCAAATGCCTGCTGTTCAATGCCCGAAATAACCTTTCCCATTTCCGACCGCGGCTCGGATGTTGAAAAATCCATAGCCTCATATTCTTCTTTTAATCGGTCATTCTCTATATCAAACAATGTGTTACCGTCAGCATCATAGAATGCGGTTACTTTCTCTCTCTTTAATATCTTGTAGGTAGTATTTCCTGCCTCAACTTCACTCTTGCTATCCTGTGAAGAATATCCATTTTCCAGATACTCCAGAATAGCCTTACTCCATTCATTTTCATAATCCTGATTATCTCCTAATGCGTAGTGCATTACATTTCTACCCGTTTCCATAGGCTTCCTCCTTTTTATCAAAATCGAAAAACATATAAAAATGCTCTTTTTCCACTGTTTTTTCGGTGGTTACAGTTCCACCAATACCACCCATTGACTGAAACAATCTCCTCCAAGTCCATATCTGATTTTGAAACATCGGCATATACCAAAGTTCCTGTCCTTCTTTTTCATTCGGAAACAACACTGGACCAGTCAAAGGATTGGTAAGCGTATTTGCTATACATACATATCCCGCACATCCCAGAAGAGAAAGCTGTATATAGCACATCATTCCGGTTACCCGGTCTATATCCTGTCCTACAAATACCACATGGTTTTGAAAATTATGTTTGCATTTCTTCAATGTATTTGCAGCCGCTATCAATGTCGCGCCAGCCCCGCAGGTCGGATCGCAGATAGATAAATATCCCTGTTTCTCAATATGTTTGTCAACATCTTCACAGGTTATTTCCGACATCATCTTGCATACACAGTATGGTGTAAAAAACTGCCCTTTCCAGTGGTTACCGAGATTCAACTGCATATACATGGCTCCAAGAAAATCCTGTTCCGGATTTCTTTCCAGAGCCTCAACAATGATTGCAAGCATTTTGGCAGGAACTTCTACAGATCCAAGCCTCTCTATGCATTGTGCGTATTCTTTTTCTCTGCTCTCATAATGTTCTGGACTCCTGTCTGCCACATTGCTTAATGAACATGCCATAGCAGCCATTAAATCCGCCCACACCTGCCAAGAACTTCGTGAATAGCAGAGTTTGTGGAATTCATCTAAGAATTCTTTTTCGGTTCCTTGTATCGCCTCACTCTGCTTCGCCACCTAAAATCCTCCTTTTCGCCTCCTCAAATTTTTTGCTTATTTCGTCTCTGCGTTCATCCGTCATTGGTTCATACACCGGAGCCCTAGTCTGCTCAATTCGCGGAGGCTCTTTTTTCTCAATAACCGGAATATACTGTTTTTTTAATGATTCCCTGCTTTGTGCCACGAAATCAGGTAACTGATTCGTTCGCTGTATTTCCTCGGCTTTTCTCTGGTATGCCTCACGAAAATTTGCACGATCAGCAACTATGTTTTCACTTTGGCACAGTCTACTCCAACCAAGATTTTTAACCACCGATAATGTAAGCTCATCCATTGTGGCAAATGCTTCCTGTGGATGATACCAGCCATAATCCGACATTGCCTTTTGCACAACTCCCCATGCCTCATCAAAACTCAAAACCGGGGTTTTGCATCTTTCCATGCACAGCTTCCTGATTTCAGCTATGTTAGGCGGATATATGTTGGTGCAAATGTGCTCCATGATCGCATTTTCCGCAATCTCATACGGAATATCTTTCAATGCCATGTACCAAAAATCCATTGACGCTTTATCTTCCAGTATCTTTGATGCCGGATATGCAGATTTTATTCCAATTGCCAGTGTTGCAAATTGCTGTTTATCCATTCGCCCACTCCCTTGCTCCGTGTGCAAACTGCTCTACTTTCGATCCTCCAGCCGCCTGGTTATAAGATTGCAAGTATCCTGGGGTTCCCCCTTTGTTTTGCGTTTTGGAAATCCAATTATTGATAAATCTTTTTATTCCACTTGCAGTCTTCCTCTTTTTGGGATTGGCATCGCACCATCCTTTCATCGCCCTAAACTCTTGCATCACATCAACTGCCGGATATAATGCTGAAAGTTCGTCAATATAAGACTGTGTAATGGGATATTCGTCTCCATTTATCAGCGGAAGATTTATAACGGGTGATCCCTGCAACTCCGGAACATTTTGTTTCCCGGAGCAACTCTTCTCGGTGTCTTTCATTTCAGACTTAACCGTTTCGGAAACATGGTCATTGTTTATTGCTCTCTTTTGCTGTCCTTTGCTGTCAAATGTCAGCAATGTGCAGTCTTCCGAAAATCCCGGATACTTACTTTTCTGATTACGAATCCTCTGGTGATCCGCCCATGTCACCAACTGCAAATACGGCCGCCCTTGAACTTCATATGCCTGGACCAGCCCGACGGACACCAGCTTGCCAATTGCTTTATTTATATCTTTTTCCGCAATGTCTTTCAGCGGAAAGCAGCTTCCTTTGATTATTTTTGTCCTGCCGTCATATCTGCCGAAGTCATCGCAAGTCACGATCAACCGGTAAAACAGAACTTCCTCAAACCAGGACAAGGAATCTATCTCCTCACTTCTGCAGATGCTTTCCTTAATTATCCTGTTTGGCATTTAATCATCCTCCTTTCGGATACCGGAGGTTTCCCTCCGGATCCCACTTAATAAATTACTTTGCTTCCGTTTTCTGTTTTAACCACATCCAAATTTTGAGGAAATCTGGCTTTCATCGTAGGGTCATGGGTAATTGCCATAATTTTAATGTCGTTATACCTGCTCTGGATCGTCTCCAATGCGTCGCAGTATGCCTGTATTCCGTCCCCGTCCAAAAATGGAGGTTCGTCAATGAACAGCATTCCAAGCTGAATCCCCGCGGTTGATGATTTAATCTCTGCCAGCGCAAGGATAACGGATAACGATGCTTTGACTTTCTCTCCTCCAGATTTTGAAAGATATGGCAATACCGATTTTCCGTATTCCTCAATATAAATATCAAGCGAAACCTTTTCTTTTCCATTCTTCTGGAGCCTTTCCAATCTGAATTCAACCCCCATCTTTCCTCCAGTCATTTGTCCTAAAATGGCATTTGCCGTCGCTGTCAGCTGCGGAATGATGGACCGGATAATCTGATGTGGAACTCCGCTCTGGCTGAACGCCACTTTCAATGCGTCATAATCCGCAACTTCCTTTGCGTATTCCACCTGCTTACCCTGCAGAGCTGCAATATCCTGTTTCAGCTTTATGATCTGTTCTGATTTCTGCTGTAAAGCTCCAATTCGCATCTGCTTTTCCTTTACCACGCTGTTAATGGCATTCACTTCTGTTTCCAGTCCGTTTACAATCACCTGAGCCTCTTCCATTCCCGCCATAGCAAGTATCTCTTTGTCAGCTTCCGCCTGCCTCTCTGCGATTTCATCATCGATACCGATAATTTCTGTCGATAACTCCAGAACCCTGTTCAATGCTGTTGCATTCCTTTCCTCTGCCACTGGAAGCATTTTCTCTTTCTCTACCCACGGTTCGAGATCGGCAATAGCACTAAGCACATGCTTATGTTCTTCAAATGCTTCCGCATATACACCGCATTCCACTTCCGTCTGTGTGCCCTTTAATTTGACCTCAGCGAGCCTGTTTTCTGCCTCAGATATATTTGACTGCAAATGCTCTAAATCCGCCTTAATCAAAGCAAGGTTATTCTCTCTCTGATTGATCATTTCAAGCTGTGCTACATACGGAAGCAGCTTTGCACATTCGCTTTGCAGTACCGTCAAGGCGGTTGCATCAAAACCTATCGCTTCCATCTCTGCCTGCTTTTTCTCAACTTCCGATTTGCTTTTTACAAGTTCGCATTCCCTCCGGGCGGCAATATCCACATATAATGCCTCATGCACCATCAGTTGCTCTTTGGCTTCGATAGCATCCTGCAAAAATTTACAATGTGCATTTTCAATATCCACGCATCCTGATTCATTCAAGATTGCGACTTTTTTCTCGAGTGCCAATTTCTGTTCATCAGCTTTCTGCTTCTCTCTGTCAAAACCAGCGCGCGTCTCACTGTCATGGAAAATTGCCGCAGAGTATTCTGTCTTTGCTTTCTGGTATGCAACAGCCTTATCCTGCATAGCTTCCAATTCCGCTTTCTTTTGGGTGTACTCTTTGGCTTTCTGTCTGACCTCACCATCATTGGCCGAGTCCAATATCATTGCATTCTTTTCATCCTGTTTCGTCCGTATGGCAACCTGCAGATCAGCTACCGTCTTCTGTTCACTTTCAATCTGTTTTGCGAGATTTTCGGCCTCCTGCTTCTTTGTGGTGTAGAGTGCTGACTGTCCGGCAAGTTCCAACTCTCGCTTCAACAAATTGTTTCTTTCTGCAATCTTTCCCTCGATTTCAGACTTTTGGGCTATAATCGCTGTACTGCTGTCCGCTATCGCCTGCTGTGTGGCTCTGTTCTGCTCGGCGATAGTCTTTTTTGCCTGTAACGTTGTAACGGCTGCGAGAGCTTTCTTCCGCCTTTCTGCGGCTTCCTGCTGGTTTGACAGAATGAGTTTCTTCTGATCTCTCTCATTAACCTTTGCCTGCAGTCTGGCTTCCTGCTCTGCCAGCTCTGTTTTACACGCCTCCATTTCTTCATCTGGTTTGCCGAATTCATCAATTGCTGCATTATGAATCGTGATTTCCTGTTTCAGCTCCCTGTTCTTTGCTCCATAAATTTTTGCTTTATCAGAGGCAACTCGCTCCATCAACTTATAGACTCCAAGTCCGAGCAATGTTCCAAGTACCTCTACTCTTTCCTCCGGTCTGGCCTGCAAAAATAATCCATACTGATCCTGCATGATCAAAGCACAGGATTTGAAAGTAAAACTGTCCATACCGAGAATGTTTAATATCTCCTGCTGCGTATCGTTGTATCGCTCTTTTGAACAATTCTTCCAGTCATTTTCGATAAACTGCGAAATATTCAATGTGCCTTTTCCCGATCTGGCTCTTGTCCTCGTGACGCGATATTTCTTTTCTCCAATTCGGAAAGTGAACATTATTGATCCGGATCGCACGCTTTCTTCATTCCTCAGCCACGGGGCCCTGCCGGTATCATCCTTGATTACCCCTTCTCTCGGCTCTTCGTAAAGGCAATCAATGATCGCATCCATAAATAAGCTGCTTTTTCCCGCTCCATTTTGTCCATTGATTGTGCAGAAAGTGATGTCCTCAAAATTAAATGTTTCATCTTCGTAGTTACGATAGTTTTTAACCGAGATCTCTATAGGTTCAAATACACCTGTATTTGCCATAGTTGTAATATTCGCTTCCGCTTCCGCAATAACCGGCCGTGCTTTTAATACAAGTTCCTGTATCTTCTCCTCCGGTACCTGCTTCTCTTCCAAATATTTAATAAGATTTACTTCCGGATCTGTGGATTCTGCCAATTCTGTTCTGTTTGCAAATTCTTCTATCTTGTCCGGCAATATATCCCATACCATAAACGCACCATCATCTGTCAGCTGTTTTCCCAGCGTCATGGTATTCAAAGCCTTCCTGTTTTCCTCCGTGCAGTTATAACGGACACGAACTATTTTGTTATCTATACGCCCTTTCCACTTCTCAGCAGCCACAAACTCTATCGCCTGCATATTGATCTGCGTAATATCGTCATTATTAAGCTCAATGGTTGCAAACTCTCTGATCGGTGTCGGATAAAAGAAACTCTGCCATGTGCCAATTTCATTCCAGTTATGAATCCAGAAGCCTCTTTCCTGTCCTTCATCATTAAAATTCATTGCATTTATCGCGCCGGAATAATACCAGTCGTGCATTATCTTCTGCGGTCTGTGGATATGGCCCAAAGCCACCAAACTGTAGCCGGCAGCCATCAGGGCTTCCTGCGGAATGATTGGTTCAAACTGCGTCAGCATCATTGTCTGTCCGCTTTCCGCATTGCACCCCGGCACCGTGTAATGTGCCATTAAAACGCTTTTCTTTTCCGGCGAACACTGTGCTTTTAATCCGGTCACAATATTGGATAATTCATTTGTGATCACCTCATTTTCTTTGTCATTCGCAAGTCCTGGGTGGTTCGCTCTGAACACTCCGCGATCAAACCCCGGGATTACTGCGATATCCACATCATCAAACGAAATGACCTCTGGTTTCACTGCTATATGTACATTAGGAGCATCCGCAAACATTACAGAAAGCACATTAAACTGCCCCTCTCCATCGTGGTTCGGCGTACCTCTCATCACAACCACCTGCTTTGATACCGCTGCAAGCTCTTTGATATAATGAACTGCCGTCACAATATCTCCGCAACATCTGTCGGACCACAACTTTCCAACATGAAAAATATCACCCGACACAAGCGTGTAATCCGGTTTTTCTTCTGTCGCTACTCTGACCAGTTCATCCATGCATCTCTTTGTATCTAATGTCCTGAGATTTACCCCATCCTTTACCGGGCTGCGAAATTTACCCAAATGCCAATCTGCTGTATGTAATATCTTCATTTCAATACCTCCGTAGTGGCTTTCATCGCCATAATCATATTGTTTAATTCAAGTTCCAAGAGCTTAAATGTTTCTTCCTCCACTCCGCAAAAATCAATGCCATCATCGCCCCATTCTTCGCCGACAAATAGTACATTTCCTACTATTGGCTGATTATGCACATCTGATTTATAAAGGTAACTCCCGATGAGATTTGGTGTGTTTGGTTTTAATCGTCCCTCCTCATCAATCAGCATACTCACGCACTGTCCCGGAATATTTGTTGGATGATCGGTCATCTTCAAATGTGTGTAAAGCCTCTCCGGCATAACATGCTCATATATCCTGCAATGATTTCCAATCAATTTTCTAAGATAATCATTCTGCTCCTCGTGCGACATCGCCGGTACCCCGCCGGCATCCCGCCGGCGTCCCTCTGGAAACTCATGTATTGTCATTTCCAAATCCGTTGAAATCTTGATCAGTTTCATTTTTTACCAGCTCCTCTCTGACACTTTATACAAAGCGGTCTTCCGAACTTATTCACTGAATAGCCATGAACTCTGTCGTTAATTTCTGCCCCGCACTGTTCACACCGGTACCCTGCCGGCGTCCCCGTTGTGTCCCCGCCGGTACCTCGCCGGCAGGATGCCGGATGCTCTTCCGGAGGGGCTTCATCAATCGGCTGCTCCATATACCTGTCGTCAATGTATTCGTCGTAGTTTTCACCGTCTGATGCTTCAATCATGTGTGCATCCGGTACCCTGCTCTCAATCTGTTGCACGCTTGGCTGCCGGTTCTGCGTTCCAAACAGTCTTCCTGACGATTCAAACATATTTTCAATGGCTGCTCGCTTTACTTCTTCGTGATTAAGATTTGGCACAAGATACGCAACAATGAACGGCTTCTGCAGCTCCTCAATGGTATATGTCCCTTTGATATGCAATGCTGTTCTAATAGCTCCATTCAGTGCTTTCGCTTCGCATATCTGCGGAAGATGCTTCATAAACTCCGCTTTCTGCTTGTCCGTCATTCCAGGGGTAACATTATCCACGATAATTTCATGGGTATCTTCCACTGTCAGGACCTCTCCCGTCAGCTGCGGAACCGATATTGTAACTTTGTATGCAACATCTTTATTTTTGCAATTTCCGCACTGCACCATTTTCCCCGTATGTTGATTAACGGCAACGCATTTCTGGCATGTTGTCGGGACCACATGCTCCGAGGAAATCATTTTAATGCCTGCTCCATCTGCAAGTTTTTTTAAGCCATTCTTAGTAATGGCATATTTATTTGGCGTCGCCGGATGGTGTCTGCCATTTTGATCCGTCCACGCTTTTGAAGCCCGCTGCTGAAGATATATGTCTCCAGCTCCCTCTCTTGCATCCAATTTAATCTGCTGAATAACTGGTGATTTAATGTCCGGGATCTGGACCATGACATCCGTATTTCCCAATAAATTAAATTGAGAAACCGGATATTTCTGAGTAATAGATAATTCATTCATGCTTTTTACCTCCATATTGCAATTTTTACTTGATTTATAAGACTGGAACTGCTACAATATGGATATCCGTAGGGGCACTCCGATCTGTGATTGGGTGCTCTTTTTCCATATCACGCAATGTTCTGCATAAATCCATAGTGAATTTTGAAAAAGCAAGGCTTCTTACATACTCCTCTGTCAGCTTCACCAAATACCAATGCTGCATCACAACCTTTCTCGGTTCACGCTGATATATGTACGCCTGCTTATGTCTGGCATACTTTAATGCCTCCTCAAACTGTTCATCTGTAATCGTGCATCCGAGCAGTTCTTCTACTTCTCTTTTTTCTACGTTGTCGTTCATATTCCAACTCCTCCATTGAATCAAATAAATAGTTAATCGCTTTCCATGCTCCCCAATAAACCGCGGGGATCAGTAAATATTCGCCTCCCACCGCCTCATACCCTCTTTCGATATAGGCAAGGTGAAACGACCATTTTCCAATAGCGTATGTAACGAGCAAAGTCCACACAATCGCTATCAGCTCTCTTTTTAACCTTTTTCGTCGCATGCCAATCACTCCTTGTAAAAATAATGTCTCCCGTGTCTAAACAGGAATGTTAAATGTTCGCTATGCCATGTAGAATTGCTCCTGCTTTCAAAGTAGGTTGCTCCCTCACTTCCGTCCCATCCTTTATCCCGGATAAGCCGTAAAGCCTCATAGCAATCCCTGTTCGGTTCCACTCTGTTATATCTTCCGTTTCTGATCGGACTAAACTGCCCTTTCTGGAAAATAACCTCTTTGATGGTATCCGGAAATTCATCATCCAAAACCCTGTTCATCACCACCAGCATTACAAGAGCTTTTCCTTTTGTGTCTTCTGATTCTGCCTCTGCCATAGCGATTTTAGCCAATAGGTAATCATCTTCATTGATACCCGATGTCTCCTCATCCTGCTCCGCGTATGGTGTTGCAGTTGGCGGAATCTCAGTTGCTGCCGGCGTCTCATAGGGTGCTACATTTTTCTCCTCCGAAACAGCAGCTTGCGTGATAATTTCAACTCGATCTGTCTTTTTTGCCGGCTCTCCTGTAAAACTATTCGCAAATGCCACCACTGACACCAAGGAAATCCCAAATACCATCAGCAATCCCAATATGCACCTATTTCTCATGCTCCAACAGCACCTCCTTTTTGCCCGTCAAAGGCAAACGCCATCTGGCCGCCTCTTCCATCCATTCTCAAATACTTTCTGTAATACGCCCTGCTCTGCTCTTTCTCTCTTTCCTGCGTGCTTTCACAATCGCACTTTTCATTAGGATCCAGATTACTTCCACAGTTTGGGCAAACATTGTAATATGCCATGTTGCACCTCCTATTCTTCAATCATGCATCTTTCAAAAAAATACTTTCTTGGCACTTTCCCTGTCGGGTATGCCGGTGTCAGCTTCCCGGCTTCAACCAATTCATCGCGAAGCTGTCTTATCAGTTCATAGGCTTTGTTTTCCTTGCATCCAAGATACTCCATTACCTCATTTGCACTGATGTAATATTTCCCAGCGGGTGATATAACCCCTGGTGCTGTTGCCAATGCATTCATGCTCTCACCTCCCGTGATAAATCCTGTTTTACAATCTGATCCATTGTTACACCAAAGAAATCAGCAATTTTAGCCAGTTTATCAACAGGCGGCTCAATCTCTCCAACTTCATACTTGTGCGAAATAGTTTTGGAAACGCCAAGCAATTCTGCAATTTCCTGTTGTGTCATGTCGTGTTTTCTCCGCAGATATGCGATGTTGAGTGCATATACCGGTACTGGTGGTTTCATTTCTTTCAAGACCAGATCATCAAGCGTAACGCCGAAATACCTTGCCAGTTTAATAATCGCTTCGATTGTTGGCGTTCGCGTACCTCGTTCCCATGATGAGATTGTCTTTTGGTCAACCCCAAGCTGGATTGCAATTTCTTGTTGTAACTTACCTTTCATTTTTCTCAAATATCTCAAGTTTTCTACCAAATGCAAATCATCATCTCCTTTCGGCTCGGAGCTACCTGTTGCTCCGAGCATATATTGTATTGATTTCCCGATTAGGATTTGAATTCGGATTGGATTGGATTACGGACGCATTTGTTGTCACTTGCTGACACTTGACAGCAACTTGCAAACAAAAAATTATTAAGCCCTACTTCGTCAATCGCACCGCCAGACTGTCCTCGCATATGCTCGGTCCAATGATACTTCCGACCGTTTCGAGCCTATTTTTTATAAGTTTTTCTTAATCCATAGCTTCATACTCTGCGCAATCTCCTCTATTTCCTCCAAATTTCTCATTACCGCTTCAAGTTCCGGCTTTTCGCTTTCATCAATCACGCCATCTGCAGTGATATCAAGAAGAGTTTCCCTCGTCTTTCCAATTTTCCGAAAAACAGAAAGTGTTCTGATTGTGATTCGGTCCAAATCGGCAAGTTCCGCTTTCGGCATCTCTTTCCCAAGAGGACACATGGTCCTGCAAAAATAATTTTCAAGTTCTGGAGCATTATACAAACCCGCCATCAGCCTTATTTCTTCCGGATACGGTACTGCAATACCACTTTCTATTCTGTAAAGCCGCCCCCTGTCAATCGACATATAGTCAGCTGCGCCCTCCCGGCTACTCAACTGCTCATTGTGTGTTGCGGCATTACAACGGGCCTGATAAAAAACATTGGAGCTTGTCTTCGCTGTTATATTTGCCATTTTCTATGCATCTCCCTCCGTAGTACAATTATTTTTAGAGAATGTTATATCTTCCACCTGAACATCAAATAGTCTCGCTATTAAAATTGCCTTTTTTAGCGAAGGAGTTCGCTTGCCTGATTCATACATTCCAATAGTAGCGGAGCTGACACCGAGTTTCCGTGCCAAGTCACGCTGGGACATTTTTTTCTCGCCCCTCAGTTCTGCTAACGATTTGTTGTTATTCACGTTTTTTTCTCCTTTCTGCTCACATTATGTTGCTTTAGTTAAATAATACTCACGCATTGTTGTTTTGTCAAGCATTTTTTTAACTTTTTGTGAGCAGTTGCTTTTTTTGCTTTTTTTGCTCACAAAATGTGATAAAATATATAAGAATGGAGGTTACATAATGGAGATAGGAAAAATAATCTCACAACTTAGAAACGACAAAGGGCTCAACCAGCGCGAATTAGCAATACATTTAGGTGTGAGCAATGGTGCAATCGGAATGTGGGAAACCGGGAAACGCCAACCCGATTTAGAAACGATCAAAAAAATTGCATCATTCTTTAATGTCTCTGTTGATTATCTTTTAGGCAACACTTCGGATTCAGAGACAACATCTTCTGAAGCACCCGGTAACGGCTGCGAAAATTCCATTAACTATTGGATTGCAAAAACCGGTCTTGGAAATAACGAAATTGCAAAGCAACTTGGCATTTCTGAAGATTTACTTGCTGACTATATACAGTCAAAAGCACCTATTCCATACCCGGTACTTTCTGCTTTGTCAGAAATATGCGATGTTTCAACGGATTGTCTCTTGGGAATAATCAAAGCAAGCCGAAGAACAGATTTCGACAACGTATTGCCTTTCAAATACAATTACGAAATTGCCAAAAGGATCCGGAAACTATGCAGCGATAACAGCATTGACACAACATCTTCCTTTTTAGAAAATCTGTTGTGTCTGTCAAGTCAAGAAGTGTTTTATCTGATTGAGTATGGTTTTGTTCCGCATGTGGACACCATTATAAAACTGGCAGAACACTTCAATGTCTCCTGCGATTATCTTTTGTGTGTAATCGATGAAAAAACTGAAAACGCATTATCAAGTTTTCACAGATTAAACGAAGATAACCAGGACATAATTGTCGGAGACATGAAAAAGTATCTTAAAGAACAACGCTACGAAGAAACTGTTGCAGCAGAAACTTCTATGCGAGAGGCAAAATAATATCCTTCGAGTGGTACCGGAGGCGGAGGGGGAAATAATATGAAGTGTACAAACTGCGGAACTGATCTTACCGATGATATGTTCGGAGTCGGAATGTGCTTTTCATGCGGATGCCCTGTGTCCAAATCAGAAAAAGCATTTGAATACGAACAGGATAAAATTAGGGCCGCAAAGCTCCTTGAAGAACAAAAGAAAAAAGAACTGAAAGAAAAATTATACAATGATCGTCTTAGTAATCAGTTACTTACTACGGGGTTCTCTTTCGAAGGTTATCGTATAAATGAATACCTTGGAATTGTCGATGGCGAAACAATACTTGGCACAGGATATTTTTCTGACATCAACGCATCTGTCTCGGATTTTTTTGGGGTAGAAGCGACCGAGTATTCTGATAAGCTGCACCAAGCCAAACAGGCTGTATTAAGAAATATGATTAAAGTGTCTGCAGATTTGGGAGGAAACGCTATAGTAGGTATTTCTTACGGATATATGACATTTTCCGGAAATATGATTGGCGTTTCTGTAACCGGCACATCCGTAAAGGTAGAAAAGTTCCCATCTCACTCAGATAATTCTGACGATGTAACCTAGTAAAAGGAGGCTGACATTTCATGCCTGCATATAAGTACACACTCAAAAGTGGCAAGACGCTTTGGTATGCCAATTTCTATTACACTGATTGGACGGGAGAAAAGAAACATATCTGCAAAAGAGGTTTTAAGACACAACGAGAAGCAAAAGAATATGAAAAATCCTTTATGGATCAGCAGAATAACACCAGTGACATCCTCTTTGCTTCTCTCGTTTCAAATTATCTGGAAGATATGAAGCACCGTTTAAAGCCTACCACAATGGAGAATAAACAATTTATTATCGATACAAAAATTCTCCCATACTTTGGCAAACAAAAAATATGCGATATTGATACAATCAAGATCCGAAAATGGCAAAACGAACTTATCTCCTACCGGGATGATAACGGAAAACCATTTTCACAGACATATCTTAAAACGGTAAACAATCAGTTGTCTGCCATTATGAATTACGCCGTATCTCACTACCGGTTACAGGCAAATCCATGTAAGGCTGCCGGCAGCATGGGCCGGAGCAAGGCGGGCGAGATGAACATATGGACACAGGCAGAATACGAAAAGTTTTCACATGCCATCAGTAAATCGTCTATGAAACTGGCGTTTGACATTTTGTTCTATACCGGAATGAGATCCGGAGAACTGCTGGCACTCACACCGACAGACATCCTGCCAAATAAGAGGATTGACATTAACAAAAACTACGCCAAAATCAAAGGCGAGGAACTATTTCTTGAGCCAAAAACGCCAAAGGCGAAGAGATGTATATCCATCCCAGATTTTCTGTATGATGATATCCAGGAGTATATTTCAAAACTCTATGGCATTGGAAATAATGACAGAATTTTCTATTTCCAAAAGACAGCTCTGGAAAAAGAAATGAAAAGAGTCTCCGAACGGGCCGGCCTTAAGCCGATCAGAGTTCACGATCTCCGGCATTCACACGCCAGCATGCTGATTGATCTTGGTTTTTCGCCTTTGGAGATTGCCGAGCGGCTTGGTCATGAATCAGTAAAAACTACACTCGATACTTATTCGCATCTTTATCCGGATAAGGACCAGCAACTTGCGGACAGATTAAATCAGTTTCGCAACAATAGCACAAAATAAGAAAGGAATGATTTATTATGCCAAAAAGATTAAACGGATCTGCGAATACTGGCAAAAAAATTATGAATAATCTTGATGCTTTCAGTTATTCATATATCGGACCAGACAATTCCACCAGTACAACTAATTATCGTTTTAAGTGGTCATTTGGAAGTCAAAGTGGTACCGCAGTTATTTCTCTCACCAAAGATAACCATATAGATCAGTCGTCTACTCTGAATTGTGATCAAAATCGTTATGATTTTCTTCGTCCTCTCGGAGCTTACAACGACCAAACGCTATATGATGTATTTGCCATGATGTTAGATAATGCAGGTATAGAGCACAAATAATTTCTTGAATTTAGCAAAGCATTGTGGTATATTAATCGTAAAGAAAGGCACCCGCGGGAACGGATGCCTCTCAGGAGCCCCACTCCAAAGGTGGAGTTTCCCGAGCGAGCTTATTTCTCTATAAAGAGATGCCTACTCTGGTTGCGACAGAGTAGGCATTTTTATTTGCGCTTGTTTCTCTTGTCGAGAAAGGCAAGCAACGCTAATATCAAGCTGCCAAAGGACATCAGCAAAGCCAATATCCCAATGAAAATCGAAATGATCTCATAAGCCGTCATCGGCGCCACCTCCC
>ERZ779895.288-NODE-288-length-76976-cov-6.571183_pt1 | contig 76976 bp, 82 predicted proteins | sample MGYA00511093_ERZ779895 | MGnify/ENA primary metagenome ERZ779895 (study PRJEB29588, sample SAMEA2142970) | human gut metagenome | biome: human gut; feature: human-associated habitat; material: faeces | place: Denmark | collected 2008/2010 ... | reverse complement strand
CATTCATTTTCTTCTTTTTTTAAAGAAAATGGGTCATATCACTTTACAACGCAGATTCGACAGTACATGATTGTTTCAAAAATTGTTGAATTATGTCGTAAAATGTGGTATACTAAAATATAATTTTTTGGAGATGAGTATAATGGATCGTGATGAGCTTATATATTCTTATGTAAAGGATAATTATTATAAAATACTCCGTGAACCGGGCGGCAAGCTAAACCATCCGTTTATAGTTCCGGGTGCCGTTTATGCAAAGACGCTTTGGGATTGGGATTCCTGGCTGACCGATGTTGCAATAACCCAGGTCGCAAAAAACGAGGGGAGACTTGAGGAATTTTTCCCTTACCAGAAAGGATGTATCGAAAATCTGGTTGAACACGCCGATCCCGAAAGCGGCAAAATGCATATAATGCTGAGCAGCGAGGGCGGTTCGATACCGTCTGCCTCAACTGCCGGTATTGTCACGAACTGCTGCAAGCCTGTCGTCGCTCAGCACGCGCTTTTTATAGCTAACACGCACAATGAATACGAGTGGTTAAGACCGCTTTACAACGCTTTTGAAAGACACATAGCTTATTATGACGGCAACTGCAGGCATGAAAGCGGACTGTACTATTTCATAAATGACGCGGCTATCGGTGTCGATAACGATCCGTGTACGTTTTACCGTCCCCGTTGCAGCTCGGCATCTATTTATCTCAACTGCCTTATGTATAAGGAGCTTCTTGCTATGGCAGAAATTTCATCAAAGCTTGGCTTTGATGATAAGAATAAAAAGTATTCAGATGCAGCAGCCGGTCTTAAAAGTGCCGTAAATAAGCACTGCTACGATGAGCGCAACGGATTTTATTACAGTGTTGACATTGATCTTCTGCCGGTTGATCCAAACCAGGGACTTCACAAAGGCTGCCCGAGAAACTGGAGCACACTTATACGCCGCATAGACGTGTGGTCGGGCTTTCTTGCAATGTGGGCAGGAATTGCGGATAGGGAACAGGCAAAGCGCATGGTAGAGGAAAACTATCTTTGCGAGCGCACCTTCAACGCGCCGTATGGCGTGCGTACTCTGTCTAAATGCGAAAAGATGTATCAGATTGTAAAAAGCGGCAATCCGTCCTGCTGGCTGGGACCGATTTGGGGCGTCGCTAATTATATGACCTATCGCGGACTGCTTAAATACGGTTACAGCGAGCTTGCCGATGAGCTTGCCGAAAAGACGCTAAAGCTGTTTGGTGATGACATTGCCGAGTGTGGGGAAATGCATGAATACTATGATCCCGAGACCGGTCGCGGTGTCAACAACCAGGGCTTCCAGAGCTGGAACCTGCTGTGTGTAAACATCATTGCAAGAAAGAAGACCGGTACAGCGGTCGAGGAGTTCTGATAGCATATTATTCTATAAGGAGGGCTTCAGTTGAAAAGCGCCTTTAAGGATCTTATCAAAAACAACAAACAGGTTTTCTTGCTTTTGTTGTTTGCCGTTCTGACGCTGGGGTATTTTATATCCGACTTTTTCGGACTTGATTATCACACTGTACATATACCCCTTGATGACAAGGTCCCTTATCTGCCGGTGTTTATAATACCTTATATTCTTTGGTATGCATATATACCCCTGCCGATGATCATTGCCTGCTTTAAGGACAAAGATAGATTTTACCGTCAGGCATGGACAGTGTTTACGGGTGCCCTTATGTGCACTGTGTTTTTCTATATATTTCCTACAAAAATTGATTTCAGACCTGTGCCCCAGGGTAACAGTCCTGTCTCTTGGCTTTGTCGTATAATCTATTCGAACGATACACCGACGAATGTTTTTCCGAGTCTGCATTGCTATCAGGCTACGGCAATACATTTGTCAACGTTTGACGTAAAGCTTATAAAAGAGCACCCGTGGCTGTTTTTGCTTTCAACATTCATGATGATCGTCATATGTTTGTCTACAATATTTGTTAAGCAGCATTCGGTTGCCGATCTGATAGCCGGATGCCTGTTTGGCGTGCTCGTCAGTACGGTTGTAAATATCTGTTTTGAAAAGCATAAGCAGAAAATACATGTAAATTCGTAATGTACTTACGGTATTAAAAAAGCGACAGAAGCCTGTCGCTTTTTCTTTAAAAGTATGATGTGATAAATTTTAGTTTATGAGCGTAAGAAACCGAAAATCTAATTGTGCATTTGTAGGGAACGACCTATGTCTGTCAATATTTCATTACGCAGGCAAACTAAAATTTACCTCAGGTCAGTATTGTTTAACCGTGCAGATTTTTGTATTCATGCTTCTCGTAATAACCGATGAATTCACCGTTTTCGTCGCGCAATGCAACCATAAAAACATCGCGGTTGTCCTTCTTGTTATGGTAGGTGAAAAATACATCTTCAATGCTATTTGCTTTGAAGCCTTCAGTAATATCTATTATCATTTTCTGTGAGTTTTCGTTGTGGCAGTCGAGAATGCTTCTGCCAACAAGATTTTCACCTCCGCGTTTTTTGTAACGCGCGACCGCGGCAGGGTTCATGTATATGATAGTGTGCCCGGCATCGCATATGACTATCGGGGCTGTGTCCTGATCAATTATCGATTTGAAATAAACATTTAGTTCCATGAGTTGCCTCCAAGGATCGCAAATTCAGTGTTGACTGCTCATCCATCATTCCAAACCATATTCTATCATTTGTATTCATAATAATCAATACAAATAGCAAGCATATTTAATATTTGATGAACCCAAATGTTTCATATGCATAGGCTAATTTACAAAAAAAGCACTTAGCATTAAGCCAAGTGCTTTTTATCTGGTGGAACGCGACGCGCGGCATACGAACTCTGATCCTTCGGTGCTGAGACTGTCAACCTCTGTCAGGGTGACGGTACGGTTATCACCGGAATAATTAAAGGTTATGGTTACTTTATCATCATATACAAACACAGCATTTACAAATGTTTGTACCAGCTGCTTATGGCACCCCGGATCTTCGATGTTTTTATCCCGCATTTCATATAGAAAGAACAGAATATGATCTCGGGTGAGATCGAGTATGACAAAATATCCGACAGGCAGCTGGGCAGGATATATTCGGAAATAAGGGACGGCTTTTTAAAAGAAATGCGAGTCGCCGAAAACACCGGTGACCTTGAGCGGATCGTAAACAGGCAAAAGGCAGGTGTTGACTCGAAGTTTATAAACAGTACCATAGTTGCCGCAGCACTGCAGGTCATGAACGAGGATCAGAAAAAGTTCCGGATAGACGGCGGCAGCGCAGAAAGCGGTCAGAGCGGCAGCACCGGTATTGACAGCGGTGCAGAAAGTGGGTATAATGGTGAAAGAGGTGAGAGTTATGCCGATAATGACCAAAGAAGATTGGGAGAGAATGCCGAAGAGGACTCGGGAATTGACCGAAGAGGAGAAAGAAAAAGCCAAAAAACTCGCAGAGATCATGAAAAATACGACCTACGAGGAGCGCAGGAAGGGCAGACTGAAAGAGTACGAAAAGAACGGATTCATCTGAAGAGCGGCAATCTTGACATTTATTATAAGCCCGGAACCGCTTCACATTCGATCGGCAGTGCTGCTGTAGATATATTAAACGATGCCGGGATAGACGCCGTTCTTTGTGACGGGAATATAATCGCCGGGTCAGGCAGGGCATATTCCGAGGCGCTTACTATGCCGGATGGCACCGTTTATGTTTCGAGCAATGCTACTTTGCCTGCTTCGCAAATTGCGGCGCATGAAGCCGTTCATTCATATGAGCTGAAGAACAGCGAATATTATGCGGAATATGAGGCTGTAATAAGCGATAATGTTTTATGGGGCAGCAAGCCGTATATATCTTTTGCAACAAGGTTCAACGGCAAACACTATAACGGTAAATATGATATCGACTCAATCGATTTTGCTAAGCTATTTATTCGCGAGATCTCGGCATATGTAAACCAATACGTTAGTACCGATATGCAGCGAGCCAACGAACGTTTCAGCGGTATTTTTTCCGACTGGCAGTCGGTAGTCGAGGCAAGCAGACAATTTAATAGTAACATCGGGGCAGACTTTTCAGAGTCTGTTTTTTTTGCGCCCGAAAGCGGTGCTTATGATTGAAGCGCTTATGCTAAAGACAACGCCCAGTATTTTATCAACTCATTAAATAACTTAACATTGACAGTAATAAGAAAAGAGTCAGTGACTGGGGAACGCGTACTAGGCTCCAATTGCCGGTCGGCGTTTCAGCTACTGACTCTGACATTACTGTACCACAAAATGAACAGTCCGTCAATAACAGTATATCCGAAAAGGAAAAAACGATACCGAATATTGATTCGGATAAAAAAAGAAGCGATGATTGGTCAAGGATTACTAGGCTCCAATTGCCGATCATCCCTGTTAACATCGTTTCTCTTGACACTACTGTATCACAAAGTGAACAGTCTGTCAATAGCAGTATATCCGAAAAGGCGGAAAATGATACCGAAAACCGGAAGTTTTCTGTAAGCGAGGAGCAAAAAACTGACTATGGCGAGGTGATGGATGAGCTGCTGCAGAAATATGAAAGCGGCGAGATCAACAGGAATACGTACAACGACTTTGTCGGCTGTTTTGGCGGCAATTATAGCAACATTTTTACATTAAAAGGTGCAAACATATGAAAAACAATTTCAAAAACTGGATAAAAGCCGCAGGTGTCAGAGCGCTGAAAACTGTGGCGCAGACCTCTGTTGCCATGATCGGGACATCCGCATTGCTGGGCGACGTCAACTGGTTTGCAGTTGCTTCCGCGTCAGTGCTGGCAGGTATTCTGTCTGTTTTAACTTCGGTTGCCGGCCTGCCGGAAGTGGAATAATGAATAAAATAGGTCTGTATGCATACGCGTGTGAAAATATAAGAAAGCACCCAGAGAGCTCTGTAGCCCTCTGGGTGTCTTTTCATTTGACAGGTATGGTAATTCCAAACACATTGCGCCACACAATAAAGGCTGCATGGTGTTCGTACCTGTGCGTTATGGTGGAGATGGCGGGAGTCGAACCCGCGTCCAAAAAACCGTTCCCGCAACTTTCTACATGATTATCTTGTCTACTGAAATTCCCTTACCGTATCGCCGGCAATCAGGCTATATGGTTCGGTATCTCCTTTTCATGGCAGCGCCGGAGAAAGCAACCGCTCACGTTCACCGCAAAAATGACGCCCTTTCCGTTCCCACGGTAAAAAACGGCAGGACGGCAGCTTAATTAAGCTGCAAAAGCAACTGTATTTTTGTCAGTTATTGTTTAAAGTTCGGTTTTCAAAGCGTTCCCGTAACGCTTCATGCTTATCACGGTTCAGGATCCCTGTCGAAACCTTTACATCCCCATGTTTACCGGTTCCGCTCCTTCATTTCACGTTCAATGGTGCGCTCTGCCGAGCGCTTTGCCATATCGGCGCGCTTGTCATACAGCTTTTTGCCTCTGCAGACACCGAGCTGCACCTTGACAAGCGACCCCTTGAAATACATCGACAGCGGTATCAGCGTAAGACCCTGCTGCTTTATCACTCCGAAAAGACGGTTGATCTCTTTTTTGTGAAGCAGCAGCCGTCGCTCACGCGTCGGTTGGCGATTGAAAATGTTGCCCTTTTCATAGGGACTTATATGCATGCCCTTTACCAGAACCTCGCCGCCGTCAATATCGCACCATGAATCCTTTAAGTTTACTCCGCCGCACCGGATCGACTTTACCTCGGTACCGCAAAGCTCGATCCCACATTCAATGCTTTCATCGACAAAGTAGTCATGAAATGCCTTTTTGTTAGTGGCTATCGTTTTGGTGTTTTCAGACATGTTTTTCACCTCGCTTGGAGGTTATTATAACACCTGTATGCTTTCCGGTCAAGTGGTTTCGTGTGACATTATACTTGTAAATTCGCGCCTGGGCTTGTCTTTACCGAAAAATCTTGTGTATGCAAGATCGGCACAGATAAGCAGCGGCGCGCACATAAAGCACCAAAGTGTGAAGTATAAAAAGCATATCTGACCCTTGAAGTTGAGCGGCACAGTGCTGTAATCCCATACATGCATCCCAAGCCAGACGTTGAAGATAAAACCGAACACGAACTCTATTGAAAGTATGGTCAGCCCGCCGGAAATACAGCGGTAAACAAACTTAAGATTCTTGAATTTCTGCTCTATTACCGACAGTATCGGCATACCGATCCCACCGGCTAAAGCCATGCTCGGATGTGTATATCCGCGCCACATTATTTCTATAAGCCCATAGCCGAAAGCACCCATACCGAAAAGTATAAAATAATACAGTACCTTTTTCTTAGTCATCAGGTTTGCTCCTTTGAGTTGTGTTTCCAATATTTATTCCCGTTTAGTCTTGAAAAATGAGTGCTGCGGTGTTAAAATATTTTTATATTTACATATAAGACGGTGGTGTGGGTCGTGAATTATAAAAGGTGGATATTTCCCGATGTTGACAAGCAGGAAGTGTCCTTGGTGTCGGAAGAATGTGATCTTGATCCTATAGTCACATTTATAGCCTTTGCGCGAGGGCTTAGCGACCCATATGAAATAGAGCAATTCATAAGCGAAGAGCCTGATTTTTGCGACCCTTACGAATACAGCGGAATGGCTGACGCCGTTGACAGAATAAATGTTGCGCTTGAGTCGGAAGAAAAAATACTTGTTTTTGGTGACTATGACTGCGACGGCGTGACCTCGACAGCACTTCTGACCGGATATTTGAGATCAAGAAATGCTAATGTTGATTATTATGTGCCTGACCGTGAAAAGGACGGCTACGGTATTTCGGTGTCTGCCGTTGAAAAGGCAGCGGCTGACGGTTACACCCTTATTGTAACGGTCGATAACGGTATTAGCGCCATAGCTGAAGCGGAAAGAGCCGCTGCTCTTAGTGTAGACATGGTCATTACCGATCATCACATACCCTCTGACACACTGCCGAATGCCGCGGCGGTGATAGATCCGCACCTTGATGAAGGGGGACCTTTCAGCGATCTTTGCGGCGTTGGCGTCGCTTTCAAGCTCATCTGCGCCCTTGACGGGCGTCCGTGCGAAGAAATGATATATGAATATGCCGACCTTGTGACACTTGGAACCATTGCCGATGTGGTGCCGCTCCACGGTGAAAACAGAATGATGGTAAGCATCGGACTTAAAGTCATGAACAGGACACCGCGAGTAGGCGTCAGGGCGCTTATGGAAGCGGCATCATGCAGATTTGCTACCTCCGGCGGTGTGGCTTTTTCGCTCTGTCCGAGGATAAACGCCGCAGGCAGGATGGCTTTAGCCGATACGGCGGTAAAACTGCTGCTGTCTACCGATTCAGGCGAAGCAGGATACTTTGCCGAATGTCTTGACCGGTTTAATACCGACAGGCAGGCAAAAGAGCAGCAGATATTTGAGTCGGCTGTTTCGGCGATCGAGTCAAATGGGCTATCCTCCGACCGTGTTATAGTGGTCGACGGAGCAGGCTGGCATCCCGGTGTTTTGGGAATAGTCGCGGCAAAAATAGTTCAAAAATATGCGCGTCCGGCTATAGTTATCAACGACGACGGAGAGGTATCGGTCGGATCATGCCGCAGTATTCCCGGGTTCTCAATTTATGAAGCGCTGTCATCATGCAGCCATCTGCTTAAAAAATTCGGCGGACATGAGCTTGCCGCCGGTCTTACGGTCAGAGAGGAAGATATAGATGCCTTAAGACGTGAGATAAATGCATATGCAGCAGCAAAGCCGCTGAATTTCCCGACAGTTAAGATAGACTGCCGGGTAAAGCCCACCGTACTTAATGTTGATGTTGCAAAATCACTTAAAATACTTGAGCCATACGGTGAAGCCAATCCAACGCCGCTTTTTGCAGTTACAGACTGCAAAATAGCAGCCGTTTTGCCTCTTTCGGGCGGCAAGCACATCAAGCTGAAGCTTTCAAAGGACGGCAGGGACTTCTGGGCGTTGAAATTCGGAATGTCGCCGGATAACTTTCCATTTTCGGTCGGCGATGTGATAGATGTCGCGGTAAATCTTGATGTCAACGTATATAATAATACCGAGTCGGCATCGATACTCATACGCGAAATAAGACCGGGCGGCATCGACTGTGAAGAAACAGAGCGACAGCTTTCCGCTCTTGACCTTATCGGACGCGGTGAGGTGTCTGCAACGGACGCAGGCTCTGTCTGTCCGTCGCGTGCCGATGTTGCCGGTGTTTTCAGAACGCTAAAAAAATATGGCACGGTGTCTTACGACCGGCTGGAGAATATGCTCTGCCGCTATCTGCCGGTAGGTAAAATAAACATTGCCGTGAAGGCGCTTTGTCAGCTTGGAATAGTGTCGCTTGACGAGGCTGCGGTCTCGCTTACCGATTTTGACGGCAAGGCCGATCTTGACAGCGCTGAGATACTTATAACACTTAAAAACGCTATGGGAGGTGGATATAATGGCTCTGTATGACAGCAGCTTAAGGGCGCTTATGAATCAGCTCGACAAGCAGCCCGGAAGTGACAGCTATGACCGTCAGCTGATAATCAAAGCCTTCAATCGCTGCGTTATCGCGCACAGCGATCAGCGGCGTGCATCGGGCGAGCCTTATTATATGCACCCGATAGCGGTCGCCGAGATCATAATTTCGCTTGGTATGGACAGTGAGTCCATAGCTGCGGCACTTTTGCACGATGTTATAGAAGACACCGAATACGGATACGATTATGTAAAGTCGGAGTTCGGCAAAAGCGTTGCCGATCTTGTGGACGGCGTCACAAAACTCGGTAAGATACCGCTTGAGTCGAGAGAAAGTGCACAGGCAGAAAATATCCGCAAAATGCTTATCGCAATGTCGCACGATATCAGGGTCATCATAATAAAACTTGCCGACCGCCTGCACAATATGCGCACCATTGACGCAAAGTCGCCTCAGAGCCAGCGCGACAAATCGCTTGAGACGCTGGAAGTCTATGCGCCGATAGCTCACCGCCTCGGTATCAGAGCGGTAAAAGAGGAGCTTGAGGATCTTGCTATCATGCATCTTGATCCGGTGGCTTATCATGAAATCGAAAACCTGCTGACCGTAAGAAAGAAAAACCGTAAAAGATTTCTTGACGACATCAAGGCGCGCATAAAGGAACGTGTCGAGGAATTTGTGCCCGGTATCACAATAGAGGGCAGGGTGAAATCAATACACGGTATATACCGCAAAATGTATATGCAGGGAAAATCGTTTGATGAGATATATGACATTTACGCCGTGAGGATAATTACCGACACGGTTGTAAACTGCTACAATATTCTTGGCGTGATACATGACATGTTCCGTCCGATACCGGGCAGGTTCAAGGACTATATCTCCACTCCGAAGCCTAACCTTTATCAGTCGCTTCATACAACGGTCATAGGCAGAGAGGGCATACCGTTTGAGGTGCAGATAAGAACTATGGAAATGCACCGCACAGCGGAATACGGTATTGCCGCGCACTGGAAATACAAGGACGGCATTAGCCGCAACGACTCTAAATTTGAAGAACGGCTTGCGTGGATACGCCAGATATTGGACAACCAGCGCGAATCGGATGATGCGGAGGATATAATCCAGACCATCAAGACCGATCTGTCGCAGGAGGATGTTTTTGCCGTTACGCCGAGGGGCGATGTTATCAACCTCCCGGTCGGTTCGACCGTTATCGACTTTGCATTTGCCATACACTCAGAAGTAGGCGTTAAGATGATAGGTGCAAAGGTTGACGGCAGGATAGTTCCGATAACGCATGTCATTAAAACCGGCGAGGTAATTGAAATAATAACCTCAAATCAAGCCGGTCACGGACCGAGCAGGGATTGGCTGAATATCGTAAAGACCAATCAGGCAAAAACAAAGATACGCGCGTGGTTCAAAAAGGAACGTCGACCCGAAAACATCGCAACGGGTAAGGCGGAGATCGAGCGCGAGTTCCAGAGAAACAATATCAGACTGTCCGATGAGGATATGCAGAAATTCTTAGGAGAGATAGCGACCCGTCAGAGATGCGCTAATGTCGAGGAGCTGTACGCGGCTATAGGCTACGGCGGTATTTTGCTTTCCAAGCTCATGCCGCATATCAAGGAAGAATATATAAAATTCTGCAAAACCGAAAAGACCTCTGATATCAGCGAAATGGTGACACCGAGGAAGTTTTCAAAATCCTCGGACGGCGTTGTGGTCGAGGGTATCGACAACTGCCTTATCAAGCTGTCGCGCTGCTGCGCGCCGCTGCCTGGTGACGATATTATCGGTTTTATTACAAGGGGACACGGAGTTTCGGTGCATAAGCGCGACTGCAACAACGTTCCGCGCGATATAAGCACATGTGCCGAGCCTGAGAGATGGATACCGGCACATTGGGAGGTCGGCCGATCCGAAAGATTTGACTCAACAGTCAGCATAATGAGTATCAACCGTGACGGCGTGCTTGCAGACCTGTCGGTACTTCTTTCAAATCTTCATGTGTCGCTCCATGCCATGTCGGCAAGGGAGACAAAGGACGGCAACTGTGAAATACTGCTGACAATAAGCGTTGAGGGTAAGGAACATCTTGATAATGTTATTCAGAGATTATCAAAAGTAAACGGAGTTTACAGCGTTGAAAGGACTGGCAAATGACCTATGAAGGCTGTTGTTCAAAGAATAAAACGCGCTGCCGTTACTGCCGACGGGCAGCCGTCCGGCACTGCCGGTGCCGGGCTTTTGGTCCTGCTCGGCGTATATGAAGGTGACGATGACAGTAATGCCGAGCTGCTGGCTTCCAAGGTGGCGCTTTTGCGCGTTTTCTGTGATGAGAATGATAAAATGAACCGTTCTGTTCTTGATATCGGCGGTTCGGTGCTTACCGTTTCCAATTTCACGCTTTGTGCCGATACCAAAAAGGGCAACCGCCCGTCTTATACTCATGCAATGGCACCGGCGGAGGCTGAGAGACTTTATATGTATTTTATCGACTGCCTTAAAAAGTGCGGTGTAAAGAACGCCGAGCACGGCGAGTTTGGCGCCGATATGCAGATAGACTCGGTGCTCAATGGACCGGTTACAATCATTCTTGATACCGATACCTGGCGCAAGCCGGCAGAAAACAGGTGAACCGCGATGGAAATCAAAACCGTTTCATGCGGTGTTGTCAGATCAAACTGCTATATTATCACAAGCGGTGAAAACGCAGTCGTTATAGATCCGGGATACATGGAAAAGGAACTGAAAGATTTTGCAGCCTCCGGGAAACGAAAAATCGGGTATATACTTTTGACCCACAGGCATTTTGACCATATTTGCGCCGCGTCCGAGCTCAAGCATTTGACCGGTGCAAAGATAGCTGTCTCGGCAGCTGACGAATGCGGACTTTACAGCGACGACGCAAACCTTACCGACATTTGCTGCGGTGCATATGGACATGTAAAAAGCGATGAAAGAGCCGATGTTATACTCTCAGACGGTGACTCTGTAGTTTTGGGTGATATGAAGTTTAACGTTTTAGAAACTCCCGGTCATTCAAAGGGCGGACTGTGTTTTTTGTGCGGCAGTCACCTCTTTTCCGGTGATACCCTGTTTGCCGGAACGACAGGCAGGACCGATCTGCCCGGCGGCAGCCTTGACGAGCTTATGTCGTCACTGAAAAAGCTTTCGCTGCTGCCACCGGACACTGTTGTCTTTCCGGGTCACGGAAAACCGACGACCATTGGCGAAGAGCTTTTGTCCAATCCCTTCTTAAGAGGAATAAAATGATCATATATACAAATGAAAAAGATTTTAAATATGAGCTTGAAAAGCTCTGCCGCATTTTTCTGCCGTTTGAAAAAATAACGTTTGAGCATCCTGTTGACTATATTTCCGGAGACAATTATGCGGTAATCGAGTCTGCTGACGGCAGAAAACGGTTCAACTGTACTTTGAAGCTTGACGGCAGACTGCAAAAGCGCAGTAAGGATCTGCCGCTTTCGGCTGACAGTGACACAGCCGAACTTACGGCTGCACTGCTGCTTTTTGACTGCTTTACCGCTGTTACCGGTTATACTTCACCGTGGGGCATACTGACCGGTGTCAGACCTGCCAAGCTTATGGGCAGACTGATAAGTGAAATGGGGCAGGAGAGAGCGTTAAAGTATTTTAAAGATACGCTGCTTGTAAGCGACAGTAAAACAGAGCTCTGCCTCTCTTGCCGCATCGGTGAGGATCACGCCGTTTCGCTTTCGCGTCCGGATGATTTCAGTCTTTACATATCGGTACCGTTTTGCCCGAGCCGCTGCAGCTATTGCTCGTTTGTTTCACATTCTGTGGAGCAGGCTAAAAAACTGATACCGCAATATGTTAAGCTGCTTTGCGAAGAGCTTCGTGTGACCGCTGAGTATGCAAAAAGATCAGGACTTTCTCTCAGAACTGTTTATATCGGCGGCGGAACGCCAACAACTCTTTCACCGGAACAGCTGACAATGGTAATGGACACTGTAAAGGATAGCTTTTCGCTTGAGGGGCTGCTGGAATACACCGTTGAAGCCGGCAGACCGGATACCGTGACGGCGGAAAAGCTTGCCGCCATAAAATCGGGCGGTGCTACGAGGATCAGCATTAATCCGCAGACCATGAACGACAGCGTGCTGCAGAAAATAGGCAGAAGGCACACGGTGCAGCAGATGCTTGATGCCTATTATCTTGCAAGAGAGCAGGGCTTTGACAATATAAACACCGACCTTATAGCAGGTCTTACAGGCGACACTTTGGAAAGTTTTAAAAGTACTGTTGACCAAATCATCGATCTGTCGCCCGAAAATGTGACAGTTCATTCGCTTTCAATGAAGCGCGCATCAAACCTTGCAGCATTAGAGGGCGTTTTTGACAGCGCTGCTTCGGCATCGGTAGGTGACATGGTGGAATACGCAAGATCGGCACTTTGCGATGCCGGCATCAAACCGTATTATATGTATCGCCAGAGCAAAACCGTTGGTAATCTTGAAAATGTCGGCTACGCAAAGCAGAGCTTTGAGGGGCTTTATAACATATATATCATGGATGAGACCCACTCGATATTGGCGTGCGGCGCCTCTGCTGTCACAAAGTTGAGAGAACCGGGCGGCAATTATATTGAACGTATATTTAACTATAAGTATCCGTATGAATATATATCACGCTTTGAAGAGGTGCTGCGCCGCAAGGAGGGCATTTTGTCGTTTTATGAAAAATACCCCGCCGATTTGTCACATAACAAGGATTGAAATAACATTCTTTTTGTGATATACTGATTTAAAATACAGTGAAAGGATCTGAATTTATGGATATCGTAAAAAATGCAAAGGATATTATAGATAATGTGAGCACAAAGGCAGGGGAGTTTATCTGCGACCAGAAAAACAACCTCAGAATAGCCAAGGTCTGCTCGGAACTCAAAAGGGCATATGAAAAGCTCGGAAGACTTTCCTACCGCAAGGTCAAGGGCATGATAGTTGACGATAACGAGTTCGACTCTGCTGTCAACATTATCGAGGCTTTAAAGGATGAGCTTGAGTGCCTGAGAAGCGGCAGGAGCGATGAGTCGTGCGACAGCGCCGTTTTTGAAAACGGTGAACCGGTAAATGGGGAAGCTGACGCCAAGTCTGAAGGCGATGCCGAATAACGGTGGATGCCTTGACCGAAAAAACAATTAAATTTTCTCTTGTTATCGCAGATATTGACGAGTATGTGCAGGTTGAAAACTGCTTCAATGGCGAACTGCGCCCGTTGAAGGTCGCCGGTCTTACGGCGCATACCGTTGACTTTGAGGGCGAGAATTCTCATATTGTGCTGACAACCGTATGTTCCGGTATCGGCAAGGTTAACGCCGCTTCCGCCGCGGCTCTTGTGGCGGATGATTGCGATATACTCATAAACGCTGGTCTTTCCGGCGGATTCTCCGATACTGAAAAATATGATCTTGTGCTCGGCACAAGATTTATAGAGCATGACTTTGACCTTACAGCGATAGGCTATGCTCCGTCGGTGAAACCGGGTGATGAAGGCGAACTTTTGGCAGATGCGGCACTTTGCAGCGACATTCTGTCGAAATTTCCATTTGTAAGATCCGGTACGTTTGTAACGGGCGACAGCTTTATATGTACAAAAGAAAAGCATGACCAGCTTGCAAAGCTGTTTGATCCGATCGCATGTGATATGGAGTCGGCTGCCGTTGCACATGTTGCTGCAATGTTTTCAAAGCCTTATGTTTCGGTAAGACTTATTTCCGACGGTGCAAACGATGACTCCACCGAAAACTATTCCGACACGCTGCATTGTGACCGTGCCGGTTCATGGCTTGCGCTTGTGATCGGCTGGCTTAAAACTCTTTGAGGTATACTAAATGAAAGACAATCCGATTTCTAAAACAAACTCAAAGGGTCAGAGCTTTTTGCACGGATCTCTGATACTTTTTATAGCCACTGCGCTTGTAAAACTGATCGGTGCTATTTACAGAATACCCCTTGCAAACCTTTTGGGACCTACGGGAATGGGCTTCTACTCGACTGCGTACGACCTGTATGTACCTATGTATTCCATTGCCATGGCCGGTCTGCCTATAGCTATATCAAGGATAGTTGCGGAGCATGTTGCTGCAGGAAGATATAAGGATGTAGGAAAAACGCTGAGAGTTGCGAAGCTGGCATTCGTGATAACCGGCGGTACAGGCTTTGTGCTTATGATAGCCGCTGCGTTTTTGCTGACCGGTCCTATGAAGATATTCAATGCAGGATCGCTGCCCGGCATACTGTGCATTGCACCGTGCCTTATTTTCTGCTGCGTTATGTCGGCTTACCGCGGATATTATGAGGGACTCAGAAACATGACCCCGACCGCAGTCAGCGAGGTGCTTGAAGCGTTCGGCAAGCTTGTTTTCGGGTATCTTATGGCTTTTGCGGTCTTAATGGCTACAAATAATTATTCGTATGCGGCAGCAGGTGCGCTGCTCGGCATTTCGATAGGTACTGCTTTAAGCTCATTTTATCTTGTAGTTAAGTACAGGGTAAGCAATAAGCATGAGTTTTCAGCCGAACAGATGATGTCGGCTTCACCGGCTGCTTCGTCGCGCGATACTTTAAAGCGCCTTGTTCTGATAGCTATACCCATAGTTCTCGGCTCGCTTGTAAATAATGTCACAAGCCTTATTGACGTGGCGATGGTCCAGGGTCAGCTTGCAAGTGCACTTGCTAAGGCACCGGGATATTTTGAAACGGTATATGCCGGTCTTATTTCCTCGGGAATAGAACAGAATCCGGCGTTTGATGTAATGAAAGATCTTCCGAATTCGCTTTACGGATGCCACCGCGGATACGCGTTTTCGATCTATAACCTTGTTCCCGTGCTGACCTCGGTGCTCGGCGTCAGCGCGATACCGGTGCTTGCTACGGCATGGACAAGACACGATAAGGCTGAGGTTAAATCAAACATTCAGACCATGCTCAGGACGACGGCTATTATAGCCATACCAGCCGGACTCGGTATAGCCGCATTATCGCATAATATACTGTCGCTTCTGTACAGCGATGAAAACGCCATAAGCATTGCGGCGCCAAATCTCCGCATTTTGGGCATATGTGCCGTTTTTTCGGGGCTCAACGCTCCGATAGTGAGCATGCTGCAGGCAATAGGCAAGCAAAGCGTTCCGCTGAAAAATATTGCGGTCGGCGCAGTGCTTAAAATAATAATTAACTTTGTGCTGGTAGGCACACCGTCTATAAATATCGTCGGTGTACCTATAGGTACGACTGTTTGTTATGCTTATATCTGCATTGCAAACTTTATATGCCTTGTAAAACATTCGGGCGTAATGCCGAATATGATGTCGGTGCTTATAAAACCGCTTTTTTCGGGTGCAGTATGCGCCGCCGCCGCATTTTTTGCGGCAAGGATGCTGCCGAAACTGATTTTTTCCGGAAATATAGTCACTGTAGTTTCGATACTTTTGGCGGCTTTGGTTTATGTAATTATGCTGTCACTTTTGCGTGTTGTCGAGCGTGAGGACATTTATTCGCTGCCAAACGGCAAAAAAATTGCAAAAGTACTTGCAAAATTCAGAATAATAAGGTAGTATATATGCAGTGCTTGAATAACGGGTGTTTAAATGATAACTAAATCGTCTTTTAAAAAAGACATGTATGACATGTCAGATCTCTTGAGCATCATGTCGATCCTGCGCGCTCCGGGCGGCTGCCCGTGGGATATCGAGCAGACGCATGCTTCTATCAGAAACAATATGATAGAAGAGGCTTATGAGGTTGTCGATGCTATCGACAGAAGTGATGACACGGCGCTTTGTGAGGAGCTTGGCGACATACTGCTCCAGGTTGCCTTTCATTCGCAAATATCGAAAGACGGCGGCGGTTTTGATTTTTCATCGGTTGTCGACGGCATATGTAAAAAACTGATACTTAGACATCCGCATGTTTTCGGTGACGTTTCGGCAGATAATGTCGATAAGGTGCTCGATAACTGGGAGGCTATAAAGCGCGTTGAAAAGCATCAGACCAGCTATACTGATACGCTCTGCAGCGTACCCATGTCTTTCCCGGCTCTGATGAGGGCTGCCAAGGTTCAGAAAAGAGCTGCAAAGGCAGGCTTTGACTGGGATGATGTGAGCGGTGCTTTTTCAAAGCTGCCGGAGGAGACCGATGAGCTGTCCCGTGCCGTAAAAACCGGTAACAGCGCGGATATCGCCGAGGAATTTGGCGATCTTCTGTTTGCGGCAGTCAACGTATCGAGGTTTTTAAAGGTCGATCCGGAACAGGCTTTGAATGCCGCTACCGATAAATTTATAAAGAGGTTTGCGGCGGTAGAAGAAACCGTTAAAAAAACGGGACATGATATGAAGGAGCTTTCTCTTTCGGAGCTTGACGGTATCTGGAACGACGTCAAGCACACTGTTAAATGATTTTTCAGATGTGATTTTGCACATTTGAATATAAAAACATAAAAATTAGGAGGACAAAAAACATGAACAAGACTGAATTTGTAGCAGCTATCGCCGAGAAGGCAGGACTTAGCAAGAAGGATGCAGACAAGGCAGTTTCCGCTCTTATAGAGACCGTTACCGACGCTCTCAAGAACGGCGACAAGATCCAGCTCGTTGGATTTGGAACCTTTGAGGTCCGTGAGCGTCCGGAGAGAACCGGAAGAAATCCGCGTACAAAAGAGACCATCACCATTCCTGCAACCAAGGTTCCGGCTTTCAAGGCTGGCCAGGGCTTCAAAGCAGCAATTTCTAAGTAATCACTTAAAAGTCGCTTTTAAAGCGGCTTTTTCTTTTGGAGAAAATTTATGAGACTCGATAAGTACCTTAAAGTATCAAGAATAATCAAGCGGCGTACCATTGCAAACGAAGCCTGCGATGCCGGCAGAGTTTCGGTGAACGGCAGACCGGTTCGTGCGTCATATGATGTGAAATTGGGCGATATACTCGAAATATCGTTCGGTACACGCACTGTAAAAGCCGAGGTCCTTAGCGTCAATGAGGTGATACGCAAGGACGATGCTGCAATGATGTATAAAATAATACAATAGATGAAGCAATCTGTAATTTAATTGTCATAAGATTCATATTATTTCCTTGTAACCGCTTATAGGTTTATTTTCAATGTACGCTGAAGGAGATTAGTATTTTCTTTGAACAAACCTTCAGCGGCAGAATGGAGATCAATATGAATGAACAGCTGACATCCGCTCCGCACGGGATCATAATTGAAAACAGGGAGAAAATGAGCGTTTCCGGCGTACAGGACGTTGTTAGCTTCGATGATCAGACGGTGGTGCTTAACACCTCAATGGGCGAGTTGACAGTGAAGGGCGAGGGGCTAAAGGTCAATAGCTTTACGGTCGAAACCGGTGACCTTACACTGGAAGGTAAGCTGTTTGCCCTTGCCTATACATCCTCAAAAAAGAAAAGCGTTATGGGCAGGCTGTTCGGATAATGCAGGGCATAGATGTATCAGCGCAGATAGTGACATTCCTGCTGTCACTGGCACTCGGGGCGGTGCTGTGTCTTTTTTATGATATTTTAAGGGTGCTGCATATGACTTCGGTAAACGGCTTCGCCGAAGTCATTGTTTCAGACCTTATCTTCTGGCTTGTCGCCGCAATGGCAACATACTGCTTTTTGCTCATCAGATGCCTGGGACAAATAAGGTTTTATGTTCTGTTCGGAATACTTGTCGGTTTTTTGGCAGTCCATTTTACTGTTTCAAACGTTTTTATGAAGATAATGAGGTTTGTTTTTAATGCGCTTTCTGCAGTTTCGGGCTTTATAAGGAAAACGGCACTTCTTATTTTTTCGCCGATCATACGTTTTTTAAAAAAATTGTCTTTTAAAATAAAAAAGTTCTTGCAAGATAAAGCAGGTCTGTTGTATAATTGTTTTAGCAGTTTGTTTGTGAAATGATTCGTTGACTTTTTTCGAAAGGGGATGTTGACTTGGCGGTCGAGACTAAAAGACGCGGTAGTATAATACTAAGGGTCGTGCTTGCGATTTTTGCTGTCTGGATGATCTTCTATTTAGGCTCGCTTATCAAAAGTTATACATCTCTGCAGGGTGAGCTTGCGGCGGCGACTGCAAAGCGTGACGAGCTGTCTCTTGAGGTATCCGAAAAGTCCAGGCTGCTTGAAAACGGCAACGATGCCGATTTTGTCGAGCGTGCGGCGCGTGAAAAGTTGGGATTTGTTTACTCAAACGAGCATGTTTATATTGATATATCCGGTGACTGATGTCGCCGTGGCATTTTGATTTTTCTTTTGGAGGATTGTTCTATTTATGCAGATCGAGGTTGGACAAATTGTTGAGGGTAAGGTCACCGGTATAACCAATTTCGGCGTTTTTGTCGATTTGGGTGAGGGTAAGTCGGGACTTGTCCACATTTCAGAAATCGCCCAGACCTATGTAAGCGATGTCAGAGAGTTCGTTAAGGAAGGCGACATCGTTAAAATGAAGGTGCTTAATATTTCCGATGACGGAAAGATAAGCCTCAGCATCAAACGCGCCATTGAAAACCAGCAGCCGCAGCAAAAGCGCCGCTTCGACGGTCCGCGTACTCCGCGCGCACCGAGGGAGCGTCCCCAGCAGTCATTTACGTCTCCTGCCGCCGTATGGACCCCTAAAAAGAGTGAGTCGACTTCGTTTGAGGATATGATGGCTAAATTCAAGCAGACGAGCGACGAAAAGTTTTCCGATCTGAAACGTAAAAATCCCGATTCAAGACGTACTAAACGTTCTGCTGTAAAGTGATATCTTATAGGGCGGACATGTGTCTGCCCTTTTTATTTTGTTTGAAATAAAGGTGTTTTAATGACTGTTTATGAACTTGCTGCACCGTGCCTGTTCGGCGTAGAGGGTATACTTGCCGATGAGCTCCGCAGGCTAAGCTTTGATAACGTAAGGGCTGAAAACGGGCGCGTTTTGTTTTCCGGAACCGCTTCCGACATAGCTGCTGCCAATATAAATTCCCGTTTTGCCGAAAGGATAACCGTAGTTCTCGGCTCATTCAAAGCCACCACATTTACAGAGCTTTTTGACGGGATAAAAAAACTTCCGCTTGAGGAATTTATAGGTTCAAGTGACTCTTTTCCGGTTAAGGGATGGAGCCTTGATTCCGCACTCCACAGTATTCCCGACTGCCAGTCGATAATAAAAAAGGCGTGCGTGGAAAGACTTAAATTGGTTTATAAGACCGATTGGTTTGAGGAAACAGGCCCTGTTCATCAGCTGCAGTTCTCGATCTTAAAGGATAATGTCACCTTTATGCTCGACACCTCCGGCGCAGGACTGCATAAAAGGGGATACCGCGCCAATTCAAATGCCGCGCCGCTCAAAGAGACGCTTGCCGCCGCGATGTGCGACCTTGCGAGGATATATCCGGATACTCAGATATATGATCCGTTCTGCGGCAGCGGAACGATATTGATAGAGGCTGCCATGATGGCTCAGAAAAAGGCACCGGGACTTATGCGCTCGTTTGCAGCCGAACGGTTCGGATTTATCGACCAGTCGGTATGGCGTGAGCAGCGCAGTATTGCCGTTGACCGTATAGTTCCGAATGTTGAGTTCAGAGCCTTCGGTTCTGATATTGACCCTCAGTCTGTGAAGCTGACCTTGGAAAACGCAAAAAAAGCCGGCGTATCAAAATATGTTTCTGCTGCTGTGGCGGATGTAAAGGACTTCAAACTGCCCGAAGAGGGACGTGCACTCGTTATAACGAATCCGCCTTACGGCGAAAGGCTGCTTGATATCAAGGCATCCGAGGAGCTTTACAGGGTCATGGGTAACGTATTTGTAAAGAAACAGGGCAGGAAATTTTATATCATCAGCCCGTCAGATGATTTCGAAATGCTTTTCGGAAGACCTGCCGATAAAAAGCGCAAGCTTTATAACGGCATGATAAAATGTAATCTCAATATGTATTTCAAATAAGTATGAAGTGACCCTGTTTTTGGGTCACTTTTTTGTTTTATACCGGCAATAATACTCATATAAATCTTTGAAGGAGGAATTTATATGAGCTTTATCAAAAAGTATAAAATGCAGATCATTTATACCGTTATAACCTTGCTTGCAGGAGGTTTGTCGGCGCTGCTGTCAGGCAGCTTTGATATTTACTCTACCATGAAACAGCCGCCGTTAGCACCACCTGCGATAGTGTTTCCGATAATGTGGACCATTCTTTATATACTTATGGGTATTTCCGCAGGTATTGTTGCAGACTCGCACGATCTTGACAGGACTCTTGGACTAAAGCTTTATTTTTTGCAGCTTGCGCTGAACGTTCTTTGGCCGGTCATATTTTTCAGATTTAAAGCAATAAAGTTCGCTCTGTTCTGGCTTGTTCTGATAATTATTGCAGTGATAGCGCTTTACCGCGAATTCGGTAGTATCTCAAAAACGGCAGGCAGGCTTCTGATACCTTATATTTTGTGGCTTATTTTTGCCTTCTACCTTAATTTCGGGTTCATTATTTTGAACTCATAAAATTTTTTTTGAAAAATATAGCAAAAGTACTTGATTTTTTCTGAAAACTTGCTAAAATATATATTAGCACTCAAGAGTAATGAGTGCTAAAACATTGATAATAAATATCAGGAGGTAATATTATGACTATAAAACCGTTGGCAGACAGAGTGGTCATCAAGGCAGTTGAAGCTGAGGAGACGACCAAGAGCGGCATTATCCTTGCCGGAGCTGCTAAGGAAAAACCGCAGGTGGCTGAGGTCGTTGCAGTAGGCCCTGGCGGTATGGTGGACGGAAACGAGGTTGTTATGAACGTTAAGGTCGGTGACCGCGTTATAACAAGCCAGTATGCAGGCAACCCCGTTAAGGTTGACGGAGTGGAGCTCAGCATAGTCCGCCAGTCAGATATTCTCGCCATTGTCGAATAATAGGAGGTAGATAATTATGGCAAAGGAAATTCTTTTCGGAGAAGACGCAAGAAAAGCACTGCAGGCAGGCGTTGATAAGCTTGCAGACGCAGTAAAGGTCACACTCGGACCTAAGGGCAGAAACGTTGTCCTTGATAAAAAATTCGGCGCTCCGCTCATCACAAACGACGGTGTTACGATAGCCAAGGATGTTGAGCTTGAAGATCCGTTTGAAAATATGGGCGCACAGCTGGTAAAGGAAGTTGCAACAAAGACAAATGACTGTGCAGGCGACGGTACGACTACCGCAACCGTACTGGCACAGGCTCTTATCAGAGAGGGCATGAAGAACGTTGCCGCAGGCGCTAACCCCATGGTTCTTAAAAAGGGTATACAGATGGCTGTTGACACTGCAGTAAAGACGGTTGTCGGCAACTCAAAGAAGGTCAGCGGCACCGATGATATCGCCCGTGTTGCTACAATTTCAGCCGGTGATGAGTTTATAGGCAAGCTTATAGCTGAGGCTATGGATAAGGTTTCGTCAGACGGCGTTATCACCGTTGAGGAGTCAAAGACTGCTGAAACCTATTCAGAAGTTGTTGAAGGTATGCAGTTTGACAGAGGCTATATCACCCCTTACATGGCAACCGATACTGACAAAATGGAAGCCGTTATCGACGATCCGTTTGTACTCATCACCGATAAGAAGATATCCAATATTCAGGAGATCCTGCCGCTGCTTGAACAGATGGTCCAGTCGGGCGGCAAGCTTGTTATAATTGCCGAGGATGTTGAGGGCGAGGCTCTTTCGACCCTTATCGTCAATAAGCTGCGCGGAACCTTTACCTGCGTTGCTGTCAAGGCTCCGGGCTTTGGCGACAGACGTAAAGAAATGCTTCAGGATATCGCAATTCTTACCGGTGGTCAGGTCATTTCCTCAGAGCTTGGTCTTGAGCTTAAGGATACTACCGTTGACATGCTCGGACGCGCACGTCAGATCAAGATAAGCAAGGAAAACACCATCATTGTCGGCGGCGCAGGCAATTCCGATGAGATCAAGAACAGGGTTAGCCAGATCAGAAAGCAGATTGAGACAACAACCTCCGATTTTGACCGTGAGAAGCTGCAGGAGAGACTTGCAAAGCTGTCGGGCGGCGTAGCTGTTATCAAGGTTGGTGCTGCTACCGAGGTCGAGATGAAGGATAAGAAGCTCCGCATCGAGGACGCTCTGTCGGCCACAAAGGCAGCCGTTGAGGAAGGCATCGTTGCCGGCGGCGGTGTTGCTCTTGTCAATGCCATCGGCTCAATCAAGGAGCTGCTTGGCACCGTTGACGGCGATGTCAAGACCGGTGTTTCGATAGTTCTCAAGGCTCTTGAGGCTCCTATCCGTCAGATCGCTTACAATGCAGGACTTGAGGGATCGGTCATTGTTGACAAGATCCTTACCTCAGGCAAGGCAAATTACGGCTTTGATGCATATAACGAGAAGTACACCGATATGATCGAAGCAGGTATCGTTGATCCTACCAAGGTCACACGTTCGGCACTTCAGAACGCAGCGTCGGTTGCCTCCATGGTTCTTACCACCGAGTCGGTCGTTGCCGAAAAGAAGGACCCGAAGGCTGATGCGGCAGCAGCCGCAGGCGCAGCAGGCGGAATGTATTAATAGCAAGCACTGTTGCCGGCAGGCTTTATCCCTGCCGGCAACATTTTTTTATACCCGGTTTATTGACAGTTACCACTAATTGATGTATTATATTAGAAACTTAAAGTGAACGGAGCTGTAAAATGACTGCCCTTATAATTGGCCTCGGTCTTATCGGAGGATCGGTGGCAAGATCCTTAAAAAAGAATTCTGATTGGCGCGTGTCTGGATATGATAAAGACTTGTCGGTCTTACATGAGGCTGAACACTCCGGTGCACTGGACGGTTTGTGGAGCGAGGGGACAGAGTCTGACGCAGATATAACGGTCATTTGCCTGCCTCCTTCTGCCGCAGTTTCATTTTTAAAGAATAATGTTAGGTTTTTAAAACCCGGCTCGGTTGTTACCGATGTCTGCGGAATTAAACGCTGGGTAGTCGAACAGTGTGACCGAATATGCCGCGAAAGCGGACTTAAATTCATAGGCGGTCATCCGATGGCAGGAAAGGAACGCAGCGGTTTTAAAAATTCAGATGAAAACCTCTTTAACCGCGCAAGCTATATTCTGACTCCTGTCAATACGACCGACGAGGCCGCGCTCGATGCCGCAAAGAAACTGGCTTTGGCGCTCAATGTTGCAAAAATAACCGTAACTACGCCGGAGCATCACGACCGTGTTATTGCGTTTACCTCGCAGCTGCCGCACATTATTGCCGGTGCATATGTAGGATCGGAGACCTGTCAGATGCGGCACGGCTTTTCGGCAGGCAGCTTTAAAGACGTTTCAAGGGTTGCTACGGTAGATGAGCACCTTTGGACTGAGCTGTTTATGAAAAACAAAGAAATGCTGCTGCCTGAGATAGACTGTATGATCGAAAAACTGAAGGAATATAAAAACGCCATTGAAAGCGGCGATAATGAAACGCTTTGTGAAATAATAAAACATGGCAGAGTTATAAAGGAAAATGATCTTAAGGAGACCGAAAGGGAAGAAAAATTATGAATAAAATGTATGATGTGGCTATGCTGTCGGACTTTTATGAGTCAACAATGGCAAACGGCGCTATCTTGAAGGGCCACAAAGACACGATAGCTTACTTTGATATGTTCTTCCGCAGAGTGCCGGACGACGGTGGATTTGCGATAATGGCAGGTCTTGAACAGCTTATAAATGACCTTAAGAATTTTACCTTTACCGATGAAGACATCGAATATATGCGCGAGCAGAAGATATTTGATGAAAAGTTTTTAAAGTATCTTAAAGATTTCAGGTTTTCCTGCGACGTATGGGCAATACCTGAAGGGACGCCTATTTTCCCGAAAGAGCCTATCATTACGGTACGCGGACCGATTACCGAGCTGTTTCTTATAGAAACTCTGCTTTTGCTTAATATCAATCATCAGTCGCTTATTGCCACCAAGGCAAACAGAATTGTCAGGGCTGCACAGGGCAGACCGGTAATGGAGTTCGGCGCAAGGCGCGCACACGGAATGGACGCCTCGGTTTACGGAGCGAGAGCCGCCTATATCGGCGGATGCGTCGGGACATCATGCGTTAAAGCCGGCAGGGATTTTGATATCCCGGTTTCGGGCACCATGGCGCACAGCTGGGTACAGCTTTTTGACAGTGAGTATGAGGCGTTCAAAGCCTATGCCGAGGTATATCCCGATAAAAGCCTTTTTCTTGTTGACACATATGACGTTCTGAAATCGGGTATTCCTAATACCATAAAGGTTGCAAACGAGGTGTTGAAGCCGCTCGGCTGCCGTCCGCTCGGCATAAGGATAGACAGCGGCGATATAACCTACCTTTCGAAACGCGCCAGAAAGATGCTTGACGCAGCAGGCTACCCGGACTGTTCAATATGTATTTCTAATTCGCTTGATGAATACCTGATACGCGATATGCTTATGCAGGGCGCAAAGATTGATTCATTCGGCGTCGGCGAGCGCCTGATAACCGCGTCGAGCGAAGCGGTGTTCGGCGGAGTTTATAAAATGGCTGCCATTGAGGACGAAAACGGAAAGCTGATACCTAAAATCAAACTCAGTGAAAACACTTCAAAAATAACTTTACCCGGATTCAAGCAGTGCTGGAGACTGTTTGACCGTGAAAGCGGAAAGGCGATTGCCGACGTGATCACGCTGCGCGATGAAAAAATCGACGACACCGGCGAGTATGATCTTTTTGATCCGGAATTCACATGGAAGCGTAAGATTGTGTCCGGCTTTATTGCGCGTCCTTTGCAGGTGCCGATATTCAATAAGGGCGAGCTTGTCTATAAAAGCCCCAGTGCAACTGCTATCAAGGAATACCGTGAGCAGCAGGTCGAGTCGCTGTGGGAAGAAGTGCAGAGGTTTGAAAAGCCGCACAAATATTATGTCGATCTTTCGCAGAAGCTGTGGGATCTTTACACCGATATGCTTAAACGCAATACAATGAAATAAACCTTGCCGATCCGTTATTTACACGGGTCGGCTTTTTCATTTTGTCAAAATGTTACCAAAATGAAAACATTGATTTATTTTTGTTGCAATAACAATTTATTTATTGTATAATCACTTAAGTATTTTGGGACAGTGGATTTTTTGCCTACCGTCTCACACCCGAATGGAGAATAACATGTCTGAAAATAACATCACTAATATGCCGCTGCTTGCCCTCAGAGGGCTGGTCATTTACCCGGAAATGATGGTACATTTTGATGTGGTAAGGAAAAAATCCATCGACGCCATAAATGCCGCCATGTCCGCCGACCGCAGCGTTTTCCTCATTACACAAAAGAATATTTCTGCGGATGATCCTACGAGAAATGATCTCTACGATATCGGCTGCGTTGCAAAGGTGAAACAAATACTCCGCATGTCGGATGATGTTGTGCGCGTTCTTGTTGAAGGCTGTTACAGAGCCGAGCTTGTCGGCATAACCGACACCGATCCGACCTGCCGTGCAGATGTTGAGCGTATTTATGATGCGCCTGTCAAGTGCCGCCCTGTTTATAAGGATGCAATGCTGCGCAACGCCAAAGCGGCGTTTGACGCGTATGCCGCAGTAGCAGCCAAAATTCCGCCGGACGTTCTGATGACTGTTGTTGCTGCCAATGATATGGGCAGACTGGCTGATTATGTTGCACATAATATCCCTTTTGATGTTGACGATAAGCAGTATATACTCGAACAGCATGACACTTTAAAGCGTCTGAAATCGGTTATTACGCTTTTAAAGCGTGAGCGTGAAATAGCTTCCCTTGACGACGAGATAAATGAAAAGGTCAGAGTGAACATTGATGATAACCAAAGAGAATATTATCTCCGTGAGCAGATAAAGGTCATCAATGAAGAACTTTACGGTCAGAGCGATTCCGACTCAGAGTATAAAAAGTATTACGATAAGATTGATGCCTTGAGGGCAGAACCTTATGTAAAGGAACGCCTTTGCGACGAGGTTGACAGGCTGATGAAAATGCCTCAGGGCTCACATGAGTCGACCGTTGTTCTGAACTATCTTGACACCTGTCTTTCTTTACCCTGGGGTATTTATACCGACAGCAGGATAAATCTGCAAAAGGCAGCAAAAATACTTGACCGTGAGCATTACGGACTTAAAAAGGTTAAGGAAAGAATACTTGAACTGCTTGCAGTCCATTCGCTTGTACCCGATATAAAGGGTCAGATAATCTGCCTTGTCGGACCTCCGGGAGTCGGTAAGACCTCTATTGTACGAAGCATTGCCGAGTGCATGGGCAGAAAATATGCAAGGGTGTCGCTCGGAGGTATAACCGATGAGGCTGAAATACGCGGTCACCGCAAGACATATATCGGTGCTATGCCGGGAAGAATGATCAATGCCGTAAAATCTGCAGGCAGCGCAAATCCGGTCATTCTGCTTGATGAGATAGACAAGCTCGGTTCGTCGTTTAAGGGTGATCCGGCGTCTGCTATGCTTGAGATACTTGACAGTGAGCAGAATTCGACCTTTTACGATCACTACATTGATATGCCGTTTGACCTCAGCCGCGTGCTGTTTATCACTACCGCAAACGATGCAGGAGCGATACCCGGACCGCTGCTTGACCGTATGGAGCTTATAGAGCTCGGTAGCTACACCCGTGAGGAAAAGTTCCACATTGCCAAGGAACATCTCATTAAAAAACAGCTTGCCGCCTGCGGTCTTAAAGCAAAGCAGGTCAGATTCACCGATGAGGTTATATATAAGCTTATAGATTCATACACACGCGAAGCAGGTGTCAGACGTCTTGACCGTACCATTGCTTCCGTTTGCAGAAAGTCCGCAGCGCGTATTGTCACCGGTGATGCTTCGGTTAAATTGAACGACACTGTACTTCGTGAAATGCTCGGTTCCGAAAAGTATCGGCCTGAGACAGCACCCGTAAATGACGAGGTAGGCATGGTAAACGGACTTGCATGGACAAGCGTCGGCGGCGTTCTGATGCCGCTCGAGGTAGTCTGCGTGCCCGGCAGCGGACAACTGTCGCTTACCGGTTCGCTCGGTGATGTTATGAAAGAGTCTGCAAAAGCCGCAGTCACATGCGTCAGAAGCAGGGCGGAGCTGCTTGGTATCGATAAGGATTTCTATAAAAATCTTGATATCCATATCCATGCTCCAGAAGCTGCCGTCCCGAAGGACGGACCGTCCGCAGGTGTAACAATGTTTACGGCAATTGTTTCAGCCCTTACCGGCAGTCCGGTGAGGCACGACGTTGCCATGACGGGCGAGATCACCTTACGAGGCAAGGTTATGCCTATAGGCGGACTCAAAGAGAAAACCATGGCGGCTTACCGTGCCGGCATCAAAAAGGTACTTATTCCAAAGGATAACATACCGGATCTTGATGAGATCGATGAAACCGTTAAAGACAGTATTATCTTTGTTCCGGTTGAAAGCGTTGACAGCGTGTTGTCTGAGGCGCTTTTGAAGATCAATGTACCTCAGAAAAAGGTGCATACCGATACCTTCCAGATACCGGACAAGGCTAAGGACAATGCCGTAATACCGGCAAGACAGTAACGGAGTTGTTTATGAATTACAATAATGCGGCTTTTGAAACATCGTGCGGAACGTCGGCTCATCTGATACCGTGTGATTTGCCCGAGGTCTGCTTTTCCGGTCATTCAAACGTCGGAAAGTCATCTCTTATAAACAGAATATTGGGCAGAAAATCCATTGCAAGGGTCAGTAATAAGCCGGGCAAGACAGTCACGGTCAATTTCTTTAAATGTGAAAATATAAGACTTGCCGATCTTCCGGGTTACGGCTTTGCAAAGGTATCAAAGGCCGAAAAGCTGCGTTGGTCGGAACTTATGCATGGGTATTTTTCCTCGTCCCGTGATATAAGACTTGTTTTTCAGCTTATTGATGCAAGACACAAGCCGACTGCCGATGACATTGATATGCTGCGTTTTCTTTGCGACAACGGTATACCTTTTGTCGTTGTACTCACAAAGTGCGATAAGCTCAATAAATCGGAGCGGTCCCATAATTTCGAAATGCTCAAAAATGAGATGAGCTTTGTGGGAGATGTTCCGTTTGTGCCGTTTTCAGCGACAACGGGTGAGGGAAACGAAACATTGAGAGAACTGCTTGAAGCAGCGTGTAATAAAGGGGAATTATGATGGTCAGCGAATCTTTGGGACTGAATGAAAAGGGACACCTTACCTGCGGCGGCGCGGATTGCGTCGAGCTTGCAGCTAAGTTCGGCACTCCGCTTTATGTTTTTGATGAAGCGCTTATAAGAAAAGCAATGCGTGAGTTCAAAAGCTCAATAGATGATTATTACGACGGAAATGGCAGAGTGCTTTATGCAAGCAAGGCTTTTTCATGCAAGGAAATGTACAGAATAGCCGCATCCGAGGGAATCGGTGCAGATGTCGTATCTGCAGGTGAGATATATACTGCACTGTCGGCTGGCTTCCCGGCGGCGGATATGTTTTTTCACGGTAACAATAAAACGCCTGATGAGATAAAATATGCGATTTCGAACGGTGTCGGCAGAATAGTTGTTGACAACATGACCGAGCTTGAAAATATTGAGTACATTGCCAAGGAGCTCAATGTTACGGTAAAGGTTATACTGCGTATAAAACCGGGAATTGACGCACACACGCATAATTATATCAGAACCGGTCAGATTGACTCAAAATTCGGTTTCGCCCTTGAAAACGGCGAGGCAATGGAGGCTGCTATAAAGGCGTCTGGTTACAGTAATCTTGAACTTATGGGCTTTCACTGTCATATAGGTTCGCAGATATTTACTGTTGATCCCTTCCGGGGAGCGGCAGATGTTATGATAGGATTTATGGCTGATTTCAGAGACAAGACCGGCATCGTCGTGCCGGAGCTTAATCTCGGCGGCGGCTTCGGGGTTAAATATCTTGAAACCGACGGTCAGCTTCCGTTCGGATCGTTTTTAAAACAGGTGTCGGTCGAACTCAAAGCCAAAGCAGGGTCGTTGGGTTATCCCGTACCAAGGATATATATTGAGCCAGGACGTGCGATAGTAGGTCCTGCCGGTATTACTCTTTACACCGTTGGAGCGGTTAAATCCATAAAAGATGTCAGGACATATGTGTCCATCGACGGCGGCATGACAGATAATCCGAGATATGCGCTTTACCAGTCCGATTATGATATAATAATCGCCAATAAAGCCGACAGACCGAAAGATTTTATTGCTACCGTTGCCGGTAAATGCTGTGAAAGCGGCGATCTCATACAGGAGCATGCGCCTATGCAGCGCCCTGAGGTGGGTGATATACTTGCCGTCATGACAACCGGTGCATATAATTACTCCATGGCAAGCAATTATAACCGCATACCAAGACCGGCGGCGGTCATGGTAAACAACGGTGCCGACCGCTTGATAATCAAACGCGAAACGTTTGAGGATCTTGTTAAAAACGATATATAAAAAATATCCGGTGCATGAGCATCGGATATTTTTTTATTTAAAATTTTCCGTTTTCATCTCTGATATAATTGAATATATATTGCTGGGCTATGCCGGCGTACGGCAGCGCACATTCGGGTAATTCGCCGCCGAAATATTCTGTGAGTGCTCTCTTTATCCAGACATCCTTCGGCAAAACATCAAGGTGCGAATATCCGAAAAGCAATGTACAATCGGCGACCTTTGCACCGACGCCGGTTATCTTCATAAGCTCTTTTCTTGCCGTATCATTGTCTGAATTGGCTATCAGCTCGGTATTTATCGTGCCGTCTGTGACCTTCTTTGCCGCATCGATTATGTACCGTGCCCGAAAGCCGCTTCTGAGCGGTGCAAGATCGTCCGGTGTCAGACATGCCAGCTTTTGGGGCGCCGGAAATGCAAAGCCGCCGTCTACCGGTTCGCCGAACTGCTCGCACAGCCTGCCGATAATGCCTTTTATACGCGGAATATTATTGTTTTGCGATATTATAAAAGAGCAAAGCGTCTCCCACTTATCCTGTCTTAAAATTCTGATACCGCTGTTTTTGTGGGCTGCGGCGCTTAGGATCTTATCCGGATCCATCGATGATACAATGACACTGTAATCCCGGTCTATATCAAAATAATTACGCCATTTTTCCTCGTATTCCGAAAGGTCGGTATCGAAAAGAATGATCTTGTTATCGGCATGTCCTATCTTAATATATCTGCCGAGGGCAATTCCGCTCCAGCACCCGTCGGGCAGGGGGGACCATCTGAATGCCTGACCGCAGTCGAGCGTTTGGCGAAGATCGAAATTGTCTACGCCGCTTATTATTGTACTTCCGTTTTTAAATTCGGCGAACGGTTTGTACTCGTGCATCTTCATCACCACTTTATTATTGATATTTTATCAAATAATGATACATAATTCAACATATAAAAACAAATTGCGACATTTTTACAATTTGTAAGGTTACATAAATCGCTTAATTATGGAAATCTGAGCTTGCAAACGGCTTGTACGCGCAACTTTTCCGCTCATTCCACATAGTTATCCACATAAATTATGTAAACCGATAATTACAAAACGTATTATTTTAAAAAAATTACTTGACAAATCTGTATAGAAATAAAAATGAATGATAACAATTATATATCGCCAAAGGAGGTCCGGTTACATGATAAGAGGAATAAACAAACGTATAATTGAAGTAAACGATACGGGAAGCGAGCTGTTTGAAAAAGCACTTCTATTTGTCAGGTCAGACAGCAGGAGCGACGATGAGGGACTCAAGAAAGAGGCTGAAAAAATTGTTGCCGCTTATGTGACGCCTGATGATGCAAACGCATATAAACCGGGTTATTTAAGGTACACCGAAAGCAAACGGAAATTCAAAGCCATAGCATTTTTTGTGTTGAGCGTTGTCATAGCGGCAGCTGCGGTGACCGGCTTGTATCTGTATTTTAAATAAACTAAAATTAAATATTATGGTAATGTAACATATAAAATGCCGATTATCAAACAATTTTAGTTTATTTTATTACAGTAAAATCATTTTTGGTATTGACATCTGAGTAAATAATGGTATAATATCCTGTGTAAGCAATCAAATACAGGAGGAATAATCATGAAAAAAATTATTGCTATTTTGGTCGCGGTTCTTACCATATGTGCATGTGCATTTTCTGCGAGTGCCGCTACCGGTATTTCTGCCGATGAAAAGAAAATTATTAATGCTCTTTCTCAGAAGATTACCATGGCCAGTGGTAAAGTTGTCGCTCTCCCTGATAAATACATCAACCAGGCTGAAGATTACCTCACCAAGGCTGAACTTACCAGTGATCAGATCACTTCCATCCTCGGATACATCAAGAACGCTCAGAATGCTGTCAAGGCTTCCAAGGCTCAGAGCCTCAGTGTAGCTGAAGAGAACGTCAAGAAGGAAGTTGTTAAGGAAGCACAGGCTGCCGCTGCTGTTATAAATGCAACGCTTTCTGTTTCTTCTACTCCTGTTACTGATAATAAGGGTCAGGTAACCGCAAACTATACTGTATCGCTTGTGTTCAACGAGAATTCCAATGTTGAAGGTTACACCTCGGGAACAAAGATCACCCTTGACACTAAGGACAGTGAGATTGTTCAGACAGGTGCTGAGGGCAGCGTGATGGCTGTTGTTATAGGCAGTGTTGTTGTTCTTGCAGCTGCTGCATATGTAGTTGTTGTTTCTGGCAAGAAGGTATTTTCTAAGTAATCCAGAAAAATGAAAAACAGAACTTATAAAAAAAGCGCTGTTTTAAAGAGATTAACGGCTTTCTTAGGATTGCCGTTAATCTTTGTTTTTATAGCGTATTTTACTGTGTATTTGATCGCAAATCCTATTGTTGCTCCCGCAGCTTCGCTTTTGTCGATGCTTGTCGGTGATTCTGTGCCGAGTTTTGACTCAGACAATAATTCAAACGAAAATGTTGATTTTGTTGAAATCGGGACAAAGCAGGAAGAAACAATTCCGATCGACAGCATCAATTTCCCGAAGGTGGGAGACAAATATGCACACATTACGATTCCGGGTACCGGTGTTGACTGTGATGTATATTACGGTGACTCAAATCCGGTGCTGAAAAAAGGTCCCGGTCAGTATGAATGGAGCAAGCTGCCTGGGTTTGGCAGTACCACGCTTGTTGCTGCACATGTAACAACGCATTTTAAGGGTCTGCAGTATGTTAATATCGGAGACACTATATATTATACAACCTCTTACGGTGCATATGAATATAAGGTGACCGATATATTGGTTGTAAAAGCCGCTGAGGCGAAGGCAGCTTATGACCTGAGGGCAGAATACGATAATTTAGTGCTTTATACATGTTACCCCTTCTATTCTGTTGCTTTTAGATCACAACGCTTCTTTGTCTGTGCCGAATTGGTTTCGGGACCCCGTGTTAATATTTATCAGACCGACAGTGCGGAGGGTGCGCAATGAATATAGTTGAAAAAATTGCTGCCGCTTTGCTTTCTTTTTTGATAGCGCTCGCAAGCTTTGTCGCAATTTTGTCATTGGTTTTCAGCAAAACTGTCTGTGACCCTGCGTTTATGGAGGATGTCCTTTCGAAAAATCATTATTATGATTCGATATTTGAGGAGTATTGCGAGTCGGTTGAAAGTCTTGCGATTCCTGCAGGAATTGACGAGGGCGTGTTCTCCGGCGTTGTTAAAAAGCAGGAATTCTGCGAGTATATCAACAAAATACTTTATGCCGCTTATAACGACCAGACCGGTTATGCCGGAGATGTATTTAATTATGACGGCGTTTACAGCAGATTTTACTCCTCAATGACCGAATTTGCTGAGGGCAAAGGCATAGCAGTTACAGACGAATTGACCGAGGGACTGGATAATGTTGCAACACTTTGTGCATCGACCTGCAGAACATACTGTACTCTGCCGTTTATAGATACTATCGGCGGATATGCCACAGAATTCAGCCGTTATTTTAATTTGTCTGCTGTATTGGCGTCTGTTTTTGCGCTGTTTTTGATAATTTTGCTTTGCATCTCAAAAAAATGGCGGAGCATTGCATTGCTGCTTGCTTCAATAGCCGCTATGACCGACGGTCTGATGCTCACAGCAGCTCCGGCTGCTATACTTATATCAGAAAAGATCAGATATTTACAGATAGAATTAAAATCGCTGTACCTTTTTGCTGTCGGATATTCCGAGGAACTGTTGCTGCGTATTCTTATTTCGGGTTTGGTGCTGATTGCCTTTGCCGCTGCACTGTTTGTAATTTACAATGTCGTTCTTTATAAGCATCGGGGAATAAAAACACAATGAAAAAGATATGCGTTATAACCGGAGGTACGTCCGGCATAGGTAAAGCGACGGCACGGTATATATCGGAAAAGAATTATAAAGTTTATGAAATATCGAGACATGCTCCGCAAAGTAATGAGTGCGAGCATGTTACGGCTGATGTGACCGATGCGGTTGCTGTAAAACACGCTGTGGATCTGATCGTGTCACGCGAAGGTCGTATTGATCTGCTTGTAAACAGCGCCGGTTTCGGAATTTCAGGTGCTGCCGAATTCACTAATATTAAAGACGCGAAAAGTCAGTTTGATGTAAACTTTTTTGGCATTTTAAATATGTGTAAAGCGGTAATCCCTGTAATGAGAGGGAAGGGTGCCGGCAGAATAATCAACATCGGATCGGTCGCGGGCGTCGTACCGATACCTTTTCAGAGCTTTTATTCGGCATCAAAGGCTGCCATATTGTCGTTCTCGATGTCGCTGGCAAATGAACTGCGTCCGTTCGGGATAACGGTGATATGTATTCAGCCCGGAGACATTAAAACCGGTTTTACCTCGGCGAGGGTCAAAACAGCAGACGGTGACGATGTTTATGATGGCAGAATATCACGCTCTGTATCGAAAATGGAGTATGATGAGCAGACGGGTATGCCGCCTGAAGCTGCCGGTAAATTTATAGCTAAGGCTGCGATCGGCAGCTCAAAGCGTCCGGTAAGAACTATAGGCTTCAGCTATAAAGTTGTTTGTTTCCTTGCTAAAATTCTGCCATTAGGGCTTATGAACAAAATAATCGGAAAATTATACGCTGATTGATTTTAGGGGCTTCCGTGAATTTGCCATTTACGGAGCCTTATTTTTATAAAATTTCAAGAAAAAATGCAACTAAATCTTGAATTATCATGAAATTTGTTGTACTATATAAGATGAATAAAAATACAAACTGTTGAATATGAAATTTTGGTAGGTGCGGTATGACAAGAAAAGAAGCAAGAGATCAGGCGTTTGTACTTGTTTTTGAAAAATCGCTTAATGAATACGATGTCGCCGAAGTTATCGAAGCGGCTAAAGAGTGTCGCGATTTTGAAGTTGACGAGGACGGATATGTCGTAAAGGTCTTTACGGGTGTTTATGACAATATCGACGAGATAGATGCATATATTTCCAAAAACCTTTCCGGTTGGTCCATTGATCGTATTTCAAAGGTCTCACTTGCGGTATTAAGACTGGCAGTTTTTGAAATCAAGCATATGGATGAGATACCTGCAGCGGTTTCAATAGACGAGGCTGTTGAGCTTTGTAAAAAGTATTCCACAGCCGACGATGCATCATTTGTAAACGGCGTTTTGGGATCCATTGTAAAGGCTGACTGAAATGAGTGTTTCGTTCGGTTTGGATACAAGCAACTATACCACATCGGCTGCACTTTATGACAGCGGCAATGGTAAATATGTAAATTCCAGACGACTGCTCGAGGTTGATGCCGGCAATGTAGGATTAAGGCAAAGCGATGCACTTTTTAAACACATAAAGAATTTGCCCGAAATTGTACGGTCGGCTTTTTCGGATAATAAAAAGAAAATTGATGCTGTCGGCGTCTCGGACCGCCCGCGTTCCGCTCCGGGCAGCTATATGCCTTGCTTTCTTGCAGGCGTTTCTTCAGCCACTGCAGTTGCTGCGGCAACGGGAAAACCTATATATATGTTTTCCCATCAGTCGGGGCATATCGCTGCTGCCTTGCTGTCATCGGGTCATACAGAGCTTTTGAATGAACAATTTATTTCATTTCATGTGTCCGGCGGTACGACCGAAGCACTGCTTGTAACAAGAGATAAAGATACGTTTTTCAGAGCCGATATCGTCGGCAGATCACTTGATCTTAAAATGGGTCAAGCGGTTGACAGAGTCGGCAATATGTTAGGACTTCCTTTTCCTGCCGGCAAATACCTTGATAAGCTGTCACTTGAGGGGACATTGCCGGCAAAACCGCATGTAACCTTAAGGGATACCGACTGCTGCATCTCAGGGTTGCAGAATCAGGCTGAAAATCTTCTTAAAAAAGGTGCGCTGCCCTCAGAGGTTGCACTTTATACTATAACATATCTCAAAGATACGCTTGATAAAATGACTGCGGCTCTGAAGGTGAAATACGGCGATCTTCCATTTGTCTTTGCAGGAGGAGTTATGTCAAATTCCATTATAAGACGGCATATGACCTCAAAATACGGAGCGTATTTTGCATCACCTGAGCTTTCCGGTGACAATGCGGTCGGCATAGCCTTTATGACAGATGTTAAATTCAATGAAAACAGGTGATTTTTTGAACACGGCTGTACTTACGGTTTCACAGCTTAATAAGTATGTTAAACTGCTTTTAGACAGCGATAAAGGTTTGAATTCTCTGTTTATTTCCGGGGAAATATCAAATTTCAAGATCAATTCATTCAGCGGTCATATTTATTTTTCGTTAAAGGATGAATCGGCTGCTGTCAGGTGCGTTATGTTCAAAAGCAGCGCGGCAAGACTTAAATTCCTGCCGGAAGAAGGCATGAAGGTGATATGCCGCGGCGGCGTGACCGTTTATGAAAGGGACGGACAGTACCAGCTGTATGTAAATGATATGCAGCCGGATGGCGCCGGCAGCATAGCGATTGCGTTCGAACAGCTTAAGAAGAAGCTTGCCTCGGAAGGTTTATTTGATGCGGCAAAAAAGCGTCCGCTGCCGAAATTTCCGAAAACCGTTGCAGTTATAACATCCGAGACCGGTGCTGCCGTACGGGATATTATCAATATTCTGGGCAGACGCTGGCAAATGGCAAATGTCTTGTTGTGCCCTGTCTCGGTTCAGGGCGATAACGCCGCACCGCAAATGATAAGCGCTTTGAAATATGTAAATGATAACAGGCTTTCCGATGTTATAATAATCGGACGCGGCGGCGGATCTGCCGAGGATCTATGGTGCTTCAACGATGAATTGCTTGCGCGTGCGGTCGCTGCATCGGCTATCCCTGTAATATCTGCCGTCGGTCATGAGACCGATTTTACAATTTGTGATTTTGCGGCTGACCTCAGGGCACCGACGCCTTCCGCAGCGGCAGAGCTTGCGGTGCCGGACGGCAGGGAAATAAGATCGGTGATTACGGGGATTGATGACCGTATGACCTTAGCTGTTTGTCAAAAGGTAGGCGCCTGTCATGACAGGCTGAATTCGGCTGTTTCGGGCAGAACATGGAACAACATTTTGTCGTTCTTTTCCGAACCGTCGCTGCGTCTTGACAATGTAAAAAACAAACTGGATCATGCTTTTGGGCAGCTGTTTACCGATGATACTTCCAAGCTTGCGCTGCTTATGTCAAAGCTGGATGCACTCGATCCCATGAAAATATTGCTTCGCGGCTTTTCGGTCGTTAAAAAGCATGACGCTGTTGTTAAAAGCGTCGGCGAGCTGAACCAGGGCGACAGATTAGTTGTTAATTTCAGTGACGGAACTGCCGATTGCATCGTACAATCAACCGAAAGGACAAATTAAAATGCCTAAATCGTTTGAAGATAATATTATTGAACTTGAAAAGACTGTTCGACGTCTGGAGTCGGGCGACTGCACGCTTGAGGAAGCGGTTGAGCTTTATTCCAAAGGACTGCTGCTGTCTAACGAATGTAAAAAACAGCTTGACAGTGCTAAGCAGAAAATTGAAAAACTGCAGGTACCTGACGGGACTGAGGAGTGAATGCTATGTTTGAGGCATACAAGGACGCTGTCGAAAAACGGCTTGATGAAATACTCGCTCCTATCAATACAGAGTATTCGGAATTGATAGCAGCAATGAATTACAGCGCCTGTGCAGGCGGAAAAAGACTTCGCCCGGTGCTGCTTATGGCTTTTGCAGAGGTATGCGGCGGCGACCCGTATAAATGCGTCGAATTTGCCGCTGCGCTCGAAATGATACACACATATTCGCTGATCCACGATGATCTTCCCTGCATGGATAACGACGATTTAAGACGGGGCAGACCGTCATGTCATATAAAGTTCGGCGAAGCTAATGCACTGCTTGCAGGCGATGCGCTGCTTACGGATGCTTTCGCGGTCGCATTGTCAACAGAAGGTGTTGATCCGTCAAATGTGGTAAAAGCTGCGTCTGTTTTGTCAGAATGTTCCGGAAGCCGCGGTATGATAGGTGGGCAGGTTATTGACCTGAAATATGAGGATAAAAGTATTTCGCTTGACGCGGTAACTGAAATGTATTACCTTAAAACAAGCATGCTGCTGATAGCTGCTGCCAAGATCGGGTGTATATTGGGCGGCGGTGACCGGCAGGATATAGCTGCTGCCGGTACTTTTGCCAAAAAGCTTGGTCTCGCGTTTCAGATAAGGGACGATATACTTGATCTTACCGGTACTGCTGAGGAGCTCGGCAAACCGCTGGGCAGCGATGATAAATCGCACAAATCGACATATGTTTCGCATGTCGGTCTTGACAAAGCTCAGCATGACGTTAATATGCTGACTGCCGAGGCATTGTCGCAGCTTGACAGGTTCGGCTCAAGGTCCGACAGACTCAGAGAATACGCTCTTGCGCTTTGTGAAAGGAAAAACTGACTTTTGTCAGTTGTAATTTATAATGGATCAAAAATATCTCGGAAAGGTAAATTCACCTGAGGATTTAAAAAAACTGAATAGTGAACAGGTGACCGGGCTTTGTTCCGAGATTAGGGATTTCATGCTCAAGACCGTATCTGAAAACGGAGGTCATCTGGCGTCAAATCTCGGTGCTGTCGAACTGACGGTGGCATTGCATAAGGTCTTTTCTTCGCCGCAGGATACTATTGTATTTGATGTCGGTCACCAGTGCTACACACATAAGCTGCTTACCGGAAGGTATAATGAGTTCACATCCCTTCGTAAGGAAAACGGAATTTCGGGATTTATGAAGCCCGAAGAAAGTCCACATGATCCCTTTATAACGGGTCACAGCAGCACCTCGGTGTCGTCAGCCTTTGGTGTATGCAAAGCAAATCAGCTTTTATGCAGCAACTCCTGCTCTGTTGCGGTATTGGGTGACGGCGCGCTGACCGGCGGCATGGTATATGAAGCGCTGAATAACGTTTCCAAAAAGGATAAGCACCTTATTGTAGTATTAAACGACAATAAAATGTCTATTTCTAAAAACAGGGGTGCGCTGTCTAAGCATTTGAGTGCTATCAGAACAAGAAGAAATTATTTTAAGTTCAAAAACAGCGTCGAACGCTTTCTGGTCAAAATACCTCTGATCGGACACGGACTTTATACATTGGCGTTCAAATTGAAGAAAACGCTGAAAAGCATGATATACGACAGTAATATTTTTGAATCGCTTGGGTTTTATTATATGGGACCTGTGGACGGTCATGATATAGACCGAATGACCGAAATATTCACCATTGCCAAAGACTATGGAAAACCTGTCCTTGTACATGTCAAAACCATAAAAGGCAAAGGCTACATTCCTGCGGAACTGGCTCCGGGAGTTTATCACGGCGTCTCGCATTTTGATCCTAAATTCGGTGTTTTATCGCAGGACGGCACTACCTTTTCAAAGGTTTTCGGTGACGTGCTCAGCGATATCGCCGCCAAAGACAATAAGGTCTGCGCTATTACAGCAGCGATGACCGATGGAACGGGGCTTACAAGATTTGCGTCGGAATTTAAGGACCGGTTCTTCGACGTCGGCATTGCCGAGGAGCATGCTGTGACTTTTTCCGCAGCACTCGCAAAGAAGGGCCTTAAACCGGTTTTTGCTGTTTATTCAACCTTTTTACAAAGGGGCTATGATCAGATTATTCATGATGCCGCTATAGCAAAATTACCGCTGACATTGGCTGTTGACCGTGCCGGATTTGTAGGCAGTGACGGGGAAACGCATCAGGGTCTGTTTGATGTTTCATTTCTTTCGTCGGTGCCGGGTGTTACGGTTTATGCACCGGCTGATTACGGTGAGCTTGAAAAAATGCTGCGATGCAGGCTGAAATCACCCGAAGGTGTTGCGGCAATCAGATATCCGCGCGGCGGAGCAGAGAAAATAAAAGAAACAGCTGTTTACAGCTCAGATGTATACTATGTTTACGGTGATGGCAGCACGGCTGTTGTCACTTACGGCACACTTACGGCGTATGCGCTGGCTGCAATGAAAGCGCTTGAAACCGACGGTATCAGAATATCAGTGGTAAAGCTGAATATCGTTTGTCCGTTAACCGATGATCTTATCAATACACTTATGAGCTTTGACAATATACTCACATTTGAGGAAGGAATATTGAGCGGTTCGGTGTCCGAAAAAATAGCATCGCTGCTTTTGCAAAGGGGTTATAAGGGCACATTTAAGATCAATGCTGTGACCGGCTTTGTAAAGCAGGCAAGCGTATCGTCACAACAAAAACAGTTCTGTCTTGACAAAGAGTCAATGATAAGACAGGTCAAAGAGGTAACAAAACTTGAACACTAAAAAACGGCTTGATGCCGCCGTATTTGAGCAAGGCTTCTGCGACAGCAGGGAAAAGGCAAAAACGCTTATAATGGCTGGCGTGGTGTATGTAAATAATCAAAAAGCAGATAAACCGGGAATGCAGATAAAAGACGACGACAGCATCGAGGTCAGGAGCAATCCTTTAAAATATGTCAGCCGCGGCGGCTTGAAGCTTGAAAAGGCAATGAGCAGCTTTGATATAAAGCTTGATGGTCTTGTCTGCGCTGATATCGGTGCGTCGACCGGCGGTTTTACCGACTGTATGCTGCAAAACGGCGCTAAAAAGGTTTATTCCATAGATGTAGGGTACGGTCAGCTTGCATGGAAGCTGAGGACAGATCCGCGCGTTGTCAATATGGAGCGCACAAATTTCCGCTATGTTACAAAGGAACAGGTGCCGGATGAGCTTTCTTTTGCTTCGGTAGATGTGTCTTTTATTTCACTTTCTTTGATAGTACCTGTTATGAGAACGCTGATGCGGAACGACGCATGTGCCGTCTGTCTTATAAAACCGCAGTTTGAAGCCGGCAGAGATAAAATAGGTAAAAAGGGCGTTGTCAGAGATAAATCGGTTCACATTGAAGTAGTTGACAACATTATCGGGATGATGCTGAATAACGGTTTTTCGGTTTCAGGTCTTGACTATTCTCCGGTAAAGGGACCGGAAGGAAACATTGAATATCTTATACTGGTTCAAAAATCGGATCAGCCGGTAAACAACCTTAAAACCACCGCGAAAGATGTTGTTATGAGATCGCACGACGCTTTGGATCACGCTCCGGAGGCTCAGAATGAAAATACTGATAGTATATAATTCGGAAAAATACGGTGGAGATACGACCGCTTATCAATGCGCGGAAATTCTTAATAGTTCTGATGTCCAAACAAGTATAATAAAGTTTGATACGCGTGTGACGCGTGAAATACCGTGTGCAGGATATGACGCCGTTGTTGCTGTCGGTGGTGACGGGACGATCATCAAAGTTGCAAAATGTGCAGCTGCCGTGAATATACCGGTGCTTGGCGTGAATGCCGGAAGGATCGGCTATCTTGCAGGTGTTGACAGTGAAGATCTCTCACAGTTAAAATATATAGCTGCAGGCAATTTCTTTACCGAAAACAGGCTTATGATCAATGCCTCAATTATCAGAAACGGAAAAACTCTGGCAAGCTACGACTGCCTTAATGATGCCGTTATAAGTAAGTGCACAATAGCAAATATGATAGACATTTCGCTTATTATCGGCAATGACTCAATAGGCTACAGATCTGACGGTTTTATTGTAGCCACACCAACCGGATCGACTGCTTATTCAATGTCCGCCGGCGGTCCGGTCATAGACCCGACGCTTGACTGCATGGTGCTGACCCCTGTTTGTCCGCATACCTTTATGAATCGCTCGACTGTTATCAATGCCGATTCGACCGTTGATATCAAGGTCGGCGGCGAGATAGGTTCTGCTTATTTTACTGCCGACGGCAGGGAAATGTTTGAGCTGTTAAAGGGTGATATCGTGCGGATAGGCAGATCGGATACCTATGCTAAATTTATAAATTTAGGCAATCAGACTGTATATAAGGTCTTTTCAGAAAAAAACAGGATCAATGATCCGGTGGCTGCGAAAGGATGACTTTCATGAAGAAAGAAAGACAGGATAAGCTGATCGAGCTTATTACCAAAAACCCTATCGAAACTCAGGAGGACCTGCAAAAAGAACTGATGAATGCCGGGTTCAACGTCACTCAGGCAACCGTTTCACGCGATATAAAGGAGCTTCGCATTGTAAAGCTGCTTGACGCAAACGGCGTATACAGATATGCCGTCGGAAACACAGGCTCTGCCGGCAAGGCTTTAAAATACCGTGAGCTGTTCACACATTCGGTCATATCTGTTGATTATGCTATGAATGATGTTGTCATCAAATGTCATGTCGGAATGGCGCAGGGTGCCTGTGCGGCACTTGATATGATGCATTTTGAAAATATTGTCGGTACTCTTGCCGGCGATGACACTATTTTTATCATTACAAGAACAGAAAATGACGCAAAAGAGCTGTGCGCTCAGATAGGCGCCGCTATAGAATAAGGGGTATTACGGTGCTAAGATCGCTTAACATTGAGAATATTGCTGTTATTGAAAAATGTAATATTGAATTTGACGGCGGTTTTAACGTTCTTACCGGTGAAACAGGCGCCGGCAAATCCATAATTATCGACTCTATCAACGCCGTTACCGGACAGAGAACATCAAAAGAGCTTGTACGCACCGGGTGTGATAAGGCTGTTGTTTCTGCCGTTTTTGACGATGTACAGCAGCATGTTATCGACGCATTGGCGGAATACGGAATTTCCGCCGACGACCGGAGTGTTATAATGCAGCGAAGTATTTCCAAGGACGGCAGGAATGTCTGCCGGATAAACGGATCGACCGTAAATGTTTCGCTTTTGCGCGATATAGGCGCAATGCTTGTCAGTATTCACGGTCAGCACGATAATCAGGCTTTGCTTGATCCGGAGACCCACTGCTCATTTATTGATCTTTACGGCGGCCGCCACAGCGGAGTTTTAGACGATTACCGCAGCTGCTATGAAGAATTCAAAAATGTCAGACGACAGCTGAAGGCACTTGTGACCGACGATGATGAGAAACGCCGGAAATCGGAGCTGGCACGTTTTTCTATAAACGAAATATCAGCCGCTAACATAAGACCCGGTGAACTTGCCGAGCTTACAGACAAGCGGCAGATAATGCGAAACGCGGAAAAATTGCGTGAGATGCTGGAACAAACGCACTGCCTTCTTGCCGGAACCGATGACGACGCAGGAGCAGTTTCTTTGGCTTCACAGGCGTCGCAGGCGCTGACTGCAACTGCATCTATACTGCCAAAGTCAAAGCCTTTATCAGAACGGCTTTCTGCCGCAAGCGACGAGCTTTCGGATATTATGGCTGAGATAAGAGAACTTTGCGATACTGTCACATTTGATCCGGGTGAGCTTGATCAATGTGAGCAGCGCATAGATCTTTTGACCGGACTTATAAAGAAATACGGCGGAAGCGAACAGGCGGTAATAGATCACCTTACCGAAGCCGAAAGGTTTATCGCAGATACCGAATCCTCAGACGAAAGGATAACAGAGCTTGAGGCAGAATCCGCGCGTCTTGAAGAACTTCTTATTGAAAAAGGTGCCGTGTTGACCGCGGCAAGAAGGAAAACAGCCGGAATATTTGCCGAAAAGGTATGTGATATTTTAAAATATCTCGAGATGCCTAATGTAGTCTTTTCGACAAATTTCAGGCAGGGGACATATACTGCCAACGGCTGCGATGAGGTGGAGTTCTATATTTCAGCCAATAAAGGGCAGGATGCCGGACCTCTTGCAAAGGTTGCTTCCGGCGGTGAGCTGTCGCGTATAATGCTCAGCATAAAGAGCGTTATGAACTTAAAGAATGATGCCGATACGCTTATTTTTGATGAAATTGATACCGGCATAAGCGGAAAAGCCGCGGATAAGGTCGGCAGACAGCTGAAACGCCTGTCACACGACCGCCAAGTGCTTTGCGTAACGCACTTGGCGCAGATAGCCGCAGCTGCCGATCTGCATTTTAAGATCAGCAAATCTACCAAAAACAATAATACCTACACCGCTGTCCATAACATTACCGGCGATGATCGTATAAGAGAAATCGCCAGAATAATGTCGGGCGGTGAAATGACCGATAGTTTATATAAATCGGCAAAAGAACTTATTAATGATCATACCTCATGAATTTGCGGTATGTATATTTAAATTTTGAATGGAGACAGTTTGATGACACTTTACGAAGAATTGCAGCAAAGAGGACTTATTGCGCAGGTTACCAATGAGCCTGAAATACGCGACATGATTAACAACGGCAAAGCGACATTTTATATCGGCTTTGACTGTACAGCCGACAGCCTGACTGCCGGTCATTTCATGGCGCTGACGCTTATGAAAAGGCTTCAGATGGCTGGCAATAAGCCAATTGCTCTTATCGGCGGCGGTACTACCATGATCGGTGATCCCTCCGGTAGAACCGATATGAGAAAGATGCTGACAAGAGAAGATATCAACCACAACGCCGAGTGCTTTAAACGCCAGATGGAACGCTTTATCGACTTTTCAGAGGGCAAGGCGCTTATGGTAAACAACGCCGATTGGCTGCTTGACCTTAATTATGTTGAGCTGCTGCGCGAGGTCGGCGCCTGCTTCTCTGTAAACAATATGCTGCGTGCCGAGTGCTATAAGCAGCGCATGGAAAAGGGACTTTCGTTCTTTGAGTTCAATTATATGATAATGCAGTCTTACGATTTTTACTACCTTTTCCAGAATTACAACTGCAACATGCAGTTCGGCGGAGACGATCAGTGGTCGAATATGCTCGGCGGCACCGAGCTTATCCGCAAAAAGCTCGGCAAGGACGCACATGCAATGACCATTACATTGCTTACCGATTCCCAAGGCAAGAAAATGGGCAAGACTGCCGGAAATGCAGTCTGGCTTGACGCCAACAAGACATCTCCCTATGATTTCTTCCAGTATTGGAGAAATGTTGACGACGCCGATGTTATCAAGTGTCTTAAAATGCTGACATTTGTATCACTGGACGAGATAGCAGAGTACGAAAAGCTTGAGGGCAGTGACCTTAATAAGGCTAAAGAACGTTTGGCATTCGAACTGACGCTTATGATACACGGCAAGGATGAAGCCGAGAAGGCACTTGCAACAGCGCGTTCGCTTTTCAAGGGCGGTGCGGATTCGGCTGATATGCCTTCGACCGTCATTGGTGAAGAAATGCTGAACGACGGAAAAATAGGTCTCCTCGACATTATGGTCGCTGCAGGACTTGTACCGTCGAAAGGCGAGGGGAGAAGGCTTGTCCAGCAGGGCGGTGTTTCGGTCGACGATGAAAAGGTGACCGATCCAACCTGCAGCTTTACAAAAGACAGGCTTTCCGGAGACGGTATCGTCATAAAAAAAGGCAAAAAGATATTCCATAGGATTGTTATGTAAAGTTTTAAAGGTCGGCTGGATACACAGCCGACCTTATTATATTTATACAAGCATCAATCTGCCGTATTCGTCATCCATTATGATTGTTACAAATTTGAGCGCAAACAGGTCGCAGACTACCAATGTTGCAGGCTCGATAGCCTGCATGATAATATAGCTTGCACCAACATCGTGTAGAATACCGACGCGCTGTTCGATACCGTTGCCGATGAGGAAATCCGCTCTGATCCATTTGCCTATGAATTTGCTGAGATATGCAGGTAAAAAATTGGGATTTGTGACGGTCTCGGGCGTAAAACTTATGCTGTTGCTGCCGGTCGTTCTCATGTTGGCAACGTCGCCGCTTTGCGGCACCTGACTGTTGGCGACAGATGCCCTGCCTGTCGTTGTCCCGGCCGGCATCGGCATCATATTACGACCGCCACTCATGTCGTTTGCTGCCGTGTGCATATTAAAATCTGTTCCGTCCGCAGTATCGGTCAATCCGTCTGCCCTAATATTTGTAGCCGGCTGATATACAGTATCAGTGCTCCTGCTGCACGTATTTCCGGTGCTAATGTTGCGATTATACTCTGTGTACATAAAAACTTACTCCGTTCTGACTGATTTTATTGCCTTATGTTTGCCAATATTGTGAAGTCGGTCGGTAAAAGCAATGCTGTCCTATGCGTGTGTGATATATGCCGGAACCGTTGCGTGGGAAAAACTGATCGCAGTTGGAAGAAAAAGGATTAAAGTACCATAAGCAGTCGCCGACGGCTCCGAGCGAATTTCCTCCCAGTGCCCAGTCGGCTATTTCATAGTTAATACCTTCAGGCGACATGTTATAGATGTTCTGCGAATTATACTGTCCTCCGATCTCGGTCCTGGCACAGTCAAACTGATAAGGCTGAAATATGACATTCTGAATATCACCTTTGCCGGTGCGTAAGTATTCACCGCCGGCAACATGTACTCTGTTCATGATAACGGTGGCAACTGCCTGCATACCGGTTTCACCCTCGCCGCCGGCTTCACACTGTATTATTCTTGCGAGTAATTCTCTTGCGGTAAAAGCCATAGTCGGTTCCTCAGTTCTTGTTATCTTGTATATTATATTTATCTTACCGCTTTTTGTGATAATAAAAGCGCTCCGAATTTCGGAGCGCTTGCTTAATTGTTATTGTCTTTTTTTTCTTTTTGTTTGACCTCTGAAAGGGGATTGTTTTTAAAAGCATTTTCAATCTGTGCATCCGACACATGTGTGTATATTTGAGTGGTGCCGAGATTTTCATGACCCAAGACTTCCTTAAGGACTCTGACATCAACACCGCCCATCTGATACATAAGAGTAGCGGCGGTATGACGCAGCTTGTGGGTCGAAAAATGCTGACCCTCCAAACCGGCTTTGTCGATGTATTTTTTCACTATAAATTGAACGGTTTTTGGACTTATCCTGCTGTGCCTTGTCGATGAAAGAAATAATGCATATCTGTCCTCACGCTTAACCTGATCGGCAGGGCGGACCTTCATATAATTGTCTATAGCCGCTTTGCATGCGTCATTTAAAAAGACCATGCGTTCTTTGTTGCCTTTGCCGAGAATTTTTAAGGAGCTGTCAGGCTTTATGTCGGTATAATTAATAGAGCAAAGCTCTGACAAACGCATGCCGCAGTTGAGAAATAAGGTTAGGATACAATAGTCGCGCTCCTTATTTGGACCGTCAACAGCCCGTAAAAGCTCAAGACTCTGATCCAATGTCAGATGCACCGGCAGTGCCTTTCTGAGTTTAGGGGAATTAAGTCCGTTGGCAGGATTACTTTCGATAAGGTGGACCTTTTCATTCAAATACTTAAAAAATGACCGCAGCGAAGATATTTTTCTCGCACGCGTTGACGTATCGTTCAGTCGTTCGTCCTTGCAAAAGACAATAAAAGCGTAAAGATCGGTTACAGTGACTGAGCGCAGCAGTTCGATATCAACATCTGAAACGTTGATATCTGAAAAGGGGACATCATCTCCGACAAGACCTCTTTCACGCTTTAAATACTTAAAAAACAGCGTCAGATCCATATTATATTGTTCAATGGTAAGCCCAGATCTGCCTCTGACGCTTTCGTTGTAAACAAGAAAATCACGCAGCGGCGGACACGCAGTCTTTAAGTATTCACGCGACATATTGACCTCACAAAGTAAAAATTAAAATGTATAATGAAATCTGATTACCAAACTATATTAATTATACAAAACATAAACCTGATTTTCAATGCATTTTAATTACAAATAGTAGGGTACATTTTTTGTGACAATTATACAAAATAAATATTTTGTATAATTGAGGGGAGAAAAAATCGGCGATTTTCGGGAAATATCCTTCTTAAAGCGTTAATATTAACTAACAATGCATTTATATATATTATATATTTAATTTTCAAAGCTGTTAAAACATGTTGAGTCATAACATCTTTTGCGCTTTCAGAATGCATATCATTGCTATAGTAATTCTGCCGCCGCTTACACTGTCTGATTTATTATTTTACTTAAATATTGTTAATTACCTTTAATTCCGGACGATAGAAATTATTATTGTGATACAATACGCTATTGCTTAATTTATTTGACACCGCACATGGTTTGGCTTATGAATTAAATTTAATAGGTTTATCTTCATGCATTATATAGTCAGTGATTGCTGCTCTTGTTTTTTAACTCATCACTTGTACAATTTATATATACCTTACTGCTTGTTTACACACTTAATATTAAACAGAAGGAGCTTCATATAGTTAACTAATTAACTACATGAAGCTCCCATCCATCATATCACTATGTTATTTTAATTCTTCTATCTGTTTCAGCCAGATATTCGCCGATGCATCACTCGGCATTCTCCAGTCGCCGCGCGGCGAAAGACAGATGCTGCCGACCTTTACGCCGTCAGGCATACAGCTGCGTTTGAATTGCTGTGTGAAAAATCTTCTGTAAAAGGTTTTCAGCCATTTGAGTATCGTTTCATTGTCGAAATCATTCTTAAATGCACGCTTTGCAAGTGCATATATTTTTTTGGGTTCAAATCCGTATCGCAGCATGTAATATAAAAAGAAATCATGCAGCGCATACGGACCTATGATATCCTCAGTGACCTGTGCTATCTCCCCCTTAGCGTCAGGAGGCAGCAATTCAGGACTGATCGGTGTATCGAGTATGTCTTTTAAAACATCGCTGCTTTCCTCAAATATATTATATTTCATAATACTTGCTATCATCCACCGAACAAGTGTTTTAGGTATGCTGCAATTCACGCCGTACATACTTATCTGATCGCCGTTATAGGTGCACCAGCCAAGCGCCAATTCGCTGAGGTCGCCGGTGCCGACCACGAAACCACCGACGCGGCTTGCATAGTCCATAAGAACCTGCGTTCTTTCTCTTGCTTGGCTGTTCTCATATGTCGCATCAAGAAGGCTGATATCGTGACCGATATCCTCAAAATGTTTTATACACGACTCCTTGATATTGATAGTTTTAGATGACACACCTAAAGTCCTCATCAGTTCAAGAGAGTTTTCAAAGGTCCTGTCCGAAGTTCCGAAACACGGCATGGTTATGCCGTAAACATCGGTAAGTGGTCTGCCAAGCTGGCGCATTGTTTCGGCAGAAACAAGCAGCGCCAAAGTTGAATCAAGACCGCCGGAAACGCCTATCACCAGCTTACTGCCGGTAACGGCTACCCTCTTTTTCAGTCCTGCAACCTGCATACGGAAAATATTCAGGCAACGCTCGGCTCTGTCGGTTTCGGTATCGGGCACAAACGGCAGCTTTCTGACATTGTACAATTCTCCGCAGCTTGCAAGCCTTGTCGAGCCGGCGCTCAAAGACACTGTCCTGCATTTCTGCAGAGCACCGTACAGGTGTACAGAATCGTTATAGGTCTTGTATTTCTGCCTGTCAGCCTTTATTTTACCCAAATCTATATCAGTGACTATCATGTAATTACCGTCGATAGTTTCTTTATTTTCAGCTAATATGGTGCCGTTTTCGGCAATGACGCTGTGTCCTGAAAAGACAAGGTCTGTAGTTGATTCATCCTCGCCTGCCGAGGTGTAAATGTATGCAGACATTGTGCGTGCGGACTGCTGCTTTACAAGCTCTCTGCGGTAGGCGTGCTTTGCTATGGTCTCATTGCTTGCCGAGATATTGAACAGAATTTCAGCTCCTCCAAGAGCCAAAAAAGTGCTTGGAGGAAGTACAGTCCAGATATCCTCGCATATCTCGACGCCGAATTTGAACGTATTGCCGACCGAAAAAACAAGATCACGGCCGACCGGTATATCATAATCTCCAAATTTTGTTATGCCAAGCTCTGCAATACCGACCGTGCTCCTTGTAATGTTGTCAGAAGATGAAAACCAGCGCTTTTCGTAAAATTCGCTGTAATTGGGTATAAATGTTTTGACCGAAATTCCGGCAATTTTACCGTCGCTTATTACTACTGCACAGTTGTAAAGCTGACCGTCAATGGTAAGCGGAGCGCCGACAATAACCGAAATTTTGTTGTGGGCTGCAGATTCAATGATACGCTCAATACCTTTGACAGCCGAGTCAAGCAGTGTTTTCTGAAAGAAAAGATCACCGCAGGTGTAGCCTGTTACGGCAAGCTCGGGAAATGACACTATGTCGGCGTCTTTTTCTGCAGACTGCACGATCATTTTGCATATGTTGTCGGTGTTAAGCTCCGTATTTCCGACCGACAGTGCAGGTACGGCGCTTGAAACGCGTATATAATCAAACATTTTTATCTATCCTTCCGGTTTATAACATTTATCTGCAGACCACTCATAACATCAAGCGCTTCTTTGTTAAGCATATCGTCAAAGCTTGCTGTGAGCGCTGCGTCTACGGTGATCTCAGCATCGCTGTAAAGTGTATTCAAAATGACAGCGTTGCTTATAACGCATATGTTTGATACAAGACCGACGATCTCGACCGAGTCTACCGCACGCGGCAGCTTTGAAAGTGTTTCATCTGTAAGATCAATGCCGAATGATCTTTTTTCTATGCACACAGCATCGGCGTCAAAAAGCGCCTGCTTAGTTTCACCGTACACTTCCCAACCGGCTGTACCCTTTATGCAGTGCGGCACGGGCAGTTTTTTGCCCTCTTTAGTGTCAAGATAGTTGTCGAAATGGGTGTCAAGTGTATAAAACACATTACCCTTACCGTATTCCTTTATTTTTTCGGCTATCGGTCGGTCGAGCAGCTCGGCGCCGGCAAAGCCCAATGCGCCGGACACAAAATCAACCTGATAATCCACAACTAACAATATCTTTTTCATTATTTCCACCACATTTGCTTTTAAACGATCATTTTCTATATTTTAACATCGGCATACAGTTTTGTAAAGTGTTTTAGTTTAATTTAGATATTGTAAAAAAACACTTGAAAACAGCAGAGACTTAATGTATAATAATTAAGCTGTCAGCCGGTGTGTTGGAATTGGCAGACGAGGCGGACTCAAAATCTACTTCGCCGTTTCATACCACCGTTCCGTAAACCCTTGATTTTACAAGGTTTTTTGAAAACTGAATATGTAACTTGCTTTTAATGTCCCTCCACGATGTCCCTCCGATTTCTCGGACAGGACATCGGGAGACGACTTAAAAATATAAATGCCGGTGTGTCGGAATTGGCAGACGAGACAGACTCAAAATCTGTTATCCGCAAGGGTGTGTGGGTTCGAGTCCCACCACCGGCACCAGACCTTAACAGCTCGTAAACCCTTGATTTATCGGGGTTTGCGGGCTTTTCTTTATGCTCTGCTCCGGTTATGTAACGCCCCTCCAACAACAGAAAATTCGCCGTTTTGCAGCTCATTTTCAGGAGGGACATTGGAGGGACATTGCGATTATTTGGAGGGATATACACCCAAAATCGCATTGGCAGACGCAACCTTTGAGGCGAAATTCAAGTGCGTATAAATGTTTGAAGTGGTCGAAATGTCGCTGTGTCCTAACCACTCCTGAATTTCTTTCAAGCTGACACCGTTTGCATACAAAAGGCTTGCGCAGCTATGCCGCAAATCGTGGAAACGAATCTTCCGCATACCGTTCTTTTCAAGCACCAGCGGGAAATGCTGGGTGATATAGCCGGGTTTTACAAGCTCTCCGATCTCGTTGACATAGATATAATCGGTGTATTGCCGGCAATACGACCTGCCGCACAGCTTTCGGTTTAGCTCCTGCTCCGCTTTCAGGCGGTACAGTACTTCCTCAAACGGTGGCACAAGGGGCAGGCTGCGATAGCTTGCTTTGGTCTTTGTCCGATCCTTTTGGATAATCTTGCTTTTGCCGTCAATGGTCGCCTGCGTTACTGTGTGCCGTATGGTGATTGTTTTCTTCTTGAAATCAATCGCATCCCATTTCAAGCCTACAGCCTCGCTGCGGCGCAGTCCGTAAAATGCGCCGAGGATAACGCCAAGCTCTATGGGGTCGCCCTTTACCACCTCAAAAAGACGGTTTAGCTCATCTTCCTCATAGGCGCTGCCGACAAACTTTTCCTTTTTCGGCCGTTCAATGCGATCCGCCGGGTTCGTGTCAATCAAACCAAGTTTGAAAGCGTGCTGCAACGCCTTTCGGATATTTGCGTGGCGGTGTATCACCGTGTTTGCGGAAACGCCCCGCACCGTCAGTTCATAGGTGTAATAGTCCTGAATGTGCTTTGGCTTTATCTCCCGTAAGAGCAGGCCGGGGTGGTGTTCCTCAAAGTATGGGATAATTTTGCTCTTAATTCCCATAGAATACGCCCCGTAGGTCGTTTCCTCCACATTCTTTTTTATCATTTCCAGCCAGTCGAGCAGAAATGTTGTAAAGAGTATGGAATCGGTGGAAACCTTGCCTGTACTGCGTTCTAATGCTCTTGCCTCCAACTCTGCTTCTTTGGCTGAACGGGCTTCTATGAGCATTTTTTCGGCACGCTTTTTGTTGCCCTTTACAGGGAGCCCCGTGGATTTTGACGGCGTGTGCCGTTTACCGTATTCATCCACATAGTTGAGTACGATATGATAGTACCCGTTTTTCTCTCGCAGATGTCCTGCTACCATAATAAAACCTCCTTTGAATGGTACAGCGTAGATTCATCTGCCATTGACATTTATATTGTAGCAGAAAGAATCCCACAGGCCAAATGTGCAAACAAGGTTTTACGCATTAGATTTATCTATCAGTTCCAAGTATTCCAGAATGTTGAGCTTCGGGATTCGATAGCGGCGGCCGACAATGAAACTTCTAATTTCCCCAGACCGCAAAAGCCTGTAAGCGGTTTTGTCGCAAATACCGCCGAGCATTTCACGCATCTGCTCAACATTGACTACATCGGGATAATCGGCAAATAGCAGTTTGTAGGCTGTTTGTGATTCCATAGGCAGCCTCCTATCTGTTTTTCGGGATAATCTCGTAGTCGTACCCTGTACGCTGATTACAGTAGGTACAGGTGTCTTTTTCGGTTTGCTGCGGGTCGATCCGGCGTAAAGAATAAGCGCCCGAACCGTAGAAATTGTCGGCACAAGCGCTGCAAAGGCAGAGGATCAGTTTTTTCGGGACGCTTTCGATCAGACCGATGCTGACCGCCAGCGCATGATTGATGCCGCAAATGTGCTTTTCGGACAGATGCCCGATGAAGTTGCCCAAGCGGCGCTTATCTACGGTGCGCAGTTGTTCCAGCAGGACGATGGAGGGCAGCTCCAAGCCGTCCTCGGCATCGATGTAGTAGTGGGTAGGAAGTTTGGCTTTCACGCCGGTTTTGCTCGTAATGGAAGCGATAATGACCGTTGGGCTGTGTTTGTTCCCGACATTGTTCTGGATGATCACGACGGGGCGGTAGCCCTCCTGCTCAGAGCCGACGCCCCGGCCCAGATCGGCGTAATACATATCGCCGCGCAAATATGTGTGGTTCATTCTGTGATGACCTCCTTTGTGTATTTAGGCGTTTCCGCCTATGTAAGAGGTCAAGCAGCAGAACAGGAATAAGTCGGAAAGGTATAAATAAATCCCTGCTTTATAGAACCGTTCCGCCGCTTGACCGTTTATTTTCAAATAATCCTATTTGTCCTCGACACCCCGGATCGTTATGGGAAGTCATCAAACGGCTGGCGGCTCACCAGCTCCACGGGAATCTCACCCCCGGTAGGTTCTCTATCGGCTGCTCTCATTGCCTGCGACGGCTCACACACGAAAAATGCTGCTCGCTCGGACTGTGACTGAACAGGAGTATCATTAGCCCTATTGCTTATCATCGCCATACCGGGAGCCTCCCGATACTTATAGCCGGCTGTTTATCGCTCCTTGCCGGAAATCAGAAAGCCAAAGACCGTATAATCAAAATAGGTGTAATCTCGTTGCTTCTGTTTTCCGCAAATCGTGGCGCAGCCGCTAATGTGGCTTATGCTCATCACAATAGCAATAGGAATGTGTTTGATGAATGGGTATTCAGTTGTAAAAGAGCAAACCCATTCACCGCACAAAACGGAAAACAGGCAGAGAGTTTTCGTACCTCTCCACCTGTTTCCTCACTTAAAGCCTAAAACACAGGGACTATTTCAAAATTTTTTTCAAATTATTCAGAGCGGCATAAATCGAATCCTGCACCGTCTGATATTTGCATCCCTCCATTTCTGCAATTTGGGAGTATGTAAGTCCATTGAAATAATACAGTATGAGCCTGCGCCGTTGTGTTTCGGGCAGTTTGTTTATAGCGTTGTGCAACGCCTCATACCGCATATTGCGAAGAACCGCATCCTCAACCGATTCCGGGAGAACAAACGCCCGGTCATATAAAGTAGCCTCGGTAAGTTCTGAATGCTCGTAATGCCGATCCATTTCATTAAGAAATGAAAGATCGTCCAGTTCAAAGCAATCCAGAAGTTCAAATAATTCTTTGTTTATCAGCAATTCCCGTAACACACCTTGTCCGTCCCGAAAGGAAAGATAATGCTTGTCCTGTCGTTTGGAAAGTGTATAGGGATTGTCTTTGTCTTTTCTGCGTTTTGGACGCTTCTCGTCCATAGTCGTTTCCTCCGATCAATCTGAAATTTGAGAAATTCAGATTGATCGGGGCGGTGAACGACAGCGTGGTAACGGTGCTTTGCTATATACAAAAACGCACCTGCATAACGGCAAAAATCGCCGTAACACAAGTGCGTTGTATTCTGTGTCAGATAAAAGGTGGTCTGTGGGTTCAGGGCGCGAGCCACAATATCCCGATGAAGAATTTAGACTTTTTTTGACCGTGTACCATCGGGGTGTAGGCGGTCTAAATCATACAATCATATTCGCTGCTTATAATCAGCAGCGAAGCGTTGGCGGCAGTCCAGCGCATAAAAAATCCCTCCAAACCAAAACGCTGAATTGGAGGGATAGGCACAGCAAAACACCCCGGCAAAACCTCGTTTTTTTATTTGTCAGGGCTGTTATTCTATTCAGTTCAACAATTTACGAACTGTCCGTTCATTTATAATTGAATTACCATGCCATTATCAACATGACATAATTAGGTACAATTATATGTGGAGGTGAACCGACAGTGCATAAAGAACCTGAAACGCTTGGAGAAATCCTTAAAACTGCTCGTATGCGTGCCGATATTACAATGGAAACGCTGGCGGAAAGAGTTGATATTACCGAGCGATACTTATATCGGATTGAGAACGAGGGAAAGAAACCCAGTTTTGATGTCCTCTATAAACTCATCCGGGAACTTGCAATACCAGCGGATTCGATTTTCTATCCCGAAAAGCCGTCCAAAGATTCCGAAATAGAAAATCTTGTCCGTATGCTTTACGGCTGTAATGAGCGTTCAATGGAAATTATCAAAGCAACCGTAAAAGCCACATTGGAAAGTCAACCAAAAGAACAATCATAAAGCTGCTTTTCAAAAAACAGAGCCGATGATCTGCGAGGTATCTCACAGGTCATCGGCTCTGCGTCTATGCGTCCGGCTCTTTGATGACAACTATATTCAAATTTTCAACTTCGATCAAACTTTCCTGCTTGCATTTCGGACAGTAGAGAGGAAAATTCTTTAATACTGTGTCCTCTCTGATTTTGTCACGCGTTTTACTACCGCAGGTTGGGCATAAAATCCAATGCTCATTTCTCATTGCATCACCGCCTTTTCATACAATCATTTTTACATCATCACACAAAATCATTTCTGACATCCGCAATAATATCTCCATTTTTGATTTTCCATAGCCCATATAGCGATGTAAGAAACATAATAAGGAACATAGCCAATGAAGATATTACAAATGCTCCAAGCGGAAATACAAAATCAATTACCGCACCGACTACAATGCTTTTATATATCAGATAGCATAACGGCAAAGAAGAAATGCCGCCGATTAAGATCGCAAGCAAACCATTCCGCAGGTTTTCGATGCAGAGCATAGCAAACAGCTTATTTACCGTCATTCCTACCGAACGCAATACCGCAAATTCACGCTTACGCATATTGAGGCTCGTAGTTATGACATTGAAAACATTTGCACAGGATATTACGGTCAAGAGAATTAAAAAGGAAGTTGAAAACAGCTTTATCATTGCGGCAAAGTTTCTCTGCGATTCATAGCTTTCAGCAGAACTGAATATTGACACATCTTCGGCAAGACCAACGCTCGTTAAATAATCCGTTGTGTTTTTTTGAATGTTCGCATAGTTTGGGGATTGTATCATTATTTCCTTGCTTGTGATTTCTGCATTAAACTCAGGCATACGGCTTTCGGGAATCAAAATACTGATGCCTCCGTAATTCGGTCTGAATTCAAGCGGAAAGTCATAGTTGCCAACCGTAAAATTAACGCTGAAAAAGGTATCGTAATAATTCTCATAATCAAAGCGGTCATTTGGATTTGCGTTAATATCTTGGCTGAGCCGTTCACTCGCTGCTTCACTCATATAACGCACATCGGCGTGATAGCTTCCGTCTTTCAAGATAGGAAAACTCGTGCTTTTACTATCCTCGTCGATTTCATCATAAAAGGCACTCGCATAAACGGAATTATCATTTTTAAGTCCATTTTGCGAAAGGAACTCGGAATAGCGTTCATTTGAAATAATGAATATATAAAACGGAGCTTTATATAATTCGGAGCTTTCTTTAAGTGTAGCCCAATCCGAGCCTCGGTAGCTGTCAGTTATCCATTCCGAATCAAGTAAAACACTATGGAAATGTGAGGGACTTTCCGCAAACCAACCGACTTCATCAATGCCGTCCTGCGATTTTACAAAGCTGTATAGCTCATCAAATTCTTTCGTGCCAAACTCCATAGAATAGTTCATACGCAGATCGTAGCCTATGTTCTTCCGTTCTGCTTCTACAAATGAGAGCATATACAGGCTGAACGCATTTGCAGACACAAAAAGAAAGATACTGATTGCAAGCGAAAATGTTATTGCACGAAACGCTTTCTTTTCTCGTTTTATAGTACGCTTTGCAAGCAAATTTTCAGCAGAAGAAGTAAAGTTACTGCACTTTACTTTCATCACGCCTTTTTCACCTTTCAGATTGCCTATTATCGAAATTTTAGAAGCAGCGCGAGCAGGAACACCGGCGGATAGTAACACCAACAGATAACCGAAAATTGCTGTCATCATAAGCAGCCATCCGTTTATATGCAGCCGCATACCAATGTTCACATAGAGTACTTTCCCCATATATGCTCCGAAAATATCAAGCAACGCCCAAGAAGTCAAAAGACCGAGGACTATACCGATCGGTATCGCAACCGTCCCAAGTAAAAGAGCTTCGGAATATACAATCGTGCGAATATCTTTTTGGGTTGCACCAATCGAGGATAAAAGTCCGAGTTCTTTCGTCCTTTCGGAAACGGATATAGCAAAGGCATTGTATATCAAAGAAATTGCACCCACAGCGATGATAAGAAGCAAAGCGGCGGCAATCCCCATTATTAGGCTCTTAATACTCTCGCTTTGTGAAATCCCGAGATAGGAAAGCAATTCCGTGTGATACGAATATTCTGTTGTTTCACTTAAATATCGGCTTGCAAATTCGTACACCTCGTCTGGATTTTTAAGTGTAATGCGGAATACATCATTTTCGTCAATGGAGATCATTTGGGTGGATAAAACGCCCTCTGCCGCTTCAAGGTCTGCTATTTGTTCTGCGGTGGTGTTATACACGGCAATATGCCAATTTCCGTCCTTTTCGATAATGGAATCTATCGCAGAATCGAGCATAGAATTTAACAGCGTAAAAATCGTACACACCATGAGGACGGACAATACAATTCCCATAAGTGTTATCAGCGTTCGCCCTTTATTTTTCCGCAAGCTCCTTGTTGCAAGTTTAATACAAACACCCATAGTTATCCCTCCGAGAGCTTACCGTCCTTGATGATAAGCATACGGTCTGCCAACTTTGCAAGCTCCAAATTGTGCGTAATCATAATGAGCGTTTGACCGTATTGTTTATTTGCACTCCCCAGAAGCTCCATTACCTCTGCTGCACTTTTGCTGTCAAGATTTCCTGTCGGTTCGTCGGCAAGCATAAGCGCAGGATTTGTAAATAAAACTCTGCCTATGGCACAGCGTTGTTGCTGACCGCCTGAAAGCTGGCTCGGCAGATGACTTCTTCGCTCTTTCATTCCAAGCGTATCCAGCAATCGGTCAAGCGTTTCTTTGTCGGTTTTCTTTTTATCAAGGCGGCAAGGGAGCGTTATGTTTTCCTCAACCGTCAAAGTGGGAACGAGATTATAAAACTGATAGATTAAGCCCGCCTTTCGTCTGCGATAATAGGCAAGCTCCTTTTCGCTCTTGGCATATATATCCTCACCATCTACATACACCTTGCCGGAGGTGGGGCGGTCAATACCGGCAAGGATATGTAACAAGGTCGATTTTCCCGATCCCGACGGACCGATGATAGAAACAAATTCGCCTTTTTCTACGGTAAAAGATACATTGTCAAGTGCTTTAACCTCTGCCTCTCCCGCTTGATATGTTTTGCATAGATTACAAACATTCAGTATCGGCATATAAATCATTCCTTTGTAAGGCTTTCTTGTATTTTAGCTTCTGCTTCATCAAGATTGGCAAAGCTGGTAATTGCACCGTCAAACAGATCAGCATTGAAACGAATAGCTCCGTCGGACAAGATAACAGCAAAATGATCTTCTCCGAACATAGAATATTCGCAAATATCGTCATAGTAAAAAGTTTTTCCGTTGATTTCCGCACAGCTCTGTTCTGTTACTTCTTTCAAAAGGAAAATGCCCTCTGTTCCATTCTCCAAATGCGAGATTACAACAGACGAGTCATTTGCAGAAGCGTTATCCACACATTTCGGCAGCAAAACCGTTACCGTGCTGTCTGCTTTTGCATTTCCCGAAATAACCTTTGTGATTTTTATGGTAGCAAGTGCTTTTTGAGCAATTTCACCTTTGCCGTAGTCGATTTGAATATTGCGTACTGTTTCTATTGTACCTCGTACAATCGTATCGCTGTAACTGTTAAAGATTTCTTCCGAGGTCAATGGGGCGGGCAAGATTGTTGTTTTTTCAAATTCGTCAATGTAGGTAACCTTAATTCCTTTGGATCGCTCCAATTCAAAATCACCTTTGGAAGAACAGCCTGTAAAAATAAGGGTAGCTGCGATCAGCAAGAGCGAAAGTGTAAAAATGGTCTTTTTCATAAGTTTTGCATCCTTTCATAATTTGTTTTAGGCTTTCATGCCTTACTTATATAAACACAAAAGGCGAAATATCGGATGCAAAAAAGCAGGCATTTTTCAAAAGAAAACTGCCTGCTTTGCGGTGCTGATTTTATATTGTTAATCAGTTACTATTTTTTCAAAATAGTAAAATTGCCCATCGCCCTGCAAAATGATAACCTCGTCACTATATGGATATATCTTGGCTCCGATGATACTGTCTTTGTCGATCACGCTATCTGTCTGTATAATGTCCGTTTCGGTTAAAATTCCCGTAAATAAATCCGGGTTCTGTTTTAAGTCCGAAATATTGTTAAGTCCGTATTTGTCAATAACCAAGCGATTTGAAAAATAACCGTATTGCTCATTTTCGTATGAAATAGTGATTGAATAAATCACTTCTTGAACTATATGTTCCGGTTCTTTATTGAGAACAAATACAGCAGTAATGCTTAAACTGATAATCAAAACAAAAGTGGCAGCTAACGCGCTTATCTTTCTAAAAGACCATACAGCAGCCGTTTTGTGTTTATTTTGATTTGTGCCGAGCGTTGCATAAACCTTTTCGTCAAGAGAAGTAAGGTCGTGCTTTTCTTCTGATTCAGACGAAATATTATCAGCCTGTGTTTCGATATACTGTTTCATTGCTTCTTTGATTTTTTTATCGTTCATATCCATCCTCCTTTAATCGAGCTTTCAGCAGCTTTTTTCCACGAGTGAGTTGTGATTTTACGGTGCCGTGCTTTCTGTTCAGAAAATCCGAAATCTGCGATGTGGATAATTCGTAATACAAATGGAGGATTAGCACATCCCGATATTCGGCAGGCATACTTTTTATATTCTGATAGATGATTTTACAGCTTTCGTCTATAATAACACTTTCAGCAATGCTTTCATCACTTGCAAATTCATACTCAATGTCTGACAAGGAGACCGTTTGAATATGTCTGTCCCGTATCATATTAAACGACATATGTTTTACCGCCATTGTCACATAATATATACAATCTTTGCTGTCAACATCTTTTATCGCATCTAAATTTCGCATAATCGGGGGGATTGTATTATGTACTGCGTCCTCTGCGTCCTGCGGATTTTTTAATATTTTCAATGCGACTGCATACATTGTGTTTTTATGCTTTTCATAAATGGCGGTCATTTTTTCAATTTCTTTACTCATACGACCTCCTAAATTATAAGACACTCTCTCAATAATCTATAACACGAAAAAAAGAATTTCGGATGCATTTTAGATAGTAGATTGAAAATTTATTTTTTCACTGTTTTTAATTCCTCAATAGCGTTCCTTTACTGCCGTATCGTATATTTTAACACATAAAAGTTAAGAAATATAGTCTGCGTTTTGTTTCCTGATAATTATGTACCAACCGCCCCAAAAAAGGCGGTTGATTTTTTAATACGCAGGCACTCCGTAACCGAGGAATTCATAATGCCCTACGGCATAATGATTTTCCCGGCAGGAATCCCCGGAATTGCCCTCTATGGTATAAATAATTCCGTCCTCAACTCGTTCGACAATTCCTACATGGTCGGATAGCCCGTCCTGCGGACCGGACGAACCCTTGTTGTTCCAATCGAAAAAGATAATCATACCCGGCGACGGCGTGGCGCTGTTGTCAATCCATTGACCTCTATCCTTAAACCATTGCACGCCGTTTGTGCAGCCTGCAAATTTCGGGATAATACCACTATCAATATACCCGCACTCATTCGCCGCCCACGAAACAAAACAGGCGCACCATTCCACACGGCTGTCAAAGCCATACCAACTCCAATACGGCTGACCGCCCACATTGCCAATCTGCGAGAGAGCAACGGAAACAATTTGTCCGTCCTCGGTGTAAATGCCATAAAGAACCGCGCTCCACATACTGCGGTTTTCTTCGGCAAGAAGTTCCGCAAGCTGCTTGCGCTGATCTGCATTGAATCCGAATTTATCTGCCATTTCTCCGGCGGTCTTATGAGCCACCGATATATACAGATAAGTCCGTGTGACCGTCGTTTTCGTTTCAACAATATTGCCGTGACCGTCATCCGTTTCGGTGATAATTTCCTCGGTCTTTGTTTCGGTTCGTGAGGATATGGTATTCATCTGCCAGAATATATCTTTTAGAATCGCTTTTTTTGAAGCGTCCATAGTGGCGACATCCTGCGGATTATTCGGATCGGTAGTAGTCTTAACCGCATAAACAGCCAAAACCTCCGGCCAGACGGCACGGGAGCCGGACATTTCCAAAACATCATAGGAGATATTCGTTTTGGTGGTGTCAAGCTGCGTTTGGTAATCGGTGTTGATTTCCTGTACCACGCTTTGCATTGTCATACTGCTTCCCGAATCCTCGCCCGAAAAAAAGATACCGAAACACGAGCCGACAATCAAGGCAATCAGGCATACCACAATGATAATCACAACGGCAACCCAACCGCCGGCGGCGATAGCGGAAATCAAGGCCTTTGTTCCGGCTATAATCGCCTTGACCGCCGCAACCGTGGCTTTGGCTGCCGCCTTTATCGTGGCAACCTCACGGCAAAGCTCGTCGGAAACGGTCTGCATATCGTGATAATCCTTTTTAGTGCGGTGATACTTGATCCCGTCTACAAAGGACACCGTATTCAGCACAAAATGATTGTGCAGGTGATTTTCTTTGTCAAGGTGGGTCGCCACAATCACCTGATAACGGTCGCCCCACAAACGGGCGGCGAGCTTCATTCCGATCTCGTGCGCCGTTTCGGGCGTGACCTCGCCGGGAGCAAAGGATTGATACCCGTGGTAGGCCACCGTCCCGTTCTCCTTGCCGAACCGCTTTTTTACCGCAAGCATTTCGTCGCGGGCGGTAGCGGGAGAGCAGTTGATCCCCGATACAAAGCGGTGAACGACGGTACAATCCTCGTTTTCGGCCTGCTGTGTTTTTTCTGAATTGACGGCATATCGGATAACATCGGAAAGCTCCCGTCCGTCTCGCTCGGTCATATCTTCCTCCGTGTAAAATTTGGGATTGGTCGTTTTGTCGGGATTCTCCACATAGATAACGACTTTTCCAAGCCAGCCCTTTACACGCCAGATAGATGTTGTAGCCATCGTGTTACTTCATCGGGCGGGGCAGGATAACCGCCTCGGTGATTTTCTTAATAGCCGTATCGATCTTGCGGCAGGCCTCGTCATACCTCTGCACATCCAGCACATTCAGAGTGTGCGCCTTAACCGCAATCTGATTGAGATTGTTACCGATCCCGTGGAGCTCCCTCATCATAGCGTAGTAATCGGGCGGCGGAGCGTCCTGCGGTTCAAGACCGTTTACCAAGTGCCGCAAATACGCCTCACGGGAAAGACCGCTGCGTTTGACTTTTTTTTGAAACGCCATGGCTTCCTTTTTATCCAGCCAGAATTGAATGTGAACATTGCGTTTTCTCATATGCCCTCCTTGTTCTGTTCATTTTGAATTTCGACGATCCGTTTGCCGACAGCGTACACAACGGGGATTGTCACGCCGTTGCCTGCCTGCTTGTAAAGCTGGGCGTCGGAATTGACGGCGGCCGCCTTATCAAACATTTCATCGGAAAAGCCTTGCAGCCGCCAGCACTCACGGGGCGTCAGCTTGCGGATTCGTCCGCAGCCAAGCGGTATTTTCGGTTTATTTTCGGATTTGCTTTTATCCGCGTTTGCCGCTTGCTTTACGGGTAAAGCGTGTTCGCAGGAATCGCAGGCGCAGAGGTAAACGCCGTGTTTGTCCTGCGTGTTCAGGCAAAAGGCGGGTTCGCCGCACTCCTTGAAACGGCGGCCGTTCTGTCTCTTATTCTCACGGTCGGGGGTGAGGACGGCACGGCAGCCATAAAAAACGCCGGAGCTTTCGCCACGGTTGCTTACCCCAATTTTGTTGTAGCCTGCGATCAGGCATTTGGTGTAATCCTGTTCCCGTATTTTCGCCTCGCCTCGTTTTAGCTGAATCAAAGCTGTTTTCTCGGTGCGGTCAGGACAATCGGCGCTCATACAAAGCACGCCCGAATTATCAGCGCTGCGGTTGCCGATCCCGCTGTCATACCTTGCTTTGATACAGCGGGCGTGTTCCGTCAGCTTGGGATTGCCTTTGCACAGATCGATGAAATACATTCCCGTCCTGCCTGCAAAACCGCCTCCTTCGCTCATCAGCGTGCAGCTTACTCCTGCAGGGTCGTAAACGCGCTTACCCTGTGTGCCACCGATTAACTGTATAAGAGCCTTGCCGTCGCCTGCGGTGACAGGAAATATTTTTCGTCCACCTCCGGCTCTAAAATGTCGATAAGCGACAAGGTAGATTCGTTCCCTGTTTTGCGGAACGCCGTGGAAGCGTGAATTAAGCAGTCCGTACTCGATATGATAGCCGATTTCAGCCAACGAATTGAGAACGGCCGCAAAGTCCCATCCCCGATTAACGGAGAGCAGATTTTTAACATTTTCAAGGACAAGCCATTCGGGTCTATCTTCGGTTTTTGTGCCTTTGAGCAGTCTAATGATTTCAAAAAAGAGAGAGCTTCGTTCTCCGGCAAGCCCTCTTTGCCGGCCAGATACAGAAATGTCCTGACACGGGAATCCGCCCGCCCAGAGGTTGACCCTCGGCAGATCGGCGGGGTCGATTTTGGTAATATCTTCTCCATACCATTCGTCCTCCTGTATATCGTGTATGGCGCGGTAGCTGCGGTCTGCGAATTTATCTATTTCGCAGTGGCCTTTACAAACCATTCCGCAAAGCTCAAAGCCCTTGCGGAAACCGCCCACGCCGCTGAAAAAATCCAGAAATGTCATCGGTTCATTCATTTGTAGTCGTCCTTTCCTTGCAGGCGGTTGATCTGCAACAGGCACATAATCACAATACCGATACAGCCGCCGAGCATAGTTCCGATGATAAAAAAGAGCAGTTCGCTCATACCATACGCCTCCTTTCAGCGCATAAAAATATCGCCCTCCGTTTGTAACGGGGACGAGCAAAATTAAGGGTTTCAGGGGCTACCCCTGACAAGGTTTTGCCTTTGTGGTATCACAAAGGCGATGCTTGCTGGTACATCGCATGGCGTTCGTCCCATCGGCCGAACATTTTGCCACCGACTGAAAAAATTCAGCGTTCATGCTCACGCTGCGGATTGAGCGGGATTCCGATGAGCTTTCCGTTCAGCCTTGCCAAGTGTTCGGGATAGCGGAACATTTTAGTATAGCGGGCAATCTGTTCATCGGAAAGACTGTCAAAGCTCTCGCCCCGGCAGTCACATATAAAAGCGGGGCCGAAAATGAAATCGACCATAACGCCGTCCTTGTTTTTTACGCTTCGGTTTGGCAGCATACCGTTGATCTTTCCCTCGTCGTTGCAGACAATACACACCTGTTCCTCAAAGGGGTAAAAGGGTTCAATCAGTCCGTCAACGGCATTTTGCAAATCTTCAATAGAAGTGCCGATTTCAGCGGTGCGGGCAAGTTTACCCGGTTCCAGCAGTACAACCTTGATTTTCTTTTCCTCACTCATAGCGGAAATCTCCTTTCAGCGTTCATAATCACGGCTTCGCTCATTTGACCTTGCGGAGAAATCTACGCCGACAAAGGAATCCGCGTCGAGGATATATTCGCTGTCATTCCAGCGGGCTTCGACCATTGCTTCGGCTTCCGCTTTGGAATTTGCCTCAATCTCTACCGTCTTTTGCAATGTTTCGGTAATTGTTACTGCATAGGTTTTCATCGTTTGTTTCCTTTCTTCATTTAAAAATGTTGTTCCGTATTCATCTTCCAGCGCTGATAACAGGCTGCTCAATTCTTCGGCATTTCTAATACGAGGGACGGCAAGCGCCGAGGGAGTAATATCAAGCGCCTGCGCCATACGGCACAGCAATTCGTGTTTCGGCGTTCTCGTGCCGGATTCGTACTGCGCAATTCGTATGTCGGCGTTCTCCTGCGGGAAACCAACCGCCACGCCTAACGCCTTTTGCGTCAACCCGCACGAAATACGGAAACGCCGTATTCTCATGCCCGTATTCATTAAATCGCCCATTTCATCGTTCTTTGCTCCTTTCTTTTCGCTTGGTAACGGGAAGTCCGAGCCGCATACATAAACAATCGTTGTAATCCTTGCCCTGCGGGGGCGGTTGAATTGCCACCTTAACCGCGTATCTTTGGGACAGCAGCGTTTTAATCGTGTCTGCGGCGATCCGTCCCGTATAGTCGTTATCCAGCCGCAAGACCGCTTTTCGGATATGGGGATAGTCCGCAAGATACTGAACAAGGGCGGCGGGCAGGCTGCTTTCCTCAATCTTTGCTTTCGGCTTATACACGCCTGCAAGGGAGAGCAGGTTTTCTCGCCGCCAGTCCTTGCCGTCCAGCTTTTGCATTGTCCCGTAGGACAGCAAATCTACCGCCGATTCAAACAGATTCAGCGTGTCGCTCTGTGCTTCTGCGGAAATCCCAAAGGAATACCGCTTGTCGCTGCCGTTTGCGTCTCCGATAAAGTCTGTACCGATACCGCGCAGATTGGCATAGCGGGGCTTGCCGTCCAGATCCTGCCCGACGAACACAGCGTTGTAATGGGGATAGCTTTCATACAACCGTCCTGTGCTGATACAGAAGTCGATCAACTCATAGTCGATTCCCCGCCCATGCAGATATTCCACGGCGTGGGCGGCGCAGCGGTTCGCTTTTGGCAAAAGCAAAACTTTTTCTTTCGGCTTGCTCGGCGCGGGGGAATAGGTCGGCGGCAACACCGCGACATTTCCCATAATCGTTTCCACCGCCTGCGTAAAGGGCATTTCTTTGACCTTGATGAGATAGTCCAGCGCCGAATAACCGCCGATCCCACGGGAAAACCAGCACCATTTTCCGTTGGAAATCTTCAAGCTGTCATGCTCTCGGGTGCAGTAGGTGTTACCGCCGAAATGAACAAGCTCCTGCGGCTCATAATTTTTAAGATAGGTCAGCAAGTCCATTTCACGGGCTTTCTCCACCACCTCCGGCGGGATATATGGCATACTTTTTCACCTCCGTTCTAAATAGAAATAGCCGAGGGGCTTTCTAAGTGAAAACCTCTCGGCTATGTAAAAAACGGCACAGGTTATCTCTGTACCGCTTTCATCGGATATTCATTTTACAGTGCGCCGACCTTTTTCAGATAGGAAATGCAGTCGGTATGTCCTCTGAAATAGAGCCGTTGGCGCTCCATGTCGTCGAGCCTGAACCGCAAACGAAAATACTCGGTCAAAACTCCGTGTTCCTCGGCGCTCAAAGAAATTTCGCCGTTGCCGTCTATCACCTTTCGGATAAACGGATTATTTTCTTTCAGCCTCAAAATTTGCTGATACAGTGCATTGTATTCTTCGTCCGTTTCTCTGAAATCGGAAATCGCCTCGTCCTCAATCTCGGCAAAGGATTCTTCGATCCGCTGCGCCAAATCAGTATAAGAGCTGTTGTCGCTCACTTGTAATCACTTCCTTTTCCCATGATATATTATACTATACCCAACAGCCGAAACAATATCAAATGTGCAAATTATCGCTCCATATCTTTTTCCGTTCTCCCGACAACGGCGCGTTCATATAGCTTTGGACTTTTGATACGGTATTCTTCGGGGATATTCTCAACCTTGCCGTCGTAGATGTCAACAAATCGACCACCATTTGAACGCACATAGCCGTGATCGGCAAATACGCCGCTTTCATCAAAGCGAATATCCCTGCCGAAACTCTCATAGTCGATATAGTTTGAGAGTACGCCCAGCCTGCTCGTATCATAGCAGCCGCTTTGTTCAATCCAGTAATAGCCGAGGTCGTAATCGCTTTCCACACCCGACAGATAATCAAAGCAATCCATGTTTTCGGTGAGATTGATTAGCTCTTTTATGCTGCCCGTATTCTCGCCCAAATCTAAAACAGCCTGCCAAAATTCTTCACTTTCATCAAGCTCCATGATCTGCCCCGCAAGGTAATTGAGCTCGCTTAAACTTTCATACTCGCCGAGTAGGTCATAGATAGAGGAATCGGGACACTCGTAATCGGTGATAAACCATTCTTCATAGCGACGGTTAATGCCGATCCGCTGAAACACCGCCTGCAATTCTTCGTTGGTAACGGGAAATTTCACCCATTCGCCTATCAAATATCCCTCGTTGTATTTGCCGAGATTGGTTATAAAGGCTGAAAAAGCGCAGTCCCTTGAAGCGGATAAATCCTGCATAGCTTTGCCTCCTTACCGTTCCTGTTCAGCGGCACGCCTTTGACGGGGGATCGGAAACCCGTGTACTTTGGCAATCTCGTCGCCGAGCCTGCGGGTTATTCTTGTAATGTCCGCACGGGTCGCCGTACCGCGGTATATCTTTTCTTTCAGATTGTCGATTTGCGTTTCGGAAACGCCGTCCTTGTAGGCGCGGTAGAGGTAGTGGTTTGTGCCGTCGTGATGAATCGCCTCGCAGCGGAAATCGCCGTTTTTATCCACAAACCAAGTGGCGTTGTCAATGTCCCGTTCCGTATAAAGGCAATCGCTGATATTGCCGCTTTCAATTTCTTTGTACCCCATACGGCGGCCGTGCCAAAGTCCCAAGTCCCCGACAACGAGAATCGGACGGGAAAGCTGAATATCCAGATTCGTTTTCTCGTCCTGAAAATAAGTGCCGTTGATTTCATACATCAAATTCATACGCTCGTTTGCGGAAAGTTCGGGGTACTGCGCCTCTAAATCCTCTTTCCAGTCGTCGTAGTCAAGATAATCCGTCCAAATAATGTGCCTGCTGTCTTTCATCTTGCGTCACCTCGATCCTTTGATTTCGGTCGGCGTGGATTGCCGTTTTCGTCATAATTCTTTGCGTCTGCGGCGGGTACGCTCCAACCGAACATGGAACCGGCAAGCATAGCCGCCTCCTGCGCTTTGGAAACGCCGAGCCTGCGGTTCATATCGTCCGCATACTTTCGCGCGGTGGCAGAATCTATCGGCATTTTCAGTGGGATATAGCTGCGATCTCCGCGAAACACCTTGATAACCTCACCGCTTGACGGTAAAGTGGAATACCACATTTCCGGGATAAGCGGTTCGGCAGGGGCATAGGTTGCCCCACAATCCTCCATATGCTGGGCAAATTCGCAGATGTGATAGGTGTTCTTTCCGATCTCTGCGTGGGTTTCGTCTATATAGCGGCAGTAGGCTTTGATTTTCTCACCGTCCGTATGGGTAATGATAATATTCCCGCCGTCAGGCAGACGGAAAAGCTCTTTATAGCGGCTGTCGATAAAGCGAATCCCTTGCGCTGCTTTTTCCATGTGACTGTTCAGCAGGTCGGAAACATAGGCATAGCAATAGAAATTGTTGTCGCCGGGCGCGGGAATACAACGCAGAAGATAGGTGTATTTGTCAGTATCAACCCGATACCCGTATTCGCGGCTGAAATTTCCCATAAACCGCCCGTCGGGACGGGCGCAGCAGTATTCGAGCATAGAATCACGGTCAGCCAAGATACCCACCTTGTAAAATTCCTTGATGACGGAATCAAACTCGGCGGCAAATTCATCGGTTCGGTATTGCTTGATCTGATCCTCATAGTCGGGATAAAAGGTTCTGCCGCCGTTTCCGAAATCGCCGCGCATAAGGGCAATGCAGCCGCTTTGCGACATAAGCTGATAGCTCTGCGTATAAGCGTAGTCCCGTTCTTTCGGGAGCATTTCACGGATATTCAGATTCATTTTGTCTGTCCCTCGCTTTCTGTCATAAGAAATTGTCCGAACTCGGTAAAGGCGTACCAGTTCGTGCGGTCAAAGCAGCTTTCGTTGAAACGCCCCTTTGTGAGAACACGCGCCCTTATCAGCCGTTTCAAGGCATAGCGGATTTCGTCGTAGGAGAGGAACGGAAAGAACCCCGTCATCATCTGCACCGAGCAGCGAACCCAAACCCTGCCCTCGTGAAGCTGCGGGGACTGCGTGCTTTTTTCTTCTGCACAGTCCCAAAGGAAACCCGCCAGTACCGCCGCATTGACCCCATATTTCTGCGCTATGTGTGAATCGAAAAAGTGTACCATAAAATAAGAGCCTCCTTTTGTTTTGGATATGTAAAAGGGACGGCCTATTTCAGCCGCCCCGGTCGTTATTTCTTCTTGCCTCTGATTTTCAGGAAAATCAAAGCACCCACGATGAACACGACCAGTCCGATTGCAACGATTGTTTTCAGTTCCATTATTCAGCGTCCTCCTTTTTCTTCTTCATAGCATAAGCGATATACCCACCGCCGCAGGCGGCAAAGCCTAGCATGCCGATAGCGGTCAGCCACTTCCAGAGTGCGGGATTGCTGTCGTCGCCTGTTTTCGGGGTATCGCGCAGCTCGTTGTGCATTTCTACCTTTGTAACAGCGCCCTCAAACACGCTCGCCGTCTTGTCCGCGGGGAGAATATAGGCGACAGAAGCGCCGTCCGATACCTCGCTTACGGTGTAGTCGCCAATGCGGAGATTTTCAATGAGAATTTCGCCGTTTTTGTCGGTGGTAAAGACTTCGGAATACCCATTAGGCCCGGTCACACGGAACGAAAAGCCCTCAATCTTTCCGTCAGAAGATGTCTTGATGATTTTGAGCGATCCCACCTTTGCCGTGTTGACAAAGCCTTTGCCCGCCTCGTTTTCCACGGTGACGGTCTTGCCGTTTTCGGTGATTTCAAAATAATAGGCGTTTTCGTCGAGATAGAAACCCTCCGGCGCTTTCTGCTCCTTTACAAAATATCCGCCGTAAACAAGATCGGACATTTCATAAACGCCCACGCTTGTTTCGGTGAGCGTACCGAGCAATTCATCGTCGGCGTCAAGCGCCTTGTTCCCGTTGCTGTCACGGTAAACAAAAAATTCTGCGCCTATCAGCTTGTTGTCGGGATAATCCTTATCAACCTTTGTGATTTGCACCGTACCACGGATTAGCGTATTTTTAATCTCAACCTCTATTACTGCGCCGTCCTCATTGACGGTTACAGCAAATGCTCCCTCGGACAGCACAAAGCCGGTCGGCGCTTCGATCTCACGGACGATCCAGTTCCCATAAGGCACATTGGCAAAAGAAAAACTGCCGTCCTCTGCGGAGGTGGCAGTCAGAATAGCGGTATCGGTTGTAAATTCTTCGGTATCAGGCTTAAACAGACCGATCACTGCGCCGCCAAGCGCATTTCCGTCCTCGTTCTTTTTCAGTCCGTGGATTTCGCCGTAAATCAGGTCGTTGCCGATGGGCTTGCCGTCGTTTGCCTTGATTTCCACAAGGGCGGTTTCCTGTCCGGCGTACTCAAAGACAATCGTGTACTTTTCGTCGGAGAGGATATAATGCTCGTCGGTGGAAAGTTCTTTGAGATAGAAGCTGCCAAGCGGCAAATCAGTCTTGCAGTCGGCGTGTCCGTTTTCGTCAACGGAAAGGATTTCAAGCAATCCGTCTGCAGGAATAACAGAGCCGTCCGCTGCGGTCAAATCCTCGGCAGCGAACAAGCCAAAGGTTACGGCAGACATTTCACCGTTTGCACCGATTCCGAACTGCTTGTTCTGTTCTAAAATCTTGTCAAGAGAAACAGCGGCTTTCTGTCGCTCGTTGTAGAAGCCGGCAGAGGTTTCGGTGATCTCGATTTCCTGTCCCGCATACACAAGCTCTGCGGTGCGGATTTCGGGATTCAGAATCATGCCGTAGGGTGCTGTGATTTCCCTGATCTCATATTTTCCAAGATACAGCGGCTTACTCTCGGCAAACCCTGTTTCGTCGGTCGTTACGGTATCAACCACTTCTCCGGCAGAAGTGCGCAGCGTGCCATCCGGCGTGATGATGTCCTCGGCGGCGGTGATTTCATAGACCGCGCCCGGCAAGCCCCGAACGGAGAAAACAGGCTGATACAGTCCGTCCGCTTCGATGACGGAGGAAAAGACCTCTCCGGATTTGCTGATCCTGATAACGCCTTTCTGCGCCATGTTCGGCTTGACAACCTCGATCACGGCAACGCCGCCCTCGTCGGTAGAGGCGTCCTGCACAACATCAAAATACATGGGATCGCTGTTGAGCGTGTAACCGTAGGGGGCAAATATTTCGACCAGCGAGTACCCCGAACCGTACTCAATCTTTTCGGGGGTAATCAAATATCCTTCGTCGTTGGTGTAGAATGTGTCGATGGTAACGGGGGTCGGATAGGTGAAAGACTGCGTAATCAGGCTGCCGTCCGGGCGGTAAAGCTGAAAGCCTGCGCCTGCATAGGGAATCGTTTTACCTGTTTCCGCGTCCACCTTGACGATCTTGATATACGATTCAAAGTTTGCGTTGTTAGCAAGGTAGCGGTAGGTTTGCCTATTCTTTGCGATATACACATCAAAATCAGGCAGCAGCTCTCGACCGTCCCAGCCTTTGACCTGATGAACAGTGTAAATGCCGTAGGGCAGGTCTTTTGTTTCAGCAAAGCCGTTTTCGTCGCAGGTGAGAATATCGCGCTCGGTATCTTTGGTAGCGGCATAGCTGCCTGCGGATTTCAAGAATACCTCAAATTTCGCACCCACTTCCGGGGTTTCAAGCTGCGTTTCGCCGTCGTCGGTATGCTTAATCAAAGCAATTTTGCCCTTAATAACCTGTTCGGTCACATCGTTTGCGGTGGAATTGTATTCCACGGTGTAGTTTTTGGCCTCCGCGCCGATATGGTGTGAGGATTCATCCAGCAAATAGCCCTCGCTTGGTGTGATCTCGCGCACGGACCAGTCATCGCCGCAGACATAGTATTTTGTGGTGAATTGCCCGTTTGCGTCGGTGGTGTAACGGTCGATAAGCTGTTCGCCTTTGTAGATACCGTAAACCGCGCCGCCGAGAGAAGCGTCGCCCTGCGGCGTTCCCGTTTCGCTGCCGCTCTTGGTAACGGTGACATTCCATTTTTTCAAAATGTTTGTAAAGCTCTTGCTTGTTACCTTGTTCCATTCAATCGCCGCCGTCTGATTTTCAGGAACGACATAGCGGATGGCGGTCTCGACTTCCTCCAGCGTGTAGCCTGTGCCGATCAGAACATCACGGAAATGCGCCTTACCTGTGCTGTCGGTAACGGCGTATTCGTCCACCGCAAGCCCCGAAAGCGAAGTGCCGAACAAATGAAATTTTACGCCCTCATTTAGTCCGTCCTCCGAGGTTTTGGTGACGGTGAGATTGCCGCGCTTCAGAACATTGCTGAAATTCACGGTAGCGACCTGACCGCTGACAACGGTAACGCGGCGAACCTCCTGCGGCACGTATTTGTCATACGCCTGCTCGATCACGGTGTAAACGCCGGGAGTGAGATTATCAATCTGAATAACACCGCCTTCGCCTGTCTGAACGGTTTTATTCACGCCGTTTCCTGTAATGGTAAAAGAAATGCCCTCAACCTTGCCGTCCTCGCTGGTTTTCACGATCTTTGCCGAGCCGTAAGAGACCTTAATATTCAAATAGCCTTTCACGGGATCGTTGACTGACTGCGCATAGGTGACAATATCTTGCAGTTTTCCATTCGGGCCGTAAACGCCGTCCGTCCAAGTGATAACGCCGCGCCTCTGTGAATTTTTCTTTTCGGCTGTAATTCTGACGGTATCGCTCGGTGCGGTATCGGCTGTGATTACCAACTTTTTTCCATTTACAGAGAAACGGATTCCCGAAACGCTTGCCGAAAAAGTGTAATTGGAAAGGACATTGTTTGTGTCGGTGAGTGTGGCGGTGTACTTTTCGCCGTCCCATTCAAGTTCAATGTTTTTGGCCTTGCCTGTGGATTTTGCAAAGAAGCTCGGCACTTTGGAATGGGTTTGAACGCTGGCGGCAATGGAATTGTAGTAGCTCATAATTTGGCTATACAGCGGGTGGCCTGTGCTGACCTGATCGCAGATTGCGTCCTTACCGCCTGTGCCTACCTTGTTAAAATCGGCGTCGCGTTCGCCAACGATGGTTTCCCAAACTAAAAGCTGTGTGGCAACGGCGTGAGCCAGCTTGTCGCCGCCCTCATTCTGCGAACGCCAAGAGGTCGAAATTGTACCCGTATAGCCGTACTGAAAGATACGGCCGATAAACAGCTTAATATCATCGGGCGAAATGGTGTGGTTATAGGACGAGGGGTAATTATCCCAAAAGTTCTCGCCTTTTTTGGTGTAGCGGTCGCCCGATTCCTGCGGCACGCCGGGTTCAATGCAGTAACAGATATTGCCGTCATACGAACCCATTGCTCGGACGGTGGTATAGCGCGAAGTTTGTGCGAACCATCCGTTCATAAAATTAAAGCTGCCGTGCCCCCATTCGCCGCCGTAGTTGGCGTCCCCGTCACGGGGAAAGGAAACAAGGCATACCTCGTCGGTTTCCTCTGCGGCATAGGCAGTCGTTCCGAACCCGACAAGGGTAGTAACGCAAATCAAAGCCGCCAGAAACAGCGACATCATTCTTTTAAGTTTCTGCGTTTTCATTCTGTGAAATCCTCCTTGAAATGAAAAAACGCACCGTGTTATTACACAGTGCGCTCAAAGTGAAATATTCGGTTTTGATTTGGATTTAGGCGTAGCCGATATACAGATCGTAGCTCCCGTCGGAGCGAGCCTGCGCCCATATCCAGACATCGGTAATATCCTCGTCCCGGCTGTACCGATTCAGCCTGCTTTCAATGTCCCGGTCAAGGCAAGCGCTGTATGCTCCTGCGGTGATGGGATTGTCCCAGCAGTCAACCGCCGTACTTTCAAGCCGCAGTCCCACGCTTTCCGCATAGCTTCTCGCATAACCGATCCAATAGTCGATATTGAAGTCGGGTGCGGTAGGTTCTGCGGGCGGCGCGGTTTCCTGCGGTGATTCAGTCAGTGCAGGTTCCGGCGTTGGTTTTTCTTCTGCCTGTTGCTGTGTTGGCTGCTGCGTTGGCGTTGGCTTTGGTTCAGTGGTAGGCTCAACGGCTTTCGACGATTCGGGTTTCGGCGTATCGTTTGAAACGACTGTCTGCGGCGATTGTATCCCCAGCGCAGGGCTTTGTTCTGCGGTAGGCTGCGGCGTTTCTGCCTGTGACGATTCCGTTTCCGCCTTAACATCAATAACGCTATCGTCGGAACTCGTTTTACTTTCCGAAAAAGAATCGGTTAGCGTTTCCTTTGGCACAGCGTTTTCGTCAATCTCGCTTCTCAATGCCTCTATATCCGAACTTTCCCGTATTGCCTGCGGATGATTTGTATTCGCACATCCCGATACAGAAACGACAAGCGCTGCCAATAGCATGAATTGTATTGCTTTTTTCATATCGCAAGACCTCCTTTGCAGCTTCATTGTACGGATTTTTGCGTTCTGCTGCAAAGGTGTGAATTGACAGCCCCATAGACATCTCTTTTTTCGGGTAGTGCAGGTAGTTTTTGAGGGGGAGAGGTGTGGAGAGGGGGAACAAGCGAACACCGCCGCACCTTGCCTTATTTTAGGGTATAGATACCCCTTGTTAGGAAAATTTTATCGTCGTTCCATATCTCTTTGCCGTTCACGCTTTCGGTACATTTCCAACGCCTTAACAATGGTATCTTCGATCTTCTGCGCGGGCGTCCCCGGTGCAAAATATTTGCTGATACGCTCTTTCGGCATTTTGAATTGTTCTTTCTGATTTGGCTTTTCCTCCTGCATGATGGAGAGAATCACCTCGTCGGTCAGTCTGCCGTCCTTGCTGAACTCTTTCATTTTAATAGCTTGCGCCAAAGACGGGGTGCAGTCCTCACATTCCATTGTGTCGTGCAGAGATTGCTGCTGGTCTTTGGAAAGATAGGACAGCTCCACGGCAGGACGGAAAGCAATCTTTCCGTCATCCACCATTTGCAGGACAGGCGGGATCAGTTCGGTCAAGCGGATAAAGCGATAAATCTGCGGTTGGCTGTCTCCACTTTTCTGACTTAACTGTTGAGCAGATGTTGTTCCACTTAACTTATTATCCAATGGAGAAGAAGTTAAATCCGTCCTCTGACCCTGCCTTTTCATAGCTTCCAGCTTCATTTTATAGGCAAATGCTTTTTCGGACGGTAAGATCGTTTCCCTTTGAAGATTACTGTCTACCATAATAATGGTAGCTTCATCGTCAGATAGGTTGCGGACGATACATGGAATCTCCGTCAGCTCAGCCAGAGCAGCCGCAAACTTTCGCCTGTGACCTGCGACCATTTCATAGCCGCCGTTCTCTTTCGGTCGGACAAGAGCCGGAACTAACACACCGTATTTTCGGACGCTCTCGACCATTTCAGCCATAGCGTCATCCTGTTTGACCTTAAACGGATGATTCGGAAAGTCGGAGATTTCAGCGGGGTTCAGCGTCACGACCTTTTCAAACTGTGATTCGGCTCGGCTTTCGTCGGTAGAAAACAAATCATCTAACGGCGTCATTCCTAAATCTCTCGTTTTTACGCTCAATCTCCAACACCTCCTTTGTCAACGCGTGATAGGCAGCAGCCACCTTGCCGTTTTTGTCGTGGGCGTAGATACTCTTGCCCCTGCCGCTGGTTTCGGCGGCTCTCACGGAAAAGGGTATTTCCGCCCCAAACACACGGATTTTCTCACCGTAGTGGGCGCGCAGAGAAGCAATGATTTCCTTTGCCTCGTTGGTTCGGCTGTCTACCATCGTAAAAAGAATCCCGTCGATTTTCAGCTTGGGATTGATCTGCCGCTTGACCTGTGAAATGGAGTGCATAAGCAAATCCAGACCCTTTGCCGAGAGAAACGACGGCTGCGACGGTATGATAACGCTGTCCGCTGCCGCCAGTGAGTTCAGCGGCATAATACCGAGCGACGGCATACAGTCAATGAGGATATAGTCGTAGTGAGGTTTGACCTCACCCAGATATGTCCGCAGCGCCCGTTCACGGTTCATAGCGTTTATGAGCCGGATTTCCATACCCGATAGGGTAATGTTTGCCGGGAGCAGGTCAACGCCCTCGCCGTGGTGCAAAATACCGTGTCCGTCGGGAATCGGCGTGTCGTCGATTACACTCTGCATAATGTCCGTCAGGGTAACGGGCAACTCGTCGGGTTTGGCATAACCGAGGGAGAGCGTCAGAGAAGCCTGCGCGTCCGCGTCGATCAGTAGTACCCGTTTGTTTTCCTGCGCCAGACCGATACCGAGACTTGCGGTTGTTGTGGTTTTACCCACGCCGCCTTTTTGGTTCGTCACCGCTATTACTTTACAGTTCGCCATTTTGGGGTTTCCTCCTTTACATAGATTTAGCCGCCTGCGGCGAAGCAGACGGCTATGTACGGAAATGAAAAAGCCGCTTGATTTCTCAAACGGCTTGCAGTTCAGACCCTTGCTTTGAGTGTCTTGCTGTATTTTGCATAATCCTCGCTCAATACATAATCGATCACACAGGCTTTTGGAATCATGTATGTACTTCTTATATAGAAGTGTTTAACTTTGTTTGCCCTCATTATTTTTCGGGCGGTACTGTCACCGATACCTCCGAGCATTGATTGAAATTCGGGGAGGGTTACAACATCGGGAAAAGAAGAAAACAGTTTTTCATAATGTGCGCGTGATTTCATAGCGATACCTCTTTTTTTGAAAATATGTTGTCAATGGCAGAGAAATACGCTATAATATGTTTGCGATTTATAAATCTATTGCGTGTGCTGTTGTGCCCCGTTTTGGGGTTACATCCCTCCGATGTCCCTCCAAAATCCAAAATTCCCGTCAAAATTGAGAAATGCGGAAATGGCAGACGAAACGGAGCTTTTTAACACATCAGTTTCAAAATAATTAGTAATTGCGGGCTTTTAGGTGTCCGTTGACGACCTCCATAGGGGTTTGAGTTCGTTTGTATTCCGTATGAAGCAAATAACTCAAAATCCGTTGGGCTAATAACCCGTGCGGGTTCGACCCCCGCCACCGGCACCATAACTGGACACCAGTTTTGATACATTTGCGTATCAGAATGGGTGTCCAGTTTTTCTTTTAAGCATTACGGAGGAAATTGTTATGGGGAGGATTCGAAACTCTGCAAAAGCACTTATCATCAAAGACGGAAAAAT